>Ga0209712_10000741_pt1 | contig 28161 bp, 23 predicted proteins | sample ArcOceMetagenome_FD_187443 | JGI IMG/M metagenome (GOLD analysis project Ga0209712, IMG submission 187443) | Marine eukaryotic phytoplankton communities from Arctic Ocean - Arctic Ocean - Greenland ARC118M Metagenome (SPAdes) (version 2) | ecosystem: Environmental > Aquatic > Marine > Oceanic...
AGAAGGGCAGCGTTTTAAACTTTAATGATAGCCTTAGAAATATCTTCTCTTTATTAGCTAGACAAACACTTATTTTTCTAAAATTTTACCAATATTTGGCTTAAAATAATTGGGGCCTTTTAAAACTTTTCCATCTTCACGAAAAATTGGATGCCCATCTTCACCTAACTTACTCATATTACTGCGCTGAATTTCATCAAAAACCTCCGCAATCTTGTATTGCATTCCGTGTTCTATAATGGTTCCTGCCAAAATATATAACATATCTCCTAAAGCATCTGCAACCTCCACTAAATCATTTGCATTAGCCGCTTCAAGATATTCTTCGTTTTCTTCTTTCATCAAATTAAAACGAAGTAAATTTTTTGCTGCCCCAAGGTCTGCTGTTGGTTCATTTTTAATCCCTAGCTTAAATGCTGAATGGAATTCGTGTACTGCATCTGTGTATTTTTTCATGTATTCTATATAGGTGTTATTTTTAAATCATTTTTTTAAGAAGTCTCGCAGGCGCTATTTTTAAAACCAAGGCAATAAGCCTCCATCGTTTAGAAATATAGGCAACTCTTTTCTTCTTTTTAATAGCTGTATAAATTTGTTTTGTTGCTTTTTCTAAAGGAACCATCCAAAAAACACCATGTCCTAGTGCCATAGCTGTGTCTACAAACCCAGGACGAATATCTGTAATAAATACCTTGTTAGATTTGATTGTTTTTGTTTTCATATACAGGCTCTCTAAATATGCTTTTTGATAGGCCTTTGACGAAAAATACGCTGGTGCACCTCGGTTTCCTCGTATAGATGCAATGGAGGTAATGCCCACTAGGTGTCCAAAACCCTGTTCCCGAAATAAATTAAAAGACAAATCATACAACTTGGTAACTCCCACTACATTTGTAAAGATAGTTTCTTCCTCTTTATCCCATGCCAAGGTTGGATTAATATGTCCTACTCCTGAAGATTGAATAATGAGATCTATTGTTGTAAACTCTTCAAGGATATCATTAAATACCTTTTCTACTTCATCTACTTTTTGAATGTCATTTTGAGCAATATACACCTGATTAGAATATTGGTTTTTAAGTGCCTCTAACTTCTCTAATCGCCTGCCTGTAATGGCTACTTTATACCCATCTTTAAGTAATAGTTCAGAAATTTCTTTTCCAATGCCAGAAGTTGCTCCAAAAACAATTGCGGTTTTCATTTAATTCGTAATTTTGTTAAAAATACATAATTTATGTTTACTACAGGTCGAATCATTTTTGCTATTATATTTATCATTGCCTTTATTATTTTTATGGTAATTTCTTATAAAAAAGATGCTAAAAATCATGAAGTATATTACAAGAATGCCGCTAAAAAAGTGGCTATTTATGGCACCTTGGCTATTTTAATATTTGTAGCTCTTCGTCTAGTAACTGCCTATTTGTTATAAAATCAGTTTTATTTTATTCCTAAATTTCACAGATAAGTGAAACATGAATAAAAAAAACCTCGAGACAATAGCTCGAGGAATCCTTTTAATAAAATAGTGCTTATTTATACTTTAGTAGTTTTCTGTTTTCAAAAAACCATAATTTGTTGCATAGAATAGCATTTGCTCTTCAAAATCTTTTGGCTGATTTACAGTAACATCTACAATATTTCCGTCTACATCTAGAACTGGTTCTAATATAGGGTTTACAAAACCACTGTATGGAGCTGCTGTAAATTGCTTGTTTCGTTCTATAACTTCTGCATGAATTACTTGATCTACTTTAACACCATACCCTTCTACCAAAGCCTTTGCTGCATCAAAATCTCCTTCAGATTTAATTCGTTGAGTTTCTTTTAATAAGCGTCCAAAAATAGCGCGTAGCTTGGCATAGTCATTTACTTTAAAAAAGGTTTTGCCATCTTTTGTTCGCTTTTCTATCACATTATCTTTCTTGCCTTGTTCAAAAGACCAGGCTGCCACCCATTGTCTATTAACCATATGATCTTCTTCTAAATCATTTCCTAATTCAATTCTAATTAATTGAGTTAGTAAACCATTTCTAATGTATCCGTCATAAGAAGCTTTTCCTAGCTCTTCCCAATTATCGGTTAAACCAAGCTCTTGTAATTTTGGATCCATTAAATAATACAGCCCAACCAAATCTGCTCTTCCCTCTTCCATTGTAGATGCATAATTTTGTAGTGTTTCTTTGGGCTGGCCTATTCCATCATTAATAACACCAGATGCATGCCCTACTACTTCGTGTAATGCTGTGTGTAATTTATCGGCAATTTGACCGTATTTTTCTTCCAATCTAATTTCTTCTTCATCTAAAGCAAACTCATTTAACCTTCCAGAACCTCCTGCGTTATTGTAGGCTCCAGTTATATTTCCTAGAGAAACAGATTTAGAACCGTGTTGCTGTCTAATCCAATTGTTATTTGGTAAATTCACACCAATTGGTGTGCTAGGAGAAGAATCTCCTGCCTCTCCGGCAACGTTTACTGTTTTATAAGAAACCCCTACTACAGTATCTTTTTTATGTGCTGGGTCTAGTGGTGAATTGTCTTCAAACCATTGTGCATTTTCAGACAATACAGCCATTTTTCGAGACATGTCAAAATCTTTAATTTCTACGATTGTTTCATAAGAACCTCTGTATCCTTTTGGGTCATTATATACCTCTATAAATCCGTTAATCCAATCTATATTTCCTTCTGTAGAAGTAACCCAAGCAATACAATATTGATCCCAAACATCTAAACTTCCTGTTTTGTAATATTCTATTAATAAGCCTAATGCTTTTGCTTGATTGTCATTCTCTGCAACTCCTTGTGCTTTTTCTAACCATCCTATAATTTGATCAATAGCAGCTCCGTACATTCCTCCAGATTTCCAAACTTTTTCTACCAATACTCCATTTTCTCGTACTAATTTTGAGTTTAAACCTGCTTCAACTGGCATTCCTTTTGGTCCTCTGTAGGCAGTTTTATAAAAGTCTGTAACATCTTTATCTGTGATATCTGATCCATAAAAATTTATTGCAGAAGATAAAATATTATCTACACCTTCTTTCTTATTTACCTTTTTAGCATCTACATCATTAAATAAAACAGCAACAATCTCTGGTGCTAAGACTGTAGAAGATTTTTGCAACAATTCGGTTTCAAAATAATCACGTGTAAATGCCGGTTTTATTTTATCATTTGAATAATGATGATGAATTCCATTAGAAAACCAAACTCTTTTTAAATATACTTTAAAGGCTTTAAAATCATCAGATTCTTTATCTCCTGTATAGTTAGCATTAATGCTTTCTAAGGCTTCTCTAATCTTTAAATTATGTTTGTAATTCTGATCCCACATAATATCTCTACCGGCTAAGCCAGCTTGAGTTAAATAATACACCAAAGATTTTTCTTTGAGACTTAATTCTTCAAAACCTGGTACTTTATAACGAAGTACTCTAATGTCTGCAAATTGTTCTACAAGGTGATTAAATTTTGGTGTTATTTTCTGGTTATCAGCACAAGAAAATAAGATTCCACTAATAAGGAACAAGTAGATGATTTGTTTTAATTTCATTTGTATTCTATTTTAATTTTGGTTGATAAATGTACACATTTTATAGGTGTTCTATTTTTTGTAATTGCTGCTGTCTTTTAATGTTTTTAAATCTTTTCCAAGTCTTACTATTAAATTGTGTGTACAAAACAAAACATACTATATCTAATAAAAAGTAAAGCAGACTAATTCCACTAGGTGGGTTATGACTTTTTAGTAGTGGAAAAACTCCAAAAGCAGTATCTGGCCATGTCCAAACTTCATAGGCAGTTCCTGCAATTTCTAACACAGCTACTACCAAATACATCGTTAAAAAGAATAATCTGTCTTTGGGTCTGTTAATTAACACTAAAAATACTGCAATGGTCATTGCAAAACCAAAAACATCATTAAATGCAATAAGATAAAAGAGCGCAAATAATGCAATGACAACAGATAGAAATCTAACAATTACTTTTTGATGTTTCTTAACAATAGATGCTTTTGAAAAACTATAAGTTCTCGCATACACTACTGCGTGCCCTAGAGGAATATAGAATGGAAGATTAGACAACCTATAGGTATACATATCTAATACAATTGAAAACAAATATTCGCCTGCAAAACCAATAATAACAGCATACATCATTAATTCTCTAGTACGTTTTACAGACCTTTTGTAGAGCGCTAAAAACGCAAGCAACATTAAAATATTAGGACCTATTTGCGCATTTGAGTAGAGGGCTGCAAAACCAGTTCCATCAAAATAAAAAAAGATAAAGGAAAAAAATAACAATCCTATTCTTCGTGTAAAAACAGACAGGATTTTTAGCAAGTCAATAGTAGAAACTAGTGCCATTAATTTACATTAATTGGTTTAATTTCAGTCTGTCTTTCATTCACATATTCAAAGAAATTATCTCCATAAAAGCCAGCTTCCTCTAACATAATTCTAATATCTTTTTGCCATTCTGGTATGCTTACTGTTACATTTAACTCTATGGCATATACGGTATTCTTATGCAACGAATAATCTCCATTAAAAGGAACACCACCCTGCGAATCCCACATTCCAATGGTAGTTCCTGCGCTATGCCCATATTTACCTAATGGATGCGTATATATAGAAGGGCGCAATCCTTCCTTTTTTGCAGTTGATAAAGAACTTAAAAGAATTTCATTTCCTGTTTTTCCTTCCTGCATGGTGGTCGTTAAAATATCTTGCAATCGGTTTCCTTTTTTAAATGCAGTAGCTAAGTACTCAGGTACCGAAGTCTCATTATCTTTTAACACATAAGCATGTTGTTGGCAATCTGTATTTAAGCCAATATAAGTGATGCCAAAATCGCAGTGTAATAAGTCTCCTTTTTGAATAATCTTATCTTTATCTCCTTTGGTAAATGAATAAATATGTGATTGTAATTCTTGGTTGGTTCTTTGTATGTCTATAGTTGGATGAAACCAGGTTTCTAGCCCCATATCTGTAACGGTTTGGCGCAAGAACCAAACTACGTCTTCTGTGGTTGTTTTTCCTGGCTCAATAACTTTTTCTGAAAAAGCAACATCAATAATATCATGAGTTGTTTTTACCAACTTTTTAAACAGTTTCATCTCTTTGTCTGATCTTGTTTCTAGCCAAGCAATTGCTAATTTTTCTGCAGATACTAATTTTGAGGTTAAAGAATCTGGTAAATTGTCTACTAATTCTTCATAATCTGTTTTTACCAAACCATCTGCTAGCGCAAAGTGCTTAGAATAATTAATTCCTATTTTAGTTGGGTTTCTTTCAGCAATAATAGCAGACAATGCTTTCCATTGGTTAGGTTCAAGTTCTTTATTCCATGCAGATTTAATACTCTTTCCAATATCATATCTTGCCACGGCAATACGTTCTATGGTGTTTTGCTGTTTATTTCTATAGAAAAGAATCATGGTTCTACGTCGGGCATTTAACCATCTTGCAGGCAGCATTGTTTTTAGTACCGGATCTTCATTATATTCTCTAGAAATAAGAAGCCACATATCTAAGTTTGCTTCGTCCATTAATTGAGGTAATAGATGTTGAAATCTATCCTCTAGCAACTCATCTTTAAGTACTGCTCTGTCTTTTTCTGATAGTATTTGTGCAACACTAATCTGGATACTTAAAAAAAGTATAATTGATACGACTGTTCTCATACGGTTGGGTAATTTTCACTAAAGATACTTTATCCCAGTAAAAAATTAAAATTTTTAAAAAAAAGATTCTTACATCAAGTATTTTTCGGAAATTTAAGCAGACAAAAAAAAATTATGAAGTATCTATTCCAATTTCTTAGACTGTTTATTATAAGTCTTCTTATAATTTCCTGCAGTTCTTCACCTTTGAAAAATAGTATGAAACAAAAAGAAAAACCAGTTGTTATTGCTAATGACAGTTTAGAGTATGAGATTATTGTCTTAGATATTGGTTTTACTCTTTATTTAAACACCATAGCCAGACCTATGAATTATTATTCTCAAAATTATTTAGAAAACAAGAATACTATTTATGTAATCAACTGGAATATGAGAGCCTTAAACCCTTCAAGATTTGACTCTTCTATCTATGGAAATGTTATTGAGTATAATTCTCAAGTAAACTATGGCTTAGAAGTAAATTATAAATTATTCAACTACTTTCAATTTGCACAGCAAAAATATAAAATGAGGTTAGACGGTGGCACTGGGCCGCTTGGAAAAATTAGGTAAGCTTCTTATAACTAAGAAAACTATAATTATACCTATTTTTTTCATCTGGTGTAAAAGACGCTCTAGAAACTTCCTCCCAAGTTGCTTTATCTATGAAAGGAAAATAAACATCTGCATTAAAATCTTGATGCACCTCAGTGATGTCTAATTGATCAACCAAGTTTTTTTCTATGGCCTCATGATAAATTTGTGCTCCTCCAATAATAAAAGCATTGTCTTGATCTTGAATTAATTCAATAGCATCTTCTAGGCTGTGAACTACCTCACATCCTTCTTTTTTGTAAGAGGTATTTCTAGTAATTATTATAGATCTTCTGTTGGGTAATGGTTTCCCTATAGATTCGAAGGTATTTCTGCCCATAATAATTGCATGGCCTGTTGTTACTTTTTTAAAACGTATTAAGTCGGCTGGTAAGTGCCAAATTAAATCATTGTCTTTACCAAGCTCATTATTAGCGCCAATGGCAGCAATTATTGTAATCATAAAACTTTTTTTTATATAGCTACTGCACCCTTAATATGTGGGTGAGGATTGTAATTTGACAACTCAAAGTCTTCAAAGGTAAAATCGAAAATACTATGGATGTCTGGATTCATTTTCATGGTTGGCAAAGGCCTTAATTCTCTAGACAATTGCAATTCTAATTGCTCATAATGATTGCTGTAAATATGAGCATCTCCAAATGTGTGAATAAACTCTCCTGCTTCATAGCCACAAACTTGAGCCATCATCATTGTAAACAATGCATAAGATGCAATATTAAAAGGGACTCCTAAGAAAATGTCTGCACTTCTTTGATACAACTGACAAGACAGTTTCCCGTCTGATACATAAAATTGAAAAAATGCATGACAAGGAGGCAATGCTGCTTTTCCATTGGCTACATTTTCTGAAAAAGAAGCAGAATTGTCTGGTAGTACACTTGGGTTCCAAGCAGAAATTAACATCCTTCTACTATCTGGATTATTTTTTAAGGTTTTAATGACTTCTTTCAACTGATCTATGTCATCACTATTCCAATTACGCCATTGATGGCCATAGACGGGTCCTAAATCTCCATTTTCATCTGCCCATTCGTTCCAGATTCTCACACCATTTTCTTGTAAGTATTTTACATTTGTGTCTCCCTTTATAAACCATAGTAGCTCATAAACAATAGATTTTAGATGTAATTTCTTTGTGGTAACCATCGGAAAACCCTCACTTAAGTCAAACCTCATCTGATAACCAAACACACTTTTAGTTCCGGTACCTGTTCTATCGGCTTTTTCATTTCCGTTTTCTAAAACGTGCTTTACTAAGTCATGGTATTGCTTCATAATTCATTCTATTCTTAAGTATCAAAAATAAATAAAGCTTCAATTTGTTTGAATTGATGGGTTATTTTATGTGATAAAGTTATCAACGATTTGTTTATAGGTTATCCAATAATCATTCCTGCAATGGTTGCAGACATTAATGATGCTATGGTACCTCCAATAAGTGCTTTCATTCCAAATTCAGAGAGTACTTTTCTTTGTCCGGGAGCTAAAGAACCTATACCTCCTATTTGTATGCCTATAGATGCAAAATTTGCAAACCCACAAAGCATATAGGTGGCCATAATAATTGATTTGTTATACGTAAGGTGTGTTGCGCTTGCAACATTTTTAAGTTCAGCTAATTGTATGTAACCAATAAATTCACTGGCCGCTAATTTAATTCCTAATAGTTGCCCCATTAAGGTCATATCTTCACTGGCTACTCCTACCAACCACATTAATGGCGCAAAGGCATAGCCAAGAATTAATTCTATGGAAAGCCCGTCATATAGGGTATTGGCTGCTATTATTTCATCTAATGAGGTAAACTGCCATGCAAAATATTCTATACCATCAAATGATCCAAAGAATCCTAAAATACCATTAAGCATTGCTATTACTGCTACAAAAACCAATAGCATTCCACCAACATTAACCGCTAATTTTAACCCCTCTGTGGTTCCATTAGCAATGGCATCTAAAATATTAGATCCTATTTTTTCTTGAGACACAGTAACATCTGTATTTACTTGTTCTGTTTGCGGATATAAAATTTTAGAAATTACAATGGCACCCGGGGCTGCCATTACAGACGCTGCCAATAAATGTTTCGCAAAAACCAATTCTAAAGCCTTATCTCCACCTCCTAAAAATCCAATATAAGCTGCTAATACAGCACCTGCAACTGTTGCCATACCTCCTATCATTACTAACAGCATTTCAGACTTATTCATTTTTTCTAAATATGCTTTTATCAATAAAGGTGCTTCTGTCTGACCTAAAAAGATATTTCCTGCAACAGACAAACTTTCCATTCCAGAAATACCTAAAAATTTAGATAACACTTTTGCCAATGCTTTGACTACTTTCTGTATAATTCCTAGGTAAAAAAGTAAGGATGTTAAGGCAGAAAAAAATATGATTGTTGGTAAAACTTGAAAAGCAAAAATATACCCAAACTTATTCATATCACCAACCATACCAGCAAATAGAAACTCACTACCCGCTTTTGTATACTCTAGAATTTCAATAAAAATACTTCCAATGAAATTAAATATCGTTTGAATAAATTTTACCTTTAAAACTCCAATAGCAATAATTAATTGAAGAGATAAACCTATTCCTACCTTTTTCCAATCTACGGCTCTTCTGTTGGCGCTAAATAAAAATGCAATAATCAATAAAACAAACATTCCTAATACTCCTCTCCAAAGACTATTTATAGAAAAACCTTGACTTGGAAGTATCGTATCTGTAACTTCTTTAGCAACTACCGTTGTATTTTCTTGGAATTGATTTTTGAAACTAAAAGAATAGAAAACATCATTTTCAGATAATGTTAAAATAGTGTCTGATAGTTGGCTAATATTATAATAACGAACAGTATCTGTAGGTGTTGAATACTTAAAAATAAGAAGATTATTCTGATGAATATAGGTTCCTTCTGCAACCAAACTATCTTTTGCCGCTAGTGAATAGGTAAATTTACCTTCACTTAACGTAAAAGAATCTGTTGAATTAATTTCTACAAGAGAGGTTCCATTGTTCTTTTTAATAGATTCAAATCTCCACTCTTTTTCAATAGTTTGTGCCACTGTAAATATTGAAAAAAAGAATAGAATACCAACAATGTATTGTTTCATAATTTAAGATCGTTTACTTATTTCGTCTCTAACTTTTGCTGCTGTTTCATAATCTTCATTAGCAACAGCCTCTTTTAACTGATGCTGAAGTTCTTGAATTGAATATTCTGAAAAATCAGATAGATTAGATGAATCCGCTTGTTCTAAAGTTACCTGAATTGTTTCTGGCTCTAAAATTTCTTTAATAGCAATTTCTTCTTCTATTTTTAGATAAATACCTGCTTTGTCTAGAATATTCTCATACGTATAAATTGGCGCTAAAAAACGAATGGCAATAGCAATAGCATCTGATGTTCTTGTATCTATAATTTCTTCTACCCCATCTTTTTCACAAATTAAACTAGAAAAGAAAATTCCATCCACTAACTTATGAATAATTACTTGTTTTACAGTAATGTGAAATCTTTCAGAAAAAGTTTTAAATAAATCGTGTGTTAATGGTCTAGGTGGTCTAATTTCTTTTTCTAACGCTATGGCAATAGATTGTGCTTCAAAGGCACCTATTATAATTGGCAGTGTTCTTTTTCCATCCATTTCACTTAATACTAAAGCATAAGCTCCACTCTGGGTTTGACTGTAAGATATTCCTTTTATGGTTAGTTTTATTAAACTCATGAATCTATATAAATAACATAAAAAAAGCTGTCTAATTTGTGGTCACTACCAAAAATTAGACAGCTCTTAAATTGAGCACAATTTACTAAAAATTATGAGTTTTGTGCTTTAAAATCTTTGAGTTTAGTAATTAATTGTGGAACAACATCAAAAGCATCTCCAACTATTCCATAATCAGCGGCTTTAAAAAATGGTGCTTCTGGATCTGTATTGATAACAACTTTTACTTTAGAAGCATTAATTCCGGCTAGATGCTGTATTGCTCCAGAGATTCCAATGGCAATATATAAGTTTGTGGCTACTGGCTTTCCGGTCTGCCCAACATGTTCTCCATGTGGTCTCCAACCTAAATCAGAAACAGGTTTAGAACAAGCTGTTGCAGCTCCTAAAACGTCTGCTAATTCTTCAACCATTCCCCAGTTTTCTGGCCCTTTTAAACCTCTTCCAGCAGAAACAACAACATCTGCATCTGCAATAGTTACTTTACCTACAGCTTTGTCTACACTAGTAGATGTAACTCCTAAATCTGATTCAGTTATAGAAGCATCAAAACTTTCAACTGAGGCAGTTACTAGATTTTCGTGAATCCCAAATGAGTTTTTTGCCAATCCAATTACTTTGTTTTCTGTAGAAATCACCGTATTGTTAAAACCTTTGTTAGAAAAAGCTTTTCTTTTTACAGTAAATGGAGCTATAGAACTTGGTGCAGCTACTACATTAGATGCATATCCTGCATCTAAAGAAACGGCTACTAATGGGCCAAGATACAAACCATCTATACTAGAGTCTACTACCACAACCGTTGCTTCTTTTGCAGCGGCAACTTGATGGATTACTGAGGCATACCCTTTTGCATTAAATACTGTTAATTGATCATTCATTACAGTTACAATGCTTTCTGCTCCATAAGTTTGTAATTCAGAAACCTCTTCTGCATTAATAGTTAGTGCAATAAGGTTGGTTCCTAACTCTTCTGCAACTTTTTTTCCGAAAGAAACAACTTCAAATGCTGATTTCTTGAATTTTCCATCGGAAGAACTTGTGTATACTAAAACTGACATATATTTTTAATTTTCATTCTGAAAATACTTCAGAATATTTTTATTATTTCTTTTTCAATTAAATTACTTTCGCCTCGTTGTGTAATAGACGTATTAATTCGTCTATATTATCGGCAGCTACTAATTTTACCGCTCCTTTCGGTGCTGGTTTTTCAAAAGACTCAGAACAAGTGGCATTTTCTAAAATTGTTGGTTCTAAAACAGTTAATGGTTTTTTACGCGCCATCATAATACCTCTCATGTTTGGAATACGTAGGTCAGACTCTTCAACAATTCCTTTTTGTCCTCCAACAACTAAAGGCAAGCTGGTTTGCAAAGACTCACTACCACCATCTATTTCTCTGGTTGCAGATACATTTGCTCCATCTACCTCAAGTAAAACACACCCATTAACAAAATTATAGCCTAATAAAGCCGCTACCATCCCAGGTACCATTTGTCCGTTATAATCACTAGATTCTTTTCCTGCTAAAACAACATCATATCCTCCATTCTTTGCAACTGCGGCAATTTCTTTTGCTACAGACATCCCATCATTTGGCACTGCATTAATTCTAATAGCATCATCTGCTCCAATTGCAAGTGCCTTTCGTAAGGTAGGCTCTGTTACAGCAGTTCCAACATTTACAACAGTAACTGTAGCTCCTTGTTTTTCTTTAAACCACATCGCCCTAGTTAATACAAACTCATCATAAGGGTTAATCACAAACTGAACCCCGTTGGTGTCAAATTTTGTGTCGTTATCGGTAAAATTAATTTTTGAAGTGGTATCAGGTACATGGCTAATACATACTAATATTTTCATTTAAATTTTATTTTAATTTGATGAAACAAAGATAGTACAATAATTTAAAAAATACTATGCACGCATAGTATTTTTTAAATTATTTTCTTTCATTAAATTTATATAGTAATAACATCTTATCGAGTTTTGAAGTTTTAAATCCCAAATTATTCATTGCAAGAATCCATTCTTTTCTAATAGGCAAACTCTCTTTTAAGAAAATAGAACTTTCCATATTTAAACAATTATTTAGCAGTAAATCTCCAAGTTCAATAACTACTAATTTTTCATTTTTATTCTCATTTAAAATAGTTGATATTTCGCAGAGATTACTAACTTCTATAGTATTTACATTTTGTTGCTTATAAAAATTCATGTGCAAGGGACCAGATGGATCCTCAAATAAATAGCCTTTTGTGGTATAAATTAAATCTATTTCTTTGTCTTGATAATGTTCATATACATATGCTGCTATAACTAGCCTCCCTCTTCCTACTCCCTTTATACTTATTAGAAAAGTAAGGAAAAAATTAACCACAAAGAAAAGCACCACAACTACCCTGAAAATTACTTTCGGTTTTCTGTTATGGATGTATTTAGAGTACCCCAAAGATAAAATTAAGGGTAACATATAGACTACAGGAAACATAAATCGTTCTTCTTTATGACCAACAATAGAATGAAAAAATAAAAAAGAAACCAATATCCAAGTAAACATATTTTTTGGATTCTTTATAAAGAAAGAAAGTAATGAAATAAATAAAGGAATCCCAATAAATGGCGTTGGGAATGTTATTATTTTCTCAAAATAATAATACCAAGGAGAAATACCATAATTTGCTTTATCATTTGAAGCTATAAATTCATTTAAATAATTAAAAGGTGTAAATGTTAGTGTTTCATAAAACCATGAATCTAATAAGAACCCAAGAATGAGTACCATTATAAATGCCACACTAAATTTTAAATAAAAACGCTTACTTTCTTCTTTTATAAAAAAGAGCCAGCTAAAAAAACCAAACAAAGCAAATGCTATTTGAAATCTAACTAAAAAACTAACAGCAGCTAAAAAACCCATCAAAAAAATATTTCTTTTGGAGATATCTTTTTCTAGATATAATGAAATCATCCACAAAAAAAGTACTCCACTCCATATTTCAGAAGAAAACCGAGCACTCAAAAAAGGTAAAAACCAGAGAAAATAAGATAAGAGTATATACCATTTTTCTTGTTTTAAATCTGTAAATAAATACCTTGTTTTACGAATAAAAAAGGTGCTTATTAAAAGTATAAATAGTGCGGTAATACATCTTAATACTAAAGCCTGTATATAAGGACTTGTAATTGATATTTGCTGAAGAGAACCAATAACAACCATCGCAAATGAAACTTGAACTACGGATCTTATTTTTTTATCATATTCCCAAGGTAATTCTTCTGCTGGACTATTTCCCAACTTCATATTTGCAAATTCTAAAATTTGATAATGCTCGTCTGCATGAAAAAAACCTATACTGTGATATGCTGAAAAAAGATATACAACACAGGCAATCAGAAAAGAATTTCTTGAAAATTTTGATGTAAAAAATGAGTTGGTCAAAATGATAGTTATGAAATCTAAAAATACTATTTTTCTTTATACTAATGAGCTATTTGTTTTTTTGGATTCCAAGGCTATTTGTAGTAGTTTCGTTTATAGTAACAAACCATGAATTTTAACGTCAACAAAAATACTGCTCAAAAACTACTAATTAGCATCGGTATAGGAACCTTGCTTTTTATGATTTCCTACGATTTTGGCATGTTTTGGGACAATGTTTTATTTGCCTCAAAAATGGGAAATCAAATTTACAACAATGGTTTTCTTGATTGGACAATGCCCAACGAATTTGATCCTGGACATCCACCTTTTTTAGGAGCTTTACTCGCTTTTTTTTGGAAAATTTTTGGTCACAGCTTATGGGTGAGTCATTTGGCAATGCTGCCGTTTATTATGGGTTCAATATATCAATTACAACGGTTTATCTCTTATTTTGTTACAAATAAAACAATGATGCTATTAGGTCTTTTACTTGTATTAGCAGACCCTACCTTGTCTGCCTCTTTTGTATTGGTAAATCCAGAGACTATTATTATATTTTTCTTTTTTCTTGCTGTAAACGGTATTTTGTATCAAGAAAAGAAATGGCAATTTATCGGGCTTTTTTTTCTAAGCATCATCACATTTAGAAGCATGATGCTCTTTGCTGGTTTGTTTCTATTTGAAATCTTAAACAACTACTTTTTTAATAAAAAGAATCTTCAAAAGATTCTTCATATTAAATTTCTTAGCTTTTATTTTTTAGCTGCTCTTCCTGGTATTGTTTTTGTTTTGTGGAGACTAGCAACAAAAGGATGGTTACAAACGCATCCAGAATCTCCGTGGGCAGATTTATGGCATCTGCCAAGCATCACTCGGTTTCTAAAAAATATTGCTGTTTTAATTCACCGATACCTAGATTTCGGGAGGGTCTTTATCTTTATTTTTCTGATCGTTGGTTTGTTTTATTTTCGAAAAAAAATAGTACTTAATAAGCATTTTAAACAACTTTTGTTGTTGAGTATTTGCGCTGTATTTTTTGTTGTTATTGCTGTACTATTCTCAACAAATGCATTTGGTCATCGTTACTTTATTGTTTCTTATATCTCTTTTATTCTACTAGCTTTTATAGTCTTAAAAGAGATGAAAAAGTTTTCAAAACCTTTGTATCTATTGCTTCTGGCAGGTCTCATTACTGGAAACCTTTGGGTGTATCCAGAAAGAACATCGCAAGGATGGGATGCTTCCTTAGCACATGCTCCATATCACTCCTTAAGAAAAGAAGCTATTCATTCTTTAGATACTATGAATATTGATATTTCTGAAGTTGCTAGCTTTTTCCCTAACTACAATAAAATAGATGAAATAGATCTAAATGGAAATCAAAAATCATTTACAAAATTTACAAACAACAGCAACTATGTTTTCTACTCTAACGTCTACAATCTTTCTGATGAAGACTATGAACTATTACACAACAACTATCTAGAAATTAAGCGTTTCAAAAGAGTAAATATTGTTGTTTCAATTCTTAAAAAAAGAGCTGTAAGTAACTAAAAAATAGTAAGAAAACGTTATCGGTTTTTAGCTCATAAAAGTAGATTTTCTTAGTCATATTTTCCTTATTTTTGCAATTCAATAAACAACTAAGAGAAAGCAATACATGAAAACAGTTCAGTTTAGAGAAGCTATTTGTGAAGCAATGAGTGAAGAAATGCGCACAGATGAAACTATCTATCTCATAGGAGAAGAAGTAGCAGAATATAATGGTGCTTACAAGGCTAGTAAAGGAATGCTAGATGAATTTGGAGAAAAAAGAGTGATTGATGCTCCTATTGCCGAATTAGGTTTTGGAGGAATTGCGGTAGGTTCTGCCATGAATGGAAATAGACCTATTGTAGAGTATATGACTTTTAACTTTGCTTTGGTAGGTATAGATCAAATTATAAATAATGCTGCTAAAATCAGACAGATGTCTGGGGGTCAATTTAACTGCCCAATTGTTTTTAGAGGACCTACTGGTTCTGCAGGACAACTTGGTGCAACTCACTCTCAAGCATTTGAAAATTGGTTTGCCAACACACCAGGATTAAAGGTAATTGTACCCTCTAACCCTTATGACGCAAAAGGGTTATTAAAAGCTGCAATACGTGATGATGACCCTGTTATTTTTATGGAATCTGAGCAAATGTATGGTGATAAGATGGAAATTCCTGAGGGAGAATACATCATACCTATAGGAGTTGCCGATATTAAAAGAGCTGGAACAGATGTTACTGTTGTTTCTTTTGGTAAAATTATTAAAGAAGCCTACAAAGCTGCAGATGAATTAGCAAAGGATGGTATTTCAGTTGAAATTATAGATTTAAGAACAGTTCGCCCTTTAGATCACGATACAATTATAGAATCTGTAAAGAAAACAAATCGTTTGATCATTTTAGAAGAATCCTGGCCTTTTGGAAGTGTTTCTACAGAAATAACGTATAGAATACAAGATGAAGCTTTTGATTATTTAGATGCTCCTATAAAAAGAATTACAACTGCAGATACTCCAGCACCGTATTCGCCGGTTTTATTGAAAGCTTGGATACCAAACAGCAATGATGTTGTGAAAGCTGTAAAAGAAATTTTAAAAAAATAAAAAATTCAATTTTTAACCCCTAATCAAACTTCATTGGCACACTAGTTGATGAAGTTTTTTTGTTATGATAAAAAAACCCCTATTCGTTTTTATATTCTTTCTTTTGGTAGGATATTCAAAAGCACAAACAAAAGTAAGTGGCCGTATTTATGATGAAGTAAATGAACCCTTAGCCTATGCTACCATTTTATTTAAAGGTTCTATAGAAGGAACTACCTCAGATGAAAATGGTAGATTTTATCTAGAGTCCTCTAAAAATTGGGCACAATTAGTTGTTTCTTTTATGGGCTATGAAACTTTAGAAATTGAGCTCTCAAAAAAAATAAACTTCAGTCTAAAATTTGTTTTAAAAGAAGAAGCCAACACCTTAAACGAAGTTGTTATTGCTGTAGGAAAACAACCTAAAAAAAATAATCCTGCCATTGCTATTCTTGAGAAGATATGGGAAAAGAGGAGGCGAAATGGTCTTAAAAAGTTTAATCAATACAGCTATAAAAAATATGAAAAAGTAGAATTTGATCTTAACAACATAGATAGTACCTTCAAAAACAAAGGCCTATTTCGCGGAATGGAATTTGTGTTTAAAAACTTAGATACTTCAGCTGTAACAGGAAAAACATACCTTCCTGTTTTTTTAAATGAGTCTGTTTCCGAAGTATTTGGAGATAATATTTTAAACAGAGAAAAGGAAACCATTAAAGGAAATAAAAATACAGGATTCAGCAACAACCAAGCAATTATTAATTTTATTGATGATCTCTATAATGATTATGATATTTATGACAACTACATAAAGTTATTTTACAAAAGCTTTGTGAGCCCCCTTTCTAAAACAGGGGTTAGCAACTACAACTATTTTTTATCAGACAGCGCTTTTATTAAAAATAAGTGGTGTTATAATATTATTTACTATCCTAGAAGAAAAAATGAACTTACATTTAAAGGAGATTTTTGGGTAAATGACAGTACGTTTGCCGTTGCAGAAATAAACATGAAAGCGTCTAAGAGCGCCAATATAAATTGGGTTAAAGACATTTATATAGAGCAAGAATTTGATATTTTAAATGACTCCATATTTTTATTAAAAAGAGATTATTTTTTATCAGATTTTGCCATAAATAAAAAAGAAAAATCAAAAGGATTGTATGGTAAACGAACCACATTATACAATAATTATGCATTTGACAAAAAACAAAAATCTAATTTTTACGACCTACAAAAAAATATAGTAGATGAAGAAATCTACAATCAGTCAGATAAATTTTGGGAGAAAAATAGGATAGAAAAATTAAACAAAGATGAACTGGGTATCTACACCATGTTAGACACCTTAACCACCGTTAAAAAATTTAAAAACGCATCTAATATCGTTGCTACGTTTTCATCTGGTTATTTTGAATTTGATGCTCTAAATTTTGACTATGGTCCAATATTTTCAACCTTTGGATATAATGATGTTGAAGGAATTCGTTTAAGAACTGGGGGTAGAACTTATTTTAACTATAATGACCCATGGAGGCTTGAAGGCTATTCAGCCTATGGTTTTAAAGATCAAAAATTCAAATACGGAATTCAAGGAAAAGCCATTCTAGAAAAGAAAAATAGACTCATTATCTCTGGTGGAAATAGACGTGATGTAGAGCAAATTGGAGCTAGTTTAACTGCTTCTACAGATGTTTTAGGAAGAAGTGACGGATCATCGTCTATTATAGGAACTGGCCAAAACAACAGACTTACCAATGTAAATTTATCTAAACTTAGTTTACAAGCAGAACCACTTAGAAATTTTGTTGTGAGTATTTCTGGAAGTTATAAAGTGTTAAGTTCTGCCTCAGAATTTTTTAGTTTAGATTATAATGATGCAACCTCACCGTCAGGTATTTCTTCTCAAGTACAACAATTTGAAACTATTTTTACTGCCAATTATTTTCCTGGAAGAAAAGTAGCTGGTTCTGGTGTAGAAAGAAATACCAATTCAGATAAATTAAGGAATATATTTTTACAAGTTACTCGCGGTAATAAGAATCTTTTTAATAGTGATTTTGACTATACAAAAATTCAATTTTCGTATACCCAACCTTGGTTTATTGGTGGCTTAGGAAGACTAAAAACCTCCTTAGAAGCTGGAAAAACATTTGGAGAAGTACCGCTTAGTTTACTTAGTGTTGTTCCAGGAAATCAGACCTATTTTGCCTTCTTTAATACATTTAATCAGTTAGATTTTTATGAATTTGTAACAGATACCTACGCTACTTTTCACTTAGAACATAATTTCAACGGTCGTTTACTAGCAAGAGTTCCATTATTAAGGAAATTAAACCTTAGAGCTATTGTTGGGTTTAGAACTGCCTGGGGGCAATTATCTGATGAAAACTTATTTTTAAATACAACCAACAACGCTGCACAAATACCACTGGCAGCACCTACCGAAAAACCCTACTATGAATATAGTGTTGGTATTGGAAATATTTTAAAAATTCTTCGTGTAGACGTAAACTTTAGAGGTAATTATTTAGACAATCCTGGAGCTCGAAAGTTTGGTTTTACTTTTGCCACTGGGTTTAACTTTTAATTTATTTTACAAGCAGGTGATGCACCATAAAAATAACAACGAGCTTCTAAAAAAATAATCAACTCCATGTATAGATTTGCTTTTAACCTTTCTATACATTTATCAAAAATTTAAAAAAAGATGAAAACATTTGATGTACTAATTGAAATTCCTAAAGGGAGTAGAAATAAATATGAATACGATTTTGAGTTAAAAAAAATTCGTTTTGACAGGATGCTATTTTCTTCTATGATGTATCCAGCAGATTATGGTTTTGTACCCGAAACATTAGCCTTAGATGGTGATCCTTTAGATGTATTGGTCTTAGGGCACGAACCTACATTTCCAATGTGTGTGATGGAAGTAAGACCTATAGGAGTTTTTCATATGACAGATGAAAAAGGACCCGATGAAAAGATTATTTGTGTGCCTATTTCAGATCCTATCTGGAGTAATAAAATGGACTTAAACGATCTAAATCCTCACAGGTTAAAAGAAATTGAACACTTTTTTCAAGTATATAAAGATTTAGAAAAGAAAAAAGTAGATGTTGGCGGATGGGGAGATGCTAAAGAAGCCACAGAAATTTACAAAAAATGCGTGCAGCGTTATGAAGAAAGCGAGCACAAAACAACTGGAAATTTTACCATATAAATTCAGATTACAAACACTTAGTTTAAGCCCTTTCACATTCAATATGAAAGGGCTTTTGTATTCGACTCTATTTTATTACTTTTGCCGAGCAAATTAATAAAACAAAAAAGAATATGGAATCAATGATGATTTATATGCCAATAGTTGCGGCTTTAATAGGTTTAGCATATATGTGGATAAAAAGATCTTGGGTATTAAAACAAGATGCAGGAGATGGTAAAATGGCTGAAATTTCTAGCCATATTTACGAAGGTGCTTTAGCATTCTTAAAAGCAGAATACAAGTTACTAGCTATATTTGTTTTAGTAGCTAGTGTTTTATTAGCTATAGTATCTCAAGTTGTAGAATCTACAAGTATATTAATTGTTGTTGCTTTTGTCTTTGGAGCTGTTTTTTCTGCACTAGCAGGAAATATGGGTATGAAGATTGCAACAAAAACAAATGTTAGAACAACACAAGCTGCTAGAACAAGTTTACCACAAGCATTAAAAGTTTCTTTTGGTGGTGGAACTGTTATGGGATTAGGTGTTGCTGGTTTAGCTGTACTTGGTTTAACAGTGTTTTTTATAGCCTTCTTTTGGATTTTTATGCCAAACGGTTGGACAAACACAACAGACATGACTAAAATATTAGAAACCCTTGCAGGTTTTTCTTTAGGTGCAGAATCTATTGCTTTATTTGCACGTGTTGGTGGAGGTATCTACACAAAAGCTGCCGATGTTGGTGCAGATTTAGTAGGTAAAGTAGAAGCTGGTATTCCAGAAGACGATCCAAGAAACCCTGCTACAATTGCAGATAATGTTGGAGATAATGTAGGTGATGTTGCAGGAATGGGAGCAGATTTATTTGGCTCTTACGTAGCAACAGTATTAGCAGCTATGGTTTTAGGTAACTATATTATAGATGTAAACAATATAGACATATTTGCAGGTTTTGGTAAAATAGGTCCTATACTATTACCAATGTCTATTGCTGGTATTGGAATACTTATTTCTATGCTTGGTACTATGTTGGTAAGTATTAAAAGTAACGATGCTAAAGAGTCTCAAGTTATGGGAGCTCTTAATAAAGGAAACTGGTTTTCAATTTTATTAGTAGCAGTATCTTGTTATTTCTTATGTACCTGGATGTTACCAGAAAGCATGAAAATGAATTTCTTTGAATCTAACGGTAATGTATTAAAAGATATTTCTGCATTGAGAGTCTTTTATGCAACATTAGTTGGTTTGGTTGTAGGAGCAGTTATTTCTTCAGTAACAGAATACTATACAGGTTTAGGTAAAAAACCAATTTTAAATATTGTACAAAAATCTGCTACAGGAGCAGGAACTAATATTATTGCAGGTTTAGCAACAGGTATGATCTCTACTTTTCCAACAGTAATTTTATTTGCTGCTGCAATCTGGTCATCGTATGCTTTTGCAGGATTTTATGGTGTTGCTATGGCAGCATCAGCAATGATGGCTACAACAGCTATGCAATTAGCTATTGATGCTTTTGGACCTATTGCAGATAATGCAGGTGGAATTGCTGAAATGAGCGAACAAGACCCTATTGTTAGAGAACGTACAGATATTTTAGATTCAGTTGGTAATACAACTGCAGCAACAGGTAAAGGTTTTGCTATTGCATCTGCTGCATTAACTTCTTTAGCACTATTTGCTGCCTATGTAACGTTTACAGGAATAGATGGTATTAACATCTTTAAAGCACCTGTTTTAGCGATGTTGTTTGTTGGTGGTATGGTACCAGTAGTATTCTCTGCCTTGGCAATGAATGCTGTAGGTAAAGCAGCCATGGAAATGGTGTATGAAGTGAGACGTCAGTTTAAAGAGATTCCAGGAATTATGGAAGGTACTGGGAAACCAGAATATGACAAATGTGTGGCTATTTCAACAGAAGCATCTTTAAAAGAAATGATGTTACCTGGTTTATTAACTATTGGTTTTCCTTTAGTGATTGCATTTGTACCAATGCTTTTTGGAATGGATAACTTAATGATTGCCGAAATGCTTGGTGGTTATATGGCTGGTGTTACTGTAAGTGGTGTGCTTTGGGCAATTTTCCAAAACAATGCTGGTGGTGCTTGGGATAATGCAAAAAAATCTTTTGAAGCTGGAGTAATGATAAATGGTGAAATGACACATAAAGGTTCTGCTGCTCATGAAGCTGCAATTACCGGAGATACAGTTGGAGATCCATTTAAAGATACTTCTGGGCCGTCTATGAACATTCTTATTAAACTAACCTGTTTAATAGGATTGGTGATTGCTCCTATCTTAGGAGGGCATAGTGCAGAAGCAAATCTTCATAAAGAAACTATTGAGGTTACAGCCAACATAGATGCAGACATGAATTCTAATGCAGAAAGAAACGTAAATGTTAATATGACTAAAATTGAGGATGGAACTATAAAAGCTGTAGTTTCTTATTCAGTAACTGAAAATGGAAAAACAATCACAAAAGAAGAAGGCTTTGAAGGAACTAAAAAAGAAGTAGACGCTGCTGTTGATGCATTTTTAAATGAAAATGTAACTACTAATACTCCAGATACTCCTGACACTCCAGAAACGCCAGAATCTGCTTTATAAGTCTACAAAACATATTTGTTAAAAAACACCTCTTTCGAGGTGTTTTTTATTTTTAAATCAACTTTTATACATAACAATAAAAATACAATTATTAACATATGTTAATAATACTTATTGTTTGCAATCCTCATAACTATATTGTAAGCTATTATTTGGTAAATTAGAGGCACTAAAAAATCATCTAATGACAGGTTACATGAAAAAAATAATGACTAGTTTTTTACTATTTATGGCAGTACCACTTCTAATTATCTATCTACTTATAGGTATTGTATTCTACTTCAATCAAGAAAAGTTATTTTTTAAACCCATTAAGTTGGCTAAAAATTATACGTTTAAATTTAACCAAGATTTTGAAGAGATAAAGAGCGCCACTAAAGATGGTACAATTTTAAACAGCCTTCTTTTTAAAATTAACAATTCTAAGGGGGTTATTTTTTACTTACATGGCAATGGCAACTCACTAGAGAAATTTGGAAAGCTAGCCCCAATCTATACAAATCTTGGATACGATATTTTTATGACCGATTACAGAGGTTATGGAAAAAGTGAAGGAGCACTGAGTGATGAACATCAACTTTTTGAAGACAATCAATTCTTGTACAACGAATTAAAGAAATCATATAAAGAAGAAGACATCATTATTATTGGCTACTCTTTAGGGTCTTCATTGGCTGCTAAATTAGCTTCAGAAAACACTCCAAAATTACTAGTTCTTAAGGCTCCATTTTATAACTTTAAAGATGTAGCAAACCATACTACCAAACTCACAAAACTTTATCCGTTTCATTATTTGAGCAAGTATCATTTTAAAACCAATGAGTTTATTAAGCTATGTAAGATGCCACTTCTAATTTTTCATGGTACCGAAGATGAAGTTGTTTATTATGGCTCTTCTATAAAGTTGCAAAAATATTTTAAACCTACAGATAGATTGGTTAGTATTAAAGGAGAAAAGCACCGTACAATTATAGACAACCCACTCTATATAAAAGAGCTAGAGCGTTTTTTACTCAATAATGAATTGTAGCATATTTAGATGCTAAACTAATGAAGTTATTAATTTAATTAGAACTAATGAATACAATTACCCTACCAGATGAATTGGCTTTAAATTCTATACTTTCTATTGAAGTTTATGATTATGAGAGTACTCAAGAAATTTCAAAACAACAAATTTTACTAAATAAAAATACCTTTAGTTTTCTTCAAGAAGGAACTAAGGAAGTTTTTTTTGACAATTCTTCTTACGCAATTAATAACAGTCAATTTCTATTGATGAAATCTGGCAATTGTTTAATGACAGAAAAACTATCTAATGTAGAGGAGTATTATAGAAGTGTTTTATTGTTTTTTTCTAATGAAGATGTCTTAAAATTTATTAGAAAATTTGAGTTAAATGCACCAGATTCAAAAAACTACTATTCTACCTATTCATTTAGCTACGATGTATTTATTAAACGGTTTGTAGAAAGTCTTTTAGATATTTCTAAACTTTCAAAAAAGATTCAGTCTCGTATTTTAGAAACTAAGTTTGAAGAAATAATGCTTTATTTAGTAGAATTTAAAGGAGTAGAATTTCTGTATTCGCTTATTAGTAATAGCAGTAATGAGCATCAGAAGTTTATTCAAACAATAGAAAGCAATCAATTAAACAAGTTAACTATTAAAGAGCTTTCATTTATATCTAACATGAGTGTGTCTACATTTAAAAGAGAATTTGAAAAACATTTTAGAAGCACACCTAGCAAATGGTTTCAAGAAAAAAGATTAGAGCACGCTGCTTTTCTTCTGAAGAACAACTCAAAAAGACCCTCAGATATTTTTGAAGAAATAGGATATGAAACGCTCTCCAATTTTACTCAAGCATTTAAACTAAAATTTGGGCTTACTCCAAAGCAATACCAATCAAATTGAACTTTTATCAATAGTTTTTGAACCAAATCAAATACAACAATACACTAATAACTACCTATTTTTACAGTCAAATTAATAAATATCTCATGAAGAAAACTACCATTATTTTAGGCCTTATGCTAAGCATCTCTAGTGCCTTATTTGCTCAAAATACATTTACCTTATCTAGCTCTAGTCTAGGAGGACAAGCAACAGTTACTGAAGAATTTAATGGCTTTGGTTGTACAGGTAAAAATGAATCTCCACAACTATCTTGGGAAAATGCTCCAGAAGGAACCAAAAGTTTTGCTATTACAATGTATGATCCAGATGCTCCTACTGGAAGCGGTTGGTGGCATTGGGTAGTTTTTGACATTCCGTCAACTACAACAACATTGGTTTCTAACGCTGGAGACATCAAATTAAACCTAAGCCCAGAAGGAACCATACAAAGTGTTACCAATTATGGAATGCAAGGGTATGGTGGCCCCTGCCCACCAGTTGGTCATGGTCTTCACCAGTATATTATTACTGTTCATGCATTAAAAACCGATACTTTAGGTCTAGACAAAAATACCAATCCTGCAATTGTAGGCTACTACCTCTGGAACAATACCTTAGCAAAAGCTAGTATTGTTACTTATTTTAAAAGAACAGAATAACGGTCTATTAAAAAAATTCCCCAAAAATTTATAAGATTTTAAACACAGGTATTTAATACCTGTGTTTTTTTGTGTTTTAAATGAATGAATTTTTAACTAAAATAAATGATTGGCTAGAGCTGAAATAAAGCAATATAATTTTTGCTAAATTTGAAATAGCATTTTATCTAAAATATAGCTAGCTCAAAAATTCAAAACCATGAAAAAATTAAGCTTTTCTTTTCTATTATTCTTTCTAATCACAGCCACATTTGCTCAGTCAGTAGATGCCATATTTGAATCGGTCAAATACAGAAATATTGGCCCTTTTAGAGGTGGTAGATCTGTTGCTGCAACCGGTGTTGTTGGAGATCCTATGACCTATTATATGGGAAATACAGGAGGAGGGCTTTGGAAAACACAAGACGGAGGCCAACTTTGGAAAAACATTTCAGATGGGTATTTTAAAACTAGCTCTGTTGGCGCAGTGGCAGTTTCCGAAAGTGACTCAAACATTGTATATGTAGGAATGGGCGAGCATGCGCCTAGAGCAGTAATGACTTCTTATGGAGATGGCGTATATAAATCTACAGATGCTGGTAAAACCTGGAAAAATATAGGGCTAAAAGCTACGCAACATATCTCAAGAATAGTCATACATCCTAAAAACCCAGACATTCTTTTTGTGGCAGCACAAGGTGCTTTGTACGGCCCCAATAAAGAAAGAGGGGTCTTTAAATCTGTAGATGGCGGTGCCAACTGGAGCAAGGTGCTTTATGTAAACAATCTAACAGGATGTGCAGAATTATCTATGGACTTTAACAATCCTTTGGTAATGTATGCAGCCATGTGGGAACATCAACGGTTGCCATGGAAAGTGGTAAGTGGAGGCCCTGGAAGTGGTCTTTACAAAACTACCGATGGTGGTATATCTTGGAATAAAATTCACGAAGGCCTGCCCAAAGAGAAAGGTAAAATGGCTATAGCGGTAAGTCGTTCAAATTCTGAAAAAGTATATGCCTTAATAGAAAGTGATTCCGACAAAGAATTAGGAGGTTTATTTGTATCTAATAATGCAGGAAAAAAGTGGTCTAAAATTTCTTCAGATCATAGCCTAATTCAAAGAGCATGGTACTATATTGAGTTATTTATAGACCCTACAGATGAAGAAAAATTATACGTTTTAAATGCCAGTGCACAGCGGTCTATAGATGGAGGTAAAACCTGGTCTAGAATTACTGGTACGCACGGAGATTATCATGATCTTTGGATTAACCCTACCAATCACAAAAACATGATTATTGCCAATGATGGTGGTGCTGCCGTGTCTTATAATTACGGAAAAACATGGTCTCCACAAAATAGAATGGCTACTGCACAGTTTTATAGAGTAAATACAGACAATTTGTTTCCTTACAATCTTTATGGTGGGCAACAAGATAATTCTTCTGTAAAAATTAGCAGTCTTGCACTAGGAAGCAGTGGTATAAATGAACAAAATTGGTCTGCTTCTGCAGGTGGAGAAAGTGCTTTTTTAGCATTTAATCCTGACGATCCTAGATATGTTTTAGGAGGAAGTTATTTAGGAACCATTGAAATTTTAGATACAAAAGCAAGAGCTAGCACACAGATTATGGCTTCTCCTATCCAATACTTGGGTAGAGACTCTAAAGACATGAAATACAGGTACAACTGGAATGCTCCTATTATTTGGTCTCAGCATGAAGCAAATACCTACTACCACGGCGCGCAGTTATTATTGCGAACCAGAGATAACGGAAATAATTGGGAAGAAGTTTCACCAGACTTATCTAATAACCAAAAAGAGAAGCAAGGAAAAGGTGGCGGGCCTTATACAAATGAAGCAGTTGGTGCAGAGAATTACGGAACCTTAGCCTATGTAGTAGAATCACCACATGAAAAAGGAGTTCTTTGGGCTTCTACAGACGATGGTGTTTTACAAATAACTAAAAATGGAGGAACAACCTGGAGTATTGTAACTCCTAAAAACCTTCCAGAAACGTTAATTAACTCTATAGAAGTTTCTCCTCATGACAAGGCTACAGCGTATATTGCCACCACTAAATTTAAATTTAACGACTATACCCCTGCTCTTTACAAAACAACAAACTATGGTAAAACATGGGTCAATATTAGTTCTGGCATTCCTACAGGAGCCTATACAAGAGTTATAAGAGAAGATACAGAAAGAAAAGACTTGCTGTTTGCCGGTACAGAATTAGGAATGTATATCTCTTGGAATGGTGGAAAAGAATGGAAATCGTTTCAGTTAAATTTACCCATAACACCCATTACAGATTTAAAAATTAGCCATAACGATTTAACCATTGCTACCATGGGTAGATCTTTTTGGATTTTAGATGACTTGGGCTTACTAAGACAGTTTGAAGGAACTAAAACCGCTTTTACACTATTTCAACCAGAAGATGCTATTATTGGTAATTGGAGCAGTCAGTTAAATAATAATTCAGATAGCTTCTTAGGCACAGATGATTCTAGTGGTGTAAACCCTGCCAATGGTGTTGTGTTTTACTATTATATCTCTACTGCCTTAAAAGACACAGAACTATCTTTAGAAATAAAAGATAAAGAGGGTTTAGTGGTTAGAACCATTAGTTCTAAAGCAGATGCTACATATTTAAGATACCCAGGGGGGCCTTCTCCAGAACCTATATTATCTACAAAAATAGGGCTTAACCGTTTTGTTTGGGACATGAGATACCAAAGTTTACCAGGTATACCAACTGCTTATATAGAAGGGTCTTTTAGAGGTCATAAAGCAATGCCAGAGAGTTATACAGCTACCTTAAAACAAAAAAACAACTCTTCTAAGGTTACTTTTAGCATACTACCAAACCCCTTGTATGACATTACCAAGAAAGAGTATCTAGAAATACATGATTTTAAAACCAGTACCGAGGCCAATCTTAAAGACATGCACACACGGGTTCAAAAATTAAAAAAAGTACAACATCAAATAGCACAAATTTTAAAAGAGTTGCCTAAAGAAGAAAAATACAGCAGTCTAAAAACAAAAGGGAATGCTATTGTTAAACAACTTATATCTTGGGATGAAGATATGGTTCAGCGCAAGTCTAAAGCTTATGATGATGTAGAGAATTTTCCAAATAAATTTACTGCAGAATATATTTTTCTAATCAACCAAAATGATAGCAGTTTACCCAAGCTAAACCAAGCATCTAAAAATAGACTTGTAGAACTTAACAACCAATGGAAAGCGCTCAGAAGCATTTCTGAAGAACTACTAAATACAGTAATTCCTACCTACAATACCTTGTTATGGGAACATGGCATTGGGGCACTTAAAATAAAATAAGTAATGAGTTTTTACAAAAGAATATAATAAGCGGTTATAGACAATATATGTATTGTCTATAACCGCTCTATTTATCAAACACAGGGTAAACTACCCAACAAGAACTGATTTATTTTCTAAAAAATTATGCCATGTATTACTACTTTTAGCCTGCTTAAAAATATCTGACAGTAATACAAAAGCTACACAAAACCCTCAACTATATCCCACCACGTTAGTACTAGGTATTTATACCTATTTTTCTAAAATAGATGAGTATGAGCATTGTTTTCTGCTCATTTTTCTTATTTTTAGCCTGCTATAAAAAACAGACACCCCTAAGTCTAAAAAACACTTGGAGTCTCTTGATGGCAATAAAAAAAAAGGATGTATCATCAAA
>Ga0209712_10000745_pt1 | contig 28106 bp, 16 predicted proteins | sample ArcOceMetagenome_FD_187443 | JGI IMG/M metagenome (GOLD analysis project Ga0209712, IMG submission 187443) | Marine eukaryotic phytoplankton communities from Arctic Ocean - Arctic Ocean - Greenland ARC118M Metagenome (SPAdes) (version 2) | ecosystem: Environmental > Aquatic > Marine > Oceanic...
GTTCTTTCACAGCGGACGTTGCCGATATTCATGGTTCGATAATGTACGCGTCGGGAGAAACACTTGTCATTGCAAACAGAGGTTACCAATTTGACTCCTCAACTAAGTCATGGACCCAAAACACTTTTGTTACAACTTTTTCAATACGAGATTCGTATCTAGCAGGTGCGAAGATTCTTGGTGCTGCACAGCTTCCGGGGTATCTCTTAAATCAGTACTCAATAGATATCTGGGATGGTCACCTCAGATTGGCATCGACTATCAATTCTCGTTGGGGTTGTACTTACGACGATGAGAAGGATTCAACGCATAAATATTGCATTTGGCAAATGCTCATTGACAGCGATAACTTCATTTCAGTCTATGAAGTTCCAACTGATAATCAAGGTGGGGTAGCGATGCGCCAAGCAGGCTTCCTTAATGGCTTAGGAGAGGAACAAGAAATAGTTGAAGCAGTTCGATTCATGAAAGACAAGGGCTGGATTGTCACATTTCTTCGAACTGATCCACTGTACTCCCTTGATTTGAGCGATCACTCGTCTCCTCAAGTAAAGGGCGAATTGAAAGTTACTGGATACTCGAACTATTTGCATCCATATGATGACGAAGGCAAATACATTATTGGTGTTGGTCAAGATGCCGACAAAGATGGGCGTGCCACTGGACTGCAAATAAGTTTATACAACGTTGCAGATTTAGCCAAACCAAATCTTGTGCATAGATACAATGCCGAAAACGCAGATGGAGAAGATACAATTATTTCAAGCAGCGCCGCACAGTACGACCCGAAAGCTTTCCGGTTTCTGCCTCAATCCAAGATTTTGATAATACCTACTACAATTCGAGCTACAGATACTGGTGAGACTTTTGATGGTTTTAACATTTTTCATGTTGCACACGACGACAGCGGGATTGCTTTTCGTTTCAGCATTTCACATTACACCTACGACAAGAAGGAAATATGGGGCGGGTGTTGGTACGATGCGTATCTTCGTCCGCGCAGTCTTGTCCACGCCAATATTGTTACTACAATCAAGGGGCATACAGTTCTGACACATGACTTGAGCACAAAGGAGATGAAGTGGAAATTAAACCTTGACAGTAACAATACTGATTGCAACAATAAAGGATATTGGGTTTCACAACCACAACCAACCATTCCAATTTTATAAATTTATCTACTGTACATTATTCAGATAATCGACTCATTTTATGTTAATTCATGTTGTAATATGATAGTCGATGAGATTTTTCAACGTTGATGAAGAAATTGCGACCTCGATTAACGAAGTGCCTTCACATTCTTTGCTATTTTTTGGGCCTACACAGATGCAAGCACAGCCAACAGGGTCAGCAGGTTCTTTATTTCCGGTGCAATCGTCGAACAATGGTATAAATACAAAATCCCATTTCTCAACTAAATTGGAATCAGTGTGAGTCACTTGCCCCTGAAAATAAGCTCCGCTTTCCTTGCACAAGGCCTGTTTCCACAGTTGCGTTTCTTCCGAGCCTTCTTTTGAATAGAGTCTAGTATCAAACGATTTGAAATCGGTTCCCATCCCAGTGCCAAGTGCTTTCGTATAAGCTTCTTTGATAGACCACCGAATGAAAAATTCTTTAATTTTCACGCTGTCCCTACACGTGTTATTAATATCAGCAGTGGATCCGGTAGAAACGTTTAGAAGCTGATTCCATTCTCTTGGACTGAAACTGTCTTTAAAGACGGTTAGAAACTCATCTACCGAGGAATATAGATGCTTTGTCTCTTTATAGGAGCTGAACATCACGATATCCAATCCAACCATAATTGACGAGCATGAGCTAGATTGCATCCTCTCATCGAAATATGCGAGACCAACAAATGGGAATTGATGCGAAATACTGAATGGAAGTAAAGACCTCTCGCTCTCATCGAAAGGAATGTACGGTTTACCAGCCCGAGTGCGAGGCAGTGTTCTGATTCGCTTTCCGGGAGTTTCTGAATCGTCGTGGCTATCATCGACAGAGCTATGCTGTCCAAGAATGTAGTGATGAAGATAACTCTTTGTCAAGAGTGATGCCAGCGCTATGTATCGATCATTGAGCTTCACATAGCGAATGATTGACGTCACAATTTTGTTTACTATTTCGTCGTTATCCTTTTCAATAACCGCTCTGTTCCCTCGCATAAAGAAGAAGTTACCAAATCTTTGTTTTTTGTGTGGGTCGCAATTGTCCTTGGCCATGTCTTCAACTCCGCATTTATCCACAGTGTTTCTCAAGAAGCTTTTAAAGGATTCGTTGGGGTTTCCTGAGGCGGAATTTTCGAAGTCTTTTGTAAGATCTATCAGCTTCAATTGTACACAACGCTTCATGAGATGTTTTTGTTCCGTTGTTTAGAGATCTCGCATTGAGTTTGTGGAAGCTGTTCGTAGTGCCCTATTTATTAGCTAGGAGGCGTGTGGCACACATAGTCTACACACAACATCTCTGTCAACAAGCAACAAGCAAGTACGCAAGTACAGTATGTTCGAAGTTCGAATGTAAAAGCAAAAGGAAACGCGAGCAAGTTCGAAAGTTGTTTTTGCGAGCAAGCAAGCCATGGTCCGTTTTCAACCGTTTTTATCCCTAAAAAGATAGATATTCGTGTTTCGTCTGTTTTGTGGTGGTGGTGGTGGTGGTACTCCTATATTACTATGTCAGGTTGGGGGTTCAACCTTAGTTTCGGGCGTCTGGCCGTTGTACGCCAAATCTGGAAGCAGCCCTTTTGAACCTGACGTGTTGTAGTATGACTTCAATGTTCAAGGTGGGTGGTAGTGTTCTCTCATAGTATCTTCAACCGTTTCTTCAGAAATAGAAGCTTGAAGCTGGAACACGTCATCTTTCTGGACACTTTTTACGAGGGATACATCGAACTGCTTCCGAGAATGGCGTTCCCTCTTCAACTCCTACTTGAACTCCTAGATAAATACTAGATAAATACTAAATTGAAAATGACAGTTTGGCTGAAAATGATTTTTCCTAAATCCTGTTCGTGTATTACTTGTTCATCGTGATGATGTACGTTCTGGAACATTTTGAAAGAAGTTGGATACTAAAAAGGTTTGGCGAAATGAAGCCTTTCTTTGTAATTTTTTGAATATCCTCCTCAAAATCCAGAGGAAGGGAGGCATCATTACAAGTGATCATTTTAAGAAATTACCTCGCCAGCTTCAAGATATCATTATTAGGCGGCAAGAGTCGCGAAAGGCATGACAATTCAACGTTTTCAATACCAAACTGAATGAAACTCATTTCAGTGCATTGATTTGACTCCATCATTTATATCTGAATTATCAATATGTCGTTACATAAGACGACGAGAAGGGACCAGGGTCTTTGGTTTCGACGATCAATTTTTCATAGTGTCTGACTGTCGCAAGACAGCTTAGGGAATTCAGGTATGATACGATGATTTCCAAGCTTTTGTTAATAATATGAAGATGTAGAAATATTTTGTATCTGTAGAAGTAGCAATGAAAGCGCACAGCCTATCTTTGAAAATTACAGAATTTTGAACTCCAAAATATGTACATTTAGATATCATGTTTATAACTCTATAATACTTCAGTCTGATTACACACTTTTCACCGACCTGATCTACGTGTAACGTTTAGTGCGATTCCATTAGAACTGAGATTGATTCGATGCAAAGATTCTTGATCGACTTAACAAATTCTTTCTGTGCAGTTCTAAGAGTAATAATTCTTGCTGTAAAGTTTGGCGACTGGCGTTGTGAGGAGGAGGCAATTCACGCTGTTCCAGCGCAGGTCTTGCCGTCTCTCCAATAAAGTCTGTCCTTCCAGCAAGCTCAGCCAGAAACATGTCTTGCTGTTGATTAAGCTGAAAGTGGCCTTGAGATTGCTGAGAAGCATTAATATTGTTGTTTTCATGATGCTGTTGCTGTTGTTGTTGCTGTTGGCACTGTTGCTGTTGTTGTTGTTGCTGCTGCTGCTGCTGCTGCTGTTGCTGTTGCTGCTGCTGCTGCATTAATAGTGCCATCTCAAGTAGATTCTGGCGGTGCTGCTGCTCTCCAGCTGAAGTGCTCCTGTTCATGTCTTGAGAAACATCTTGTCCAGCAACTCCTCTGCTGGTATGCATTAGAGTCGAGAACGAAGGAGATTGGTCCTTGCTGTCCTCTAGTACGTACGTTTGTCTGAACTGAGTCTGGGGAGGCATCAAAGATAAGACTTGTTGCTGCTGCGGGTTCAAAGATAAGACTTGTTGCTGCTGCGGGTTCAAAGATAAGACCTGCTGTTTGTTTGCAACCGCACGATTGAGCTGTTGCAGAAGCTGCTGCTGTTGCTGCTGACGTGCTCGCAATAGACTGCCGTTAGTAGCACCGATGATAGTAGGCTGATGCTGGAGGTCATCGTTAAGGCTTGGCATAGTTTCTTGCGTATTAGTAAGCGGACCAAACGATGAAGGATTGACAATGAGGCTACAAGATGCCCTCCTTGCAGCATCAATTGCAGATGTTGCATGAGCATCATCAAGAAGCATAGAAACACCGGTCGAGGCATTCCTCCGGGCTACGTCGACAGTAAATGATAAATTTTCTCTGTTTTCGTTCTCAGCCTCGTCTTCGGCTAAGTTAAGGAGAGTGCGGGAGGCTGCCATATCTACTTTAGAGTTACAAGTAACATCGGAGCTGCAGAGAGCGAACTTCCCTCTCTGAAAAGAAGGGTGGCAAAACCGAATGGGAGTAGGCATCATGCCAAACCTACATGTCTTTCCACTCCTCTTGGCAAACCCCCATCTGCAAAGCTTGCGTACAAAGCTCTCGAACTGTGATGTCTTGAAGAGCGACGGAAGAACATGAATCTCAAAGGCTTTAGGATCAGTGATAACAAATGACTTTCCATCCTTCGACCAGTGGGAAATGCTTGCGTATTTGTCACATTCGAGGACATACATGAGCTATAATTTTACCGGTTATTTTGGTTAGTAATGAGGAATAATAGATCAGATTATATTCAAAACAGTGTTCCACCGCAAAGTACTAGTGGTGATTTGGTGTTCTGCTTACTGCTTACTTACCTTCAATGGAAATTTGATGGTTTTGATCTTCATTCGGCTTCCTTCTCCGTTGCCTGTCGTCTGGTTTAGATTGGCTGTCGCCATGGAGAAGAATCGCATCATTTGGTAGTAATCATCTCCGCTGGTGTCTTGAGACATGAAGTTTGAGGCTGCTGTTAGGTTCTGCATGTTTGGTGAAACTTGCTTTGATTCGGAAACTATGAACTTGACTTTCAAAACTAGTGCCAGTACTCACAACCTCCAGGAATTGAGAATTAGGCTCATTTGAGGACAAGATTGTTTTTACTTCAACCATCAAGCAATACGTTGTTGTAGTCTTCTCGAGTTCAAGTTCAAGGACAATTTAGCTTTAACAGTTTCTTCAGAAAAGTGGAAATTTCGTCTTTCTGACTGATGTCGTTTATTTTCGGTATTTTTGGAAGAAGGTTAGTTGACGTTGTAACGCACTAATGTACGTCTGTAATTTCAAATTTACATTATTTGTCAAAATTGGCGTGAGGTAAGAACTGCCAGTTAGTTGTTCGACAATTACTACGGAAGAAACATAACAAAGCACGGGCGCTGTATTTTTTCATAACCCTAATAGCTAAAACTCACACCATAAGACTGGCCAACCCCCCCCCCACACACGGGCGCGGCTGTCTTTAATATTTTCCAGGAGTTCAAGTAGGAGTTCTTGATATCAATACTAAGATGAGCTTACTAGAATTATGAGATACTGGTCTAGATTCGTATGATATGTCCTGGGAGGATAGATATTTCTAGTGGCCTGGTTATAGTCCACTTAAAGTAACAGTCAAACTGGTGGTATTGTACGTATCGTAGAGGAGGTACGTACGAGGAATGAATGTCATGCGCCTCTATTGATATATTATGGATGCAATCTCCAACTTGTTTAACTTATTTCCAACATGCACTGCTTAGCACTATATATTGATGCGTATAGGTTTATATTATGTAACCAAGGTATGGATTGGTGTAACTGAATCGGATCATCCAACTTTGCGCAGACAGTCCTGCTATTTCATATTATTCAACTCTTGCATATTCAACTTTATTCATATCTCGCATAAACCTTTATCATAGTTTCATAAACACAGTACACGTCCTGACGTGCTAATTAGCAGTATTCCTACTTAAATTTCATTCCTTGAATTCTCTCGGTTGACAGCATTAAATGGGAATCTCCAACTGAGGCACATCCACTTCTCACTGCCAGTAATGCGGCTTCATTGATAACATTTCTCAAATCAGCTCCGGTGAATCCTTTGGTCATGCTATCGTTTGCAAAATAGTCAAGATCTACCATATTAGCCATCCTGACATTCTGAGCATGAATTCTTAGAATTGCCGCGCGGCCTTCACGATCTGGTGGAGGAATTTCAATATGGCGGTCAAAACGGCCCGGCCGCAAAATTGCAGGATCAATAATGGACAAACGATTAGTAGCAGCGATGACAATCACAAGAACTTGCTCCGAAGTTTTCTTAGAAACCTGAAATCCATCCATTTCACACAAAAGTGCATTGAGAGTTTGTTCCCTTTCATCGTTCCCTCCCGCACCACCAAAGGAAAGACCTCGTCCTATACCATCCCTACATTTCGCGAGTGCGTCAATTTCATCAATGAAAACAACGGCAGTTGGCGGTCGGAGGTTGCTGTATATTTCACTTTGCAATTTGGGATTTTCGATGCCAATCGCGTCCTTTGCTCTAGATATAATTTTTCCAAATCCAATACGTGTATTACCACTGCTATTTTTTCGCTTCCATCGTCTTAATGCCTCTCGACGTGCTGTGGAGAATAATTCCCGTACCCTCTTTGATCCTTGACCAACAAAAATCTCCACGAAATCGCTACCAGAGCAAGCGACAAAGTAGTCCGCATTGGCTTCTCCCGCCACTGCCTTTGCGAGGAGAGTCTTTCCACATCCAGGAGGACCATGGAGTAAAAGCCCACAGGGTGGTTTTGCGCCAACACCAACAAAGGGTCGTGGGTCGTAAAGATAGGATACAATCTCTTCCAGCTCCACCTGATTTTTAATTCCTGCTACATCTGCAAAAGTAGTTCGTTTCTCATTGAAACAAAGATCATCTGTGGTGGTTGCGTTCACGTCGTTATCGCCCTTATGAAGTCGTTTCATCATTTGATATAATAATATAAGATAAAGAAATGGTGATGCCGTGAGCAATATTGGAGCCAGTCTTGTGAGAATAGGGTCAGGAAAAGTGGATATGTCGAGACATCCATTATCAGATAAAGTTGAGACAATGTCAGATGCAAATGATGGATTGTGTTGAGGAAGTGATGATTTTTTCCATGACGAATATGAATGCGTGGTGGGTTCAGATTTGAGTTGGTAAATGATTGACGAACTATTGATTGCTGCCCGAATCACAGATCCCTTTTTCGCGGCAGATAAAAGTACAGAAAGGGGGGCATCCACTGTTGTGTTGCGGTAATTTTTGTTCGTCTTAGTGGACTGTCCACCCTTGTTGCGCGACCTTTTGTCATGGATTGTCGAGGTTGAGGCTGTCAAAAGTGCCATGAGTGCCTTGATTGATTTCAGTTGATTTAGATTCGCGCCCCTTCTTCTCTTTGACCAGTATCGAAAACAAAGTAGAGCTATTGATATTGTGACACCAGCCTTTGCTCTCCTTGCCAGCCTTCTTTTTCTTTCTTGAGAAACATCACTGTTGTCTTGATCTGCCTCGTTCTTCAAGCAGCTAGTACTACAATTGCTAGTAATGTCCATGCCCAGACTCGCAAGAATAATCGATCTCACCCTATTCATGAAAGATTGCTCTGGTTCGTCATTATTTCTATTTGGATTGATTACTGGGTGTATACACATCTTTGTTGATTCGGACAGGTCAAAGGTCAAAGGTAGTGTGTGCGAATGGTAGACGTTAGAAGAACTTCAAATGGTCGCTTTCGCTTTTCGATGGTGCGTCGTGGCTGAAGGTTCGGTTAAATGTGCGTTAAAAAAATAAGCTTGATGTGAACATACAACTATTTGTTCTGTTCAATTGCTAATCGGAATTCAATATAAAATGGGTTGAAGTTGTATTTTGAAGCTTGCAATTGAACAGCGCAGTGCTGTAAAGTGTGTATTCCGAACACTTTGGGGAGTGTGTTTAGTGCGATGACTGCCTAGTTGTTTCTAAGATGTCAGTCTTGTGAGGCTAGTTTTCGGTGCACCTCAAAATTTCAATTTCCTCTTCATTTAGGCTATTCAATAAGTACTAAAAGCCTCACAAAAATAGCGCCCTCCACCTGTGTGGCACGTAACTGTTGTGTTGTGTCAACGGCATCTTTTGGTCCGTCAGGGATAAGTTCAGAAATCCGCTTTTGAACCGTCGTGCCTGGTTTTTGCGATGCCGTCGTCGTACCGTACGTACATACCAACTACCGTACAATGGCCAACTCAACAACCGACAACCGACCATTCTCATAGATTTGAAGATAGTCTCATTTAGACTAGCTCTACCACAACCAATTTCAATTCTCTAAATAAATCCAACAAATTAGTAACCAGCAAACAAAACAATCAATCCAAGAATAAACAATTCAAAATGGCAGCAGAAGCAAGGGCAATGCTAGACGCCCTCATGGGCCAAGACCGCAACACCGGAATCGTCCCTGCCACATCCGACGGCGACCAAACCAACTGGGATTCCCTCCGCAAAAAGAAATCCTGCTACGACAAAGAAGTCTGTCCCCTCTACTGCGCATGGGGAACCGACGTCTTTGAACTATTCACGAATACTAAATCGGATTTAGGGCCTAACCCCTATCAAGTCGGAGATGACGCTAGAGAGGAATACCTTTCCCTCCCCGAACACGAGAAAGATCGTCTTGGATTTGAACGGATGCTGCATCGTAAATTGGGTGAATTGGTGAGGAGCTGTGATAGAATTGTCACCCGTAATAAAGAGAAATTGAGGCAAGAGATTGCAAAGGCTGCCAGGGCCAGGGGGACGAATGTCACGAGGATTGATCCTGTCACGGATGTTAGTGATGATATGATTAGGGACGCTGCTGAAATTATGGCTGATTTGGAATTGAGGGAGGATGAAGTAAAGGATATGTTGAACAATTTGGTCATGATTGATCTAGATTGGAAAGTGCTTTGGACTGAACTTCAAGATTTGAAAAAGGACGTTGCAACTCCAACTGCTGGTGATGCTCAAAATACGACCGAGGGTTCAGAGGTCGATGCGACTGGCAGTCAGAATCTGACAACTGATGCTGCTCCTGATGTCGATGGCGAGAAAAAAGAAGCAGAAGCGGAGCCAACAGAAACAAACGAATTCTCGAAGGAGGAAAAAGAGTCCAAGATAAAGGAAATCAAATCAAAACTCTACACCCTCTCTGCGGAGCAGCAAAAAATAATCGCAGCCATTGCCTCCCTCACTTCCTCCGCTATCGTCCCCCTTCGAGACAATTTGCAAAACCTGACCAAACAACTCTACTATGTCAAAACTGATATGTCGGCTGATAAAACTGTTTGCGAGGTTTCTGGAAATTTCATGTCCTTTCGAGATGCAGAAGAGAGAATTGCTGCTCATTATGCTGGGAAACAGTATGTCGGGTGGAAGTTGGTGAGAGAGAAATTCCAGGAATTGGAACAAAAGACTAGGAACTGGCGACCAATGGGTGGGGGTGGACCACCACCTGGGCCTCCTAGGGGAGGAGGATATCCATCAGATCGTGGAAGTCATGGAAGAGGTCGTCAAAATGATCGTGATCGTGGACATGGAGGTTATGGAAGGAGGGATGATAGGTCGCGTTCTCGTGATGATGAGCAGAGGTGGGAACGTGATCGAGGAGGTGGAGGTGGAGGGGGGTACAATCGCGGGGGAGATCGTCGAGGCTGGAGATAAAGAACCTATCCTTACTCGTACTCGTAATTGTGAAAAGGTAAATGCAGGATGTTTTAGCTCTTTATGCGCATGCATTGGTTTCTTTTGTTTTCCTCTGAAGTTTTTATTGGATGCCATTGGTGTGGTGTGTGATTCGTGGTGCGTGGAAGCGCTCGGTGGAAAGGATGGCTAATAGCTAATAGCCAGCTAGCTCGCGGAAACCAAAGAAGCGAATTAATATACCTTTACAAGTATGTAAGGTACATTTGTAAGTACAATTTCAACCAGTCTGGCTTCTTTGCTTCTACTGCATTTGTAAAAATGTGCAGTCTAGGTACACGTACCTGTACAGTAGAGCCTGCGCATTTGTAGCACCACACAATTATCTTCATCCTGGTTTCATGCCCAAGTTCGAAAGTACACACCCGCCCTGTCGAATCAATTGGTCGCCCTCCTGGTTTCACGCAATTGTACTGCCGCCGCGTCTCGCGTCTCCCATTCTCAATTGCAAATTATGAGCGCCATCCCGATAGTGCATAATCCAAACAAAATTTTAGATTATTATTAAAAACAATTTGAAATTACGTAAATGCCAATCCATGTGTGTAAGAACAAAATCAGCTGTTCGTTTGGGGGGGAGAGGGGATCCAAATTCATCCCGCATATCGGAACTTTCTCGATATCTGCGTGTTACCTTTCGATCGCTGAACGGAGTTGATAGTGATTTGCCTGTATGATACGTGTACTGCGAGCCATCACTAATCAACTAGAGAAGGAGCCAGACATATGAATGTCACAAATAATAATGGAAGGTGACGCTCCTCATTTGGGATCTTTCACATTATCCTCCAGAGGTTCAACATCTAATTCAATCAAAATGTCACAGTCACAAACAAATTGAAGCAGAACGTTAAGACAATCTTCTTGCTCTTTTAACACCATTGGTAGCAGCAGTGTTCTCGTGTATCATATGTCATAATTGAAACGATTTTCGCTGTTGAATTCATTGCGTAGAAGTTGAATGGAATGTGCATTCCATGGAAATTATTTCGAATGATGAGCATGCATAAGGCTAAAGATTTTTGTCGCTACGTACAGATTGAAGATGGCCCAAGAGTTTGTAGCAAGAACAATTTCGAAATTGATACGGTGACTACTGGTCAAGTTTGGAAATGCCTTCACAGGATCATTTCAGCTCCGATCGAAAAGACATAAATCCAATTCCATTCGCTTCTGACATTTATAAGAAAGCTTACATAACACTTTGCAGATACTTGTCTTCAATCGTCTACGGCGAGAAAGGAAAGAGACTTACGCTTAGAAGACTGTCATACATTGAACTAGCTAGAGCTCGAGAATGGATGCACCCTTTCAGACTACAACATCCAGAAGGAGTCTACTCTTCACCTGGTTCTTCGTTTTCACAGAGGAAGTTTGGAGACTGGAGTCAATGGAGTTACAACTGACGCTGAAGTCAATGGAGATGATGTTGTTTCAATCCGTGAATTCAAGGAAGTCGATGATGACGATGAAGAAGAAGAAGATGGAAAGGAGGTTACAAACGCTTCACGTGAGATCATTAAAAAATGCTATTCTGAGAAACAAGCTGCATTCATGCAGAAGATTACCGAAAGCGGGTTGTTTTTGTTCCCCGCTGGATTCAATAAGGGCAAGGTACTGGAAAGGAACTTTCTGACAATGTGTTGCGTAAAGCCTACCGTACTACGGTATTCCCGTGGAACACAAAATCGATAATGAGAAGTATTTGCCATTTGAATTTCCTGAAAATATCTTTCATCCTGAAATGGGGATATTCTCGAACGTCTCGTTCAATCCAAAAAGTTCCAGGATGCGTTCAAAACCTTTTGGGTTTTGACGGGAGAGCACATTTTTGTTCCTCCACAGTGTAATAAGCTTGCTGAGCTCCTCGAAAAAAAGGGAATCTTGATGAGTCAAAGATAAGAACCACTATCTCTACTGTTTATGGTCATTTCCCACCGCATGTCTCGAGTCTTTCATTTGAAGACAATCTCAATATTAATTCCGAAGATGAAACAGGAGACAAGTTCATGATTGCAATGAAGTTTTTGTTTGATTGTTATACGTACATGGATACCCTTGGTCAGAAACTCCACACAATCATTTCAAGTCGCAATCCAAGCTGCAAGTTGCCCAAGACGTATCGAGATATTAAGCATCGTTTCCTGCATTGTGAAACTGTTTCTTGTGTATTAAACGCTTAAATGTGCTACGAAGAAAGAAGAAATCTACACAATCGTGAGAGCAGCATCCTGTGTTGTCTTGGCTGATGTTCACGAGGTTATAAAGACTATTGTCGCAGAAGCTGGCGCAGATCTCGCACCACCAATCGGGTTTGGTAAATCCTTTGCAAAATCTGGTACAAAAGAATCACAGTTGCTTGCGGTAAATAATAATAACTCAAAGATTACAATAACTTTTTAACTACAAGAAAAGTCCGATTTCGGGAGAAATGTAAATGCCACGTCCAAAAGGATTTAAGGGAGAAGTCCCACTCGCCTATCTGACAGGGTGCTAATTACGCTGAATAAATTCACCTGTGCGGGTCGAGTATAAATACTAACCAAGCTAGGAGGGGCTTGCAGCCGTCTCCTAGGTGGAAGTATGAAGAGAGAGAGAGAAGAAATGTGTCTACGTTTGGATGGGTGGAAGGCCAATCCAGTTCCGCAGGGCAGCATTTGTTGAAAATATGTCGGTTGTGCTGACGTGAATTGCTTCACGACCAGCCCGGATGACAAGGAATCATTGTTTTAGTTGGTCTGGTGTTTGTTGAAGAAGAGTCTCCAATATGGTATTGAAATATCGGGAGTAAACACTTTGCAGTGACGAACGCCCGATTGTATGTTTTGCTACAATCGCAATGTGAAGGGAAGTCAGTCCGGATAGTAAGGCTAGGGCCTGTGATTCATGGAGGACTGAATTGTGGTGTGTCCAAAGATGGTACACCACATTCCAACATTTAATGATAAGACGGGTTGCCTAGGTGGTCCCTTTTTTCCTAGATTGTATAGCTATGTAGTAGGAATGTTGGAGTGACACGATTGGTTTTGCAATGCACCCCATAAGGAAGGCATACCACCCTAACTGCTGTTGAGCAATGATAGCTTCGCTAACAAGTGCCGTGGGCCACAGGAAGGTTGGTTCATCCAGTTGCTTACGGTAAAGGCGCTTCAAGACGTTAGTCTGAGTCATGAAGATATCTTGGATGATCCTACCCATTCAAGATTCGGAGGTGACGGAACTAGTGTCCTCAAGCATTGTAAAGTAATAGCCAGCAAGATTGTCGAATTGAACGGATTTGAAAATGATGCAATCTTCAAGGAAGCCTGGGCTGGTGGAAAGGGAGATATTCTTAGAACTTTAGTACAATGTGCTCTCAAAACTGATGACGAATTTGTCGTTATGGTATGATTAAGGGTCTATGTTATGAATATGGTTCAAGCACGACCTGTGGGTGCAAGTGATGCCTTGTTTGAACAACGCATTGAGGAGTTCAAGGAGTTCAAGGAGAAACACCATCATTGCGATCTTGGCGCCTCTTCAAAAGAATACAAATCTCTTGGCATCTGGTGCAAAAACACAAGGAGTGCATACAATGGAAAAGGAACCATGAAAATTACCAAGGATAGAATTCGCCGTCTCGAGGCGATTGGCTTCAAATGGAGTCTTCGGAAATCCAAGAAGAAAAACACTGCAGTTGTAGACCAGGAGTGTACTTTGAACTTGTAACTTGTAACAGCGGAGAACATATTATTTCACCATCAGATTGAAGATTGTTCGTGTGATATAAATTGGGAGAAATTACTTTTAAAACTTTTAGACAAATATGTATATAACTGTTATCCCCAAATTAGAGTCAACTTGTCTGATTTAATAAAACAGAGAAAAAGCGAGGTGCTTCGCACAAAATGGACCCGATAATTTAGCGAGAGAAAAGAAAGGCACGAAGGAAGGGATGGACACATTGTAAAAATCAAATCTTTGTTTCCTTCTTTCCATTCTTTTTATCGCAAGGAACATATGCGTCTGGACCAAACTCGCTAGAAACAAACTTTTTGAATGATGCACTGTACCAGCGATTCTTGATATGATTCTCAGATCTCGATGAGTTGAATAACTTTGTACTGATTTCGACCCATCTCTTTCCAAGCTGTATGTGCCCTTCCCATAGCTTCATGTCATCTTCCTTTGAGAAAGGCATATGATTGATATTCGGATTCAAATGGTTCACCCATCGATCACGAATTTGTTTTCCCACTCTTCCAGGAAGTTTTTGTGCAAGATCGGACCATCTGGTAAATGGTTGCTCTTTGCATGTAGTTACTGCTTCAATAACAATCGCATCTTCATGATCTTGCCATTGCCCCTTACGAACACCTGGTTTTAAGTACCGTATCCAGCGTTCGTTGCATTCCTTTGCACTGTAAAATATGAAGAGAATACATAAGAATTGATTAGCAAATTAGTGAATAACAAGCATTTATTTCAAATAAAAGTCAATCTCAAGTGGCTACTTACGTTCGTCCTCCTCCAAAGTCTTTTGAAATTGCATCCCAGTCCTTGGGATTCTTATGCTTTTTCAAAACTTCTTGAAGTCTGTTATCGTCATCCTTATTCCAACTTGAATTTCCTCCATTGCTCATCTTGACAGATCCCTTGAGCCCATTCATCCCATCTTGATGACCATGAGGGGACGACATCATATACATAGGTTGGGGGGCATTTCTTGCCATTGGAGGCCCTGCCATTCCTGCCGGCGGCGGTTGGAATGAAGGAGGCAAATACTGTGGAGGACGTCCCATGCCATACGGTCCAGGAGGGCGGTAACCATGTCCATTCCTATTGTCAGGGTAAGGGGGAGGCATTCCAAATCTATTTGAGGCTGGATGAGCAGGATAGCGAGGTCCAGGCGCTGGTCCGTTGTTGTGATGTCCTGGGGCATCCATCGAATAGCTTCGTCCTTGTGAAGCTGTGTTCGATACCCAGGTGGCATTGTTTGGGGGGAATGTATCTTTCTGCGAAGGTTCTGGTCCACGGGAAAGTTCGATGCTTTCACTAGGATTCAAACCACTGATGGGATCGATCTTTTCCAAGTCAACTGCGTTATTTTCGTGATTTCCTTGCGGTGGATGAGGAAAGTCTTCAGCGAAACTGAAAGAGTTTCCAAGTACTTCATCGCTGATTCCCTCTGTAAGATTGCTCGATACTGAAAATCCTCCTCCAAAGCTATCCTGTCCTTTGATTTCCCACGATAAGTTGCCGGCAGCCAAATCGCGATCGCCAGAATCGCGATCCGCAGGCTCTCCTTTTGTTCGAGAAGGTTTGAGGGAATGCTTGCTTTCACCAACGTTATTGAAATCTGGTAACTTTGTGTCCCTTCCGAAGGACCCCATAGATTCAATTGAGAAAGCAGTGTACAAATCCCTCTCTTCGTGAGTGCTGGAACTGCGGGTTCTCTTCGTAGGGGGCGCATCACGCTGTTCTCTCATTGAAAGACTGTTAAAGTTCATTGATGGGGACATTTTCCTCGTTGCGTTTGTTACTTGACTCGGGTCCCTAAATCTTTTCATAGAAAGATCTCCATCAAAGAGAAGATCGCTAGATCCAGTTGCACATAAGTTCAGGTCTCCCAACTCATCTTTGTCGTCATTCAAATCGATAGCATCTTGCATGGAAGGAATGGAAGAAAGCCCTCGTAACATGTTATTGTTAATTGAAATGTTTTTCGCTTCCATAGTTGAGTTGGATACGTCCGATGATAAATTAGGGCAGATTCTATCAACAGGCGTAGTTGCACCTTGGCGAGCTTCAAACTTGTCCTCCTCGATACTAGCGACTTGGTTCAGACCGTTCTTCCACGAAGCATCTCCAAGAGAAATGTCATCGCGCTGGTCAAGCATAGGACCGTGAAAACAAGGCGGCGATTTTCGCTGCTCTTTGTTACTCTCGGCGAAGGAAGTAGAAACAGTACGAGAGAAGTCCATGCTATTCTTAAGAGGATTTTGGCTCTGGTTGTAAGGCCCTGGGGGAGGATGAAATGAACTTGGATGCCTTCCATTCATGTCATTGTACTGCGTAGGTGGATAATTCCCGTTACCATTTCCATTATATTGCATAGGCGGTTGTCCTTGATTTCCATAATGAGGAGGGTATCCAGGTCTTGAAGAGTTATCATTGTGATGTGGAGGATAGTAATAATTGTTATATCCAGGAGCTCCTGGCGACACCATTACAGATTGAGGATGCCCAGAAGAGCCCGGATGGTAGTATCCATTGGGCATGGGACGACCATGCCCATGCACACCCTGCTGACCTCTTGACTGGGGAGGATAGTGAGGATATGACTGAGATTGGAAAGAAGGGTTCGATCCATTCATATCTAATTAGCAAAGAAGAGAAGTATATATGTCAGTCGTAAAATACCATATGCATTTCGTTCAAATTCACATATAGTTCCAAAGCTTTCAAAGCTAGTTCAGCATGATCCAATGCTAACTAGTATTGATGCGAATGTTAACGCACCTTGCTCCCCTTTATTGCGATGTTTCGGTGTGTCAGCTTCACGAAAGGAGATTCCATGTGAAGAAGAAGAAGCAGGATGCTGTCTGAGTGGTCCTTTGTCCTGCTCCAGCGTTGTATCGATCTCTGGAAGGAGACCAGTTTTGATTGTTCTAATAGGCATTTCAATGTCAATGAACGCTGCAATATATGTGCCTTATTCGAAAGTCTTAGTACAGCCTTGAATGCGTTATCTTGTAATAGATTCACACAGATGCACTAATGTTGCATCAAATGAGCGAAGAATAATGGGGCGTTTCGCTCATTTATTTTGGAACACCTTCTCTGTTATAAAAAGGTCTGTAGAAATAGCCTTCGGCTCGCCGAAACTAATAACGGATGTCACAAACCGTTAAATTATAGAAAGTCTGAGGTTTCATGAGAAGTTTTCTCTGAACACAACATCACTACTTACTACTTACTTTGTAAAACTTCAAGGACACAATTTATTTAAGAGCCTCCTGGGCCCATTCCGAAGAATTTTGTTGTTTCAACAAGCGTTGGCTTTTCATTTTGCAGCATTTTTGGTTATATTTCTTGGTAAGTCATTACTAAAACTAAAATCAAAATCTGTTCAAATCCAATCATGTTTAAAACTTTAAACTTTATAAAGTAAATGCGTGCGAGCGTGGGGTAACCTACACTAGCTGCAATGTGCCGATGGAGGCGAAATCCAAAACAGGTGGTAGCCCCCAGTGCAGACAGAGATAAATGTTAAATTCCAACCTCCACGTGACAAAACTACTGTGCACGATATTGAGGACATGAGACTACGATTTGCTTGGAATTCATTCTCGATCGTTTCCCAGATCTAGATGTTGTTCGGGATACAGAATGTAAAAGTCTCTGGTGTTTTTATTGAAGCAGTTGAGAGAATCAAAGGTACCCTTGACATGGTTCACGACAGGGAGATCCATCGTGGTACAAAGCTAACCCATAAATCAATTCTAGTAATGATTGATGTATGCTACTTCCCTTGAAGCTTTCAAAAATTCGAGAAAATTGGATGGTCGTGATACTGTTACAAGGATGAAAAATTCAAAATGCTAATAATTTGTAAAATAAGAGCGCATAGAATGAATAGGTTTTGATTTTCCCTTTTATTCTTCCGGTGGATACTTTAGGTCTTCCTCAGTCAGATTGAATCCAGATAATATCCATGGATGTTCCAGTGCCTCTTCTGCGGAGGGGCGCTTTTCAGGATCGATTGTCAATAGCTTAGACACAAAGTCTGTGAATAAAGCCTTTTCATCTTCCTCCCATGTCTTCCTCTTGCTGCGCAAAAGGTTTGCATCAAAACCCAAGCGTTCTGCCATGGTAGTAGTTTTCGGCTGGAATATATGATATAGCGTGTTTTCACCTGCCGTGCTGTCTTCGTCATTAAATGAAGTCGAGGTATCCATACGAATAGCGCTATCGTCGTCATTTTCAACCTTTTCATAGAGCAAACCTGTCGGTGTGAAAAATTGCCCAGATTGACGACCTTCGTCGACCATATTGCGAGGGAAAGCTCCACAAATTGCCTCAATTCTTGACAGCATGGAAACAACAGAGTCATTTTGGAAAGTGACCTGACCTGTAAACATCTCAGCAATGACACATCCGAGTGACCAAACGTCAATTTTACCATCGTATGGCAATCCCAAAACAACCTCTGGAGCTCTGTAACTTCTACTTTGGATGTAAGAGCTTTGTCTGTCTGTCAAATAGCAGCTGCTTCCAAAATCAATCACTTTCACACGTGCTCTGGAATATGATGCAAGCAAAATGTTTTCAGGTTTAATGTCTGAGTGAACGAGACCAAGTTTGTGAACAAAACTCAAGGCGACTAAGCATTGACGGGCAATATAACAAAGTCGGCTACGAGTGAAGTAGAGTGGCTCGTCGTGCTCTGTAATGTACTTTCCAAATTCGAATAAGTTCTGTCTCAAAAGTTCTGTCACGATGATTAGATGTTCCTTGTGGTAGAAGAATGCTTTCATTTCCAAAATGTTATTCTCGCTGCATTGGCCAGTCTGGCGAAGTAGCTCGAGGATTTTGATTTCGTCGAGCGATTGATCAAAGAAGTCTTTGGTGTTTTTGATCACCTTTAGACAAACCTCGTCGTAATACTATAATCGGAGAAGAAAAGTGAGAATCTTTCCAAGAAAGAAATGAGTGCTGCGGAGAGCAGGGATATTCAATATGTTGAAGTACTTACAATTTCGCCGTCTTCAGCTTTCTTTCCTGAATTCAAATCTACACAACGGTATGCAGTACTAAAGGCTGCGCTGCCAAGTTCACTCTGGACATAATACTGGCCTGCGAATACTGAATCAGGCTGAAGGACCAAATCTTTGGTAGGTTCAAATCCAGTCTGGTGCGCCTTGTAAATGATGGGTAAATGGTATATTTCCAATTCGCCAACATCACCAGACCCGGCAGCTTTTGCCCCAGGAAAATTCGAATTGGTTTGAAGCGTTTCTGGCGATGTTAAGGGTGTCTGCTCAGATTCTTCTTTCTTCACCTGCTTATTTTTCACTTCCTTCGTCTTCGCTTGTGTCTTATCTAGCAACTGTTCCGCTTCCAGCAAATCACGTTCAAAATCGGAGCACGGTTTCTTTGGATTATTGACCGATTCTTTCATAACTACGGCGTATTCAGAGCCGGCTCTTTCCATAATATCTTCAAACATATGTTCAATTTCTTGAAGTTTGACTCGCGAAAAAGTATGTGTGACATAGCCAGGCTCTTCTGGATCGCTCTCATCCCAAGACAATGTTGCTTGTTCATCAACGGGGGTGGTGAATTTTTCAGACATCCATTTTGAGAAGCCTTCTTTGGTGGTTGCTGACTTTGGAGTCTTGTAAGATGGATGGCGTACAAGGATATGAGAGTAGAGATCTTTCACGAGAGCTTCGCTGCTTTCAAGACTTCTCTGAGAACCAAAGGTGAGTTTTTGCAATAGAAAGGAAGATCTTTTCGCAACCGAAGTAACTGATGAAATAAGCGATGGCGAGGATTCTTTTGGATCAGCACTCTCTTCGTCGTTGTCTGAAGCGCTGCCATTTTCGTCAGCATCCAATACAACCCCAGTCGTTCCACCCATCTTTGAACTTAACGGACCAAGCACCATTTCCTCATGTGATGCATCGTCTATCTCATCATAATACTCATCATCTGAATTTTCTGATTTGATTGCCTCAACACCAAACCCCTCTTCGCTATCGGCTTGCTGTATTGAAGTATCTAGATCAGCATTGCCTTGACAATTTGTATCTTCTTCTTCCGTATCTTCTGCTAACAATGCTTCTACTGATGATATCTTCGCTGCATCTTCACCATACACCTCGGCATCATCAGCTTCATTGTCTTCGCTGTTGAGACGAATAGGACTCACTTTTCCAATGGCGCTAGCATCTGGCGACATAGTTTGTTCCGCAAAAAGAGATGAAAGAACGTTTTCTATTGCTTCTCCCGACGAATCATTATTCTTGGAATCAACCCTTTGCAAAATAGCCAAAAGAACTTTTTCTACCCCCTTTTCAACTTCTTGCTCCGTTCTTGTTCTTCTCTCCAACTCGAGTGATAGCCTTCTCGCTTCAAGTGTTCCCGCATCATTTATCATGTCACGCTGTCCGTTCATATACATATACTGAGACTTTCCTGGTGCTGGACTTGAGGGAGTGACACTAAAGTGAGGCACGGGCAAGCTGTGAACGGGATGTGAGAGTTCCAGCCCTTTAAAAGGTGGTTTGGCAATATCTGACTCATCAATATTATCGTCGCCGTCACTGTCATGATGGCGAAACATATCGGACGCTGCTTTTCTGACATCTGCCGGAGGCGATAGCAATCTGCTATCAAGTTTTGTCGCCGTTGCAACCGCCGCGGCTCCATCTACACCTGGACTCAATGGAAATGACGAAATTACTGTCAGCGGGTCTGATCCTTTGGTCCAAAGAGGTCCTTCGCCAGATGTTTCTGTTTCTACCGGTACCGCGGCAGACCTCTGCTGTCCACGCCTGCGAATGTAGATCAATGCATCTCGGATAGCCTTTTCATGGGCGTTCATTGCAGAATTTGAAGCGGAACTGATGGAACTTATTCCCCCCTCATAAATTGGCGGTTTGCCCAAGTTTGCGGTTTTATCAGCAGGCTTTCCTTCATTAGTTTTCTTCTTTTGCTGAAGGCTTTCGGTCTCTGCCAAGCTTTTCAGGATTTCGTCTACCTGCGACGATTCTGAATTATCTCCGCCAGATCTACTAGCCATGACTAGCGATAGGTCCTGGGCGTGTTCCAGCTCGATCCCCTCCTCGTTGCTATTTTCACTCTCAATTGAGTTGGTCTCGGTGACGGCATCTAGCGACTTTTCGTTTTCCATAGGAGTGAAATCAATAGATTCGGATTCATAGAATGAATACCGAGTCTGGACCCCGCTAGATCCAGTTTTTACACCACTGGATTCCATTGTTGCGCTTTCGCTTTTGACTATTCACAGCTATAATAGTTTTTACCGAAAGGATGCAAATGACGCGAACTGTACGCTAGATACTGTAGTTTGAAGTTGTTCTCCAGTCGACTAACGAATGATGAATAGTTGAATGCAGAAGGAAAATAGAGTCCTGGTAATACCTCCTGCAGCTTGCCTGTAGGTAGCTATGTGCTGCACCAAAGTTAATACTCTCTTGATTGGTCTGTTGAAAAGAAAAACAGGAACTTTTGTAGATCGTCATTTTTTCGTTTTTTTATCTCCGTATTCATACATGAATAATATTTATACTCAGTCACACTAAATCCACATGAATATATCACAACGAAGACTCCACAACGAAAATTTAATGATTTAGTCTCGCTCAGTTTTAACGTTTTATTAACTCACATTTTTCACTCTGGTACAAACAACAACAGTAGTTTGGTAACAGAGATACTTCGAACTTCTACTTGATATATTTCTACAGTAGGGTTGCTATTTGCACCCCGGTAGGTGCTGTATTCAAAATTTCGTTTTTGTAGCCAAGAAATCTTCAGGTACGGGTCGTGAATACTGATGTAAGGTGGTATACCACAAGGTACCTACCTCCTCATGAGTCATGCCCTTGGTGTTTCTTTCCAACTTTTCTATATTGTTTTCGTAGGGAGCATTTAGATGAAGTCTACAAATGATATCAGTAAAGGGTGTATTCAGAATGGTGTATTTTAAAAAGAAATATATAGTAACATATGTACGTGTGATAAATTGACTTGATACGACGTGCTCCCATTTCTTCTTTACGCCTCCTCTTCACTCTCCTCCACCTTCTCTTCACTCTCAACCGTCAATTTTTTCTCTGGACTTCCGGTTTCCGTGATTTCAATTTTCTTCAAAAGAATTCTGTGCTTATCGAGAATCTTTTTGAGATTCTTTCTTGTCCTTGTGGTCTTGGTCATGGTAGCAGAGTGACTTCTTTTCAAACCCATTTTTTTATCCCAGTGCTGAATATCTTTCTGAGTTTGGGACGATTTGTCCATGGAAGTCACGAAAGAATCCATTTGTTCGTCAGTAAATGGTGGGACTTCGTCATCTTCGGGTACCGGCTCTGGTTCAGGTTTCTTGGGTGCTCTTTTTCTTACCTGCTGGTTGTGCTTCTTGTGCTGGTTTTCTTCGTAGATTTGGAATGATTCCAGTTGTGCCTGTGCCTCGGGCGAGAATATTTCCATTTGCTGCATCGGGTCGCTTCCCGGATTTTGATTCATACGGTGCATCATGGTGATTTCATCAAACATGTTGGTAATCGATTGTCTCCTCAATTTAGTTTGCAGCTTTTGTAACTGAATGTAGTCTTCAACATTAGATAAAGCATGCTCTTCTTCTGCATTCTGCTGTTGCAGGAGTTGCAACGTCATCATATCATGTCCTCCGTTATTTTGACCACTGTTCTGGAAACCTAATTCTGCGGTATGATTGTTAGGGAAACTTAGTCCAGCCGCAGCTAGTTTGGCCTGTTGATCATCGAATAGGTTATCCATGTGGAAGGGGTCGATGGGTTTAGTTCCCGTAGCCATACTTGATCTTCTTGAAGGTTTCGCGAACTCGCTGGCTAGAATCTGTGTGAGACTATTTCTACGGCCAAGAGTAGAATCTCCGCTGACAAGAAAATCCAAGCTGGACCTTCTAGTATCATCCATTCTTCTAGTAGGATCATCCATCCTTCTAGGATCATCCATCCTTCTAGGATCATCCATCCTTCTAGGATCATCTATCCTTCTAGGATCGTCCATCCTTCTAGGATCATCCATTGGACCCGCCATGCCCATACCCATCTGACCAGAGGCAGCGGTAGGTCCTACTTGATGGTCTTGATTGGATACTGCCTGAGCTGCATCGCCCAAAAGATCAAGACTAGTTCTCTTCTCCATAACACGCCGTCTCTCGTTGCCATCGGGATTGTATCCTCCTGCCCCCATGTCGTTCATGAAGCTGCTATACATTGCCATGGAGGACCTTCTGCGCTGTTCTGATCCTTGTTGGTGGTGTGGATGAAATCCCATATTCATATCCTGCCTATTAGGGTCAGGAATATTGGGATTAATCCAGTTACGATCGTTTCCATAATTAGTGAGGTTGTTCTGGTAGTGCTGAGCAGCGGATAGATAGGAGTCGTTCATCATTTGATGCTGTCCTCCCATTCCTCCCCCCATTCCTCCCATAGGCGGATATTGCGACGGCATCTGCTGCTGAACGCCATTCATAAGTCCGCCTGCATTCGAGGACCTCCTCTGAACAAATTGGTTCAGGCTGTGGAGTTGCATGTCGCTTAGCCGTCTCCCTTGGCTCTGCATGTTTAGGATCTCCTCGAACTCAGAGAAGTCAGGATTCATTCCAGCAGCTGCGTTGTAGGCCATTTTGAAGATTCGGTGTATTTATGTCGTGCGTTCGTCAATGAAGGTATGTGTTAAAACTTGCCTGTGGTATCCGGATCAGCACTAACTACCGGTACTGTGTGGGATAACAGAGGTAACGCAAAACTTATATTTAGAAATATTGTGTGTGGGTGCTGTCGTGTCTCGTTTGGTTATTTGGACAAGAAACGGGGCAGAGTAGTATGTGACCGCTCCCATGTGCCTTATGACCCCTCGTTTTCTCGTTCCTTTCTCGTCAACTGACACTTCCGGCTCTTCAAAAATGGAAAGAGATTGAAGAACTGTAGTAAAATGTCATTAAGGGCTTTTTATACAATGACTCTGTGTTCAAATAGGGCTTTATTCCGTCTGCAACGTCAGATTAGACAATTTCAAAAATGCACATGCTTCCATTGATTCTTCAGCACTTTACACTTCAGCATTCTCACCTGCCGTTGAAGCATCCTTCTTCCCTATGTAATGCAGAGACGAAGAAAAACATTTCAGACAGATGTCTTGTCAAAGTAATTCTTATACTCTTTCAGCACTTTAAACTTCAACTTCAGCATTCTCACCTGCCTTTGAAGCATCCTTCCCAAGTAACTATTACTTTCGTGTTCGCAATGTCATGCAGAGATGAAGAAACATTTCAGATAGATGTTTAGTCGGAGTCAAAGTAATTCTTAAACCGGTACTCTTTCAGCAGCTTTTGAAGCGTCTCCTTTCCTCTCCTCTTCTCGCAAAGAAGACGATTTTCATTACCGGTACTTGTACAACACCATGAACAGATGCTGCAATTTCCTCCGGTTCAGTCAAAGGTGGTGGACATTCAGAAATAAATGTCGCATCAAATACTACACCCCTGTCATCAATGAGGCGTCTTCGTTATTTTACCTGCTGTCCCACTACTAGGGAATGGATTTTTGCCTGCTGCCTAATTTAAGATTATTGTTCTGCAGGCTTGCAGGCATTGATTGCAGGTTGTTCCGGCAGAAGTCAAAGCCCCACTCCCCTACTACGTACTATGTTTGAGGAATGGAGTAGAAGGTGTTTGATAGAGTATAGATGATACCGTTCGTTTTAACCGTTTTGTTCCATGCGTCATGTAGCCCCATTTACTTCTTACTTCAACGCTCAACTATGTTCTCTAGCTAGAAGAACACTACCACCAATCTTGTAGAAAAGCAATATGATATATCAGTCTTAGTAAATTTATAATATGGAAAACAATCAGAATGAGAGGTGTGCTGAAGGCCCCCGCTCCCACATTAAAATTCCCAAACATTTGTGATGGAAAAGGATATCGTAACTTTGAAACAGCATACGCGGGACTTGCAATATGTTGAATTGCACAGCTTAACGAAGCGCATATCATAATGACAATGAGTAACAGAACCTAAAATGGAGGTCTCAGATTGGGCACATGAATTTGATTTACTTGCGGGCACTGCGGAGTACAATGGAAATCTAAGAATTGGAAATGATAAGAACAGAAAACAGAACCAATGAAAAATGGAAGGAAGACCATTTAGAATGTGTGAGACGAATTAGGACTTGGTGGGGAAGAAGGAAGCAGCGTTAAAATTTTCCAGCAGAAAATCGGCGATTTCCTACTGCAACAACGTTCGTCGGCTCCCACCACTTCGCAGGAATATCTAATATGGGGCTCTTGTTGGAGGGGATAACGAATGACTTCCTGCAACTTATTATGAACTATATTCCGTCCTTTACTCTTGCGACATAGTCAGATACCTTCCAAAAACAAGTTTACGAGGTTCGTGGTGAGTGTGTGGAAATGACCCATTTCGATACTTCTCTCCCCTTCTATACTTTCTGCACTCTTGGTACCTCATTTGTGTGCCTATATCACTGCATCGGTAGAACTCTATGATACGGCTACTGTAGCATTCGATAAAAGCAGACTTGAAAACTCTCAATTTCTACTCCTAACGTATGTGATATATAAACATATCCTAAAGATCTACAACCCTATTTTATTCAATTATGCAAGCTCCTTTGCAACGAAAGCGTTGAGAGCCTCAACACTACGGTCCTCAGATTCGTACTTGACAACACTTCCATCAGCCTTTACAACGTTAACAGTAGGGAAAGACTCGGTATTAAGGTTCGCCTGAACGAAATCACGCTCCTCATCTCCACGGAACTTGAATACATCAATATCAGACTGAGCAGCGAACGCAGCGAAATCGTCTTCCATCTTCTGGCAGAATTGGCACCAAGGAGCGTAAACAGTAATAACACTAGGTTTTCCAGACTTGGTAACCTCAATTGCAGCATCTGTGGACTCGATATTCTTAACAGATCCCTCCTCCCAAAGATCACGGTCGAAGGTCTTTTCTGCTCCAGCTACGTGGATTCCACATTCAGTCTTGGTGGATCCATCCTTGTTGGCAAGTCCAACAAAACGTCCCTTACGCTCAGAAGCGTAGTCCAACCAAGGAGTTCTATCTCCCTCAAACTTGAAGTCAACGAAACGAGTGGATCCATCTTCGGGGATAGGGATGGTATCCTTAGCATCTCCGTGAGAGGGGTATCCCTTAGCGTGAAGAGGGTGGTGGGGGACCTTGTACTTGGCAATGTAGTCGAAGGTATCCTCCAAAGTCCAGTAAGCAATAGGGTTGCACTTAGCAAGTCCTCCTCCAATAGGAGCGTTCTCGAAAAGATCAATGTATGCACGCTCGAATCCCTGCCAACGAGTACGTCCGTTGATCATGCAATCGGTTCCACAGGTCTTGAGTCCACGCTGGAAAGGCTCGACCTTGCATACCTTATCGTATTGCTCAATGTCCTCCTTCCAGAGATCAACTCCGTACTTAGCATCGAATCCAGCCTTGTCAGCTACGTCAACGCCCTCTGCGCAGAAAACCTCAGCCTTGAATCCGTAGGTCTCTTCGATCTCCTTAAGGAACTCCATGGTCTCGGGGAAGAGGTGGAAAGTATCTACAACCATGACCTTAGCCCTTCCATCTTGCAAGTATCCAAGACGATGAAGAAGGTGGGTGATAACAACATCTCCAGCAATCATTGCATTGGGGAAGACAGCGTTTCCGTAGTTCTCGCAGGAGATCTTAAGAGCGTACATAGCCTGCTCTTCAAGGTACTTGAGGCGCATCTCCTTTCCGTCAGCATTGAACTGCTCCTGGTCGAAGACCGCTTCCGCCATCTTGAGAGAAACTACATCCCTGGTAACACTAGCTGGGACGAAGGATCTAGGTGCGTTCTGAACGAATGCACTAGCAGTGGAGAAGAGAGCAGCAGCGAATGCGAGAGAGTGGCACTTCATGTTGATGTTTCTGTTTTAAGGAAGAATGATACAGACAATCTTCGAATAATCAATCAATCTCATATCGATATCTTGGTGGTCGAAGGCGTCAGGTTATTAAAGACGTCGTTCAATGATAGGAAACAACGTACCATACCAAGATGTACCTACCGATAGCGGATAAGTTTGTGTGGTGGTGAGAAAAGCCAGAGCGGGAAACTCTGTCCCTACCCCCGGGTACGTACGAGAACCCTTTTTTTACTAGTGAAAATTTCGCACTCACTTTTCCATCACTTTTATCGATCCGCCTACCATGATACCGGTACATGATACATGATACGTGATACCAGGTAATAAATTGCTTGCCGTGAGGAACAGTAATATAATGCCAATTTCATTTTTTTCTTTCTTGATTAGGAAAATACGTAAAAGTCATCATTTTGGTAGTACTGTGAGCAAGAAATGGCAGTATTCGTTTCTCGAAATGGTAAATCTCAGTCTTCGTAGACACAATTCATTCGCGTGGCGTGGTGCAATGTACAATACCTAAACATTATACTATGCGAGATGGCATTTAGTACGGTAAACCCATTCGACTTGTTGATAAAAATGAAAAGATGATGTTCAATGCATTACATCTATCCATAACTCATTTGGCTATTGGCAGTGCCTTCGCAGATCCCCGTTGGATGATTTGTGCAGTAGTAATTCAATTGAATGGAAAGTGCTGAAGGATCAGAGCTTATGATTAATAAATCAAGCAAGTTTGGTTGCATGAGTCCCACACAAATTTCCGTGAAAGACTGGAATCTGGAATCAATGTTACTACACGTAGCAAAAACTGAGATGATAGAGTGACAAGTGTGCTATCAATAGTCGTGTAGTAGCTATTGTGACTGGAGCCTTGCCACCTTTCTGAACGCGCTACTACGCGTAATTCCTGCGGCATCTCAATACATTGGTACTTCGTTTGTTCTGGCCTCAGAGGCAGGTTGACTCCCTCCGAACTATATTTATTTGGGATAGGATTACTGCATTGAATATTGAATATATTTCAGTAAGTTTGGGGAGGTTTTAAATTGTACTTATTCAACTGCTAGTAGTTTTGTCGCGCGGTTGGTAAAACCGACTGGCAGTCGGTTTCGAGCATTCCTTGGACGTGAATTTAAAAAAAGATGTTGATGAAGAGAAGAGTTGGCTTCTGATTCGAGATGATGGCGGAGAAACTCTTGAAGCATCATTAATTACCCCGTCTTTATAGTAGAGCAACCTGATTGGATGATAGATACCAATAGGCAAGTACATTCAAGATGTTGACGAAGATAAGAGTTTGTGGTTTATGAAACGATGAGCTTTATACATAAAATATATCTGGCGCGAAACAAGTGCCCTGAAGTCGGGTTCCCACTTCTTGGGACTGACACCTAAATATCAGATGGGTT
>Ga0209712_10000746_pt1 | contig 28099 bp, 28 predicted proteins | sample ArcOceMetagenome_FD_187443 | JGI IMG/M metagenome (GOLD analysis project Ga0209712, IMG submission 187443) | Marine eukaryotic phytoplankton communities from Arctic Ocean - Arctic Ocean - Greenland ARC118M Metagenome (SPAdes) (version 2) | ecosystem: Environmental > Aquatic > Marine > Oceanic...
TGTCCGATTGATAATTGATAATTGATAATATTAATCTTGATATCGGTTCCTTGTAAAAGCGTGTTAATATTTTCAATATCTTAATTATTATCCCAGGTAATATTATCAGAGTTCACCAACAAAATAATATCCCCTTCTTCATCACCATTACCTATTAAAAAATTAATCCCGTTTTCCAATAACTCAACCAAGTCGGAGTAGTTTTTAATGGGTGCTGCCATTTGAGAAAATGCTTGAGTAATGGAATCTGGATTTCCCAAAATCCAATTTTCAGACATCATCTGAGGATTACTGGTATTAGAAAAAATAAAATTAAACTGATCTTCTGACTTCAAATAAGTTTTACATTCTGCTTCTAAATATTGATAAAAATCTGCTTTGTCAATACTCGAATTAACATCTTCATGATCGACTAAAAAAACTATTTTTTTAGTATTAGCAGGTATAGGAATTTCAGGTGGCAAATAAGCTGCTTGGTAAAATTTATCTGTTCCATTATCAAATTGCTGAACAAAAACACCATCACTATTAAATGGCGCATCGACTGCAAAACTAAACGGTTTGTTAATATAAGCACTCGGTATTTGAGCGGTTAAAATTTCGCCATAATTAGGGTCGGTTACACTTTGAAAATCGACATCAGGAATTCCATTCAGTCTAGGATTTTGCCAGGTAGCATTTGGAAAAGTGATGATCTCAAAATAATTCAAAGGGATCGCCGACGTTTGTAAAATATCCGTTGGAAGCCAAGCATTGACTTCTTCAGTCGACCAGACAGCAGGCACCAAATAGGAAATTTTGATTTTTCGAGTTTCATCATTCGGAAGCGGATAAACTCTAATTTGATAACTTCCAGAAGCTTTTCGAAACAAAACCGAAGGGTCTCTCCTGCGATCTACAATATTTTCATAGATCGTAGTTGCCGTCCAAATATCATGAATATCTGCTCGAACAATTGTCGTATCATCAAACATCCACAACCATGAATCATAAACAATTGAACCTTCTGGCAAATTAAAATCTAAAATAATTTCGGTTGAATCCCAAGAATTAAATCCTAATCCTTCATCTGAAAAGTTAAAAACATTCCAACTTCCATGTAAGCACCTTGAGGTTGGATCGAAAAAGTAGCTTCCGTAATATTTCCTTGTAATCCTTGAAAATCCCACCAATCGGGATCTTGGATTCGCAATATATTCTGAACTGAAGCAGTCAAAAACGGGAGTAATAAAAAAAGAACGGGAATTGTATATTTTGTTTTCATAATTAGTTATTTTATTTTGAAATTGAATATTTTTCTAATATACTATTTCAAGAAAATATTATTTTACCGAATAATCAATATGCCGTAGCCTTTGCATAAATAAAAAGGCATCCATTTTCCAATGAATGCCTTTTTATATGTAGGTTATATTTTTTTTTAAAACTTTAATATTTCAAAAACGCATCCACGTGAGATTCAATCGCTGCCAAAATATTTTTATCCGAAATAATTCCTTTCTCATCCATCAAGCCTGAACATTGTGAAATGGGCAATTTCGCTCCCATCACTTCTGTTCCTACATGATTTAAAACCGACGATAAATGATCCATGCCTCGGAGGTTTCCTGCACGTCCTGATGCAATCCCAACTAGTCCTGCTTTTTTACCTTTAAAAGTTGGTTGATATTCATGAACCGAGCAAGCATCTATAAACAACTTCAACACACCAGGGAAACTTCCATTGTATTCAGGACTCACAAAAATGAATTTCTCCGCAGGAATCATTATTTCTTCCTGAATTTTGCGCAGCGCTTTAGATTGTTTTTTACCAGAATACATCCCCGCATGAAGGACATCGTCAGGTAACTTTTGCAGGGAAAAAAATTTGACTGGCTGCTTAGTTTTTGACTTTACCAGTTTATAAAAGTGCTTGGCAAACTTTTCAGTTGCACTCCCCTTTCTATTTGTTCCAGAAATAATGGTGATCATTTATTTGTTTTTGAGATCGCTTCTCTGTCAGCGAAGCCATCTATTAAAAAAGAATGTAAATTTATAAAAATCCATTACATGGTTTTTTATAAATCCTAGTATCTTTGTCAGCCTTAAAAAAAACCTCAACCTAAAATCTCGGTTATATGAAAAATTTAACCTTTTACGGTAAATCAACTTTTTCCATAGAGATCAAAGGAAAAACTATTTTGTTCGATCCTTTTATTTCTCCGAATAAAAAAGCTAATCACATTGATATTAACACCATCAAAGCTGATTATGTTTTGGTTTCGCATGGACATTTTGATCATGTTGCAGATGTGGAAGCAATCGCTAAAAATAATGATGCGACAGTCGTTTCCAATTATGAAATAGCGACTTGGTTTGGAAAAAAGAATGTAAGCATCATCCACTAAATCATGGTGGAAAATGGACTTTCGATTTCGGAACAGTCAAATATGTGAATGCAGTTCATTCAAGTGTTTTGCCTGATGGAAGCAACGGTGTAAATGCAGGAGGATTTGTTATTTGGAATGAGGAGGGATGTTTTTATTTTGCAGGTGATACCGCTTTGACGCTGGATATGCAATTGATTCCATTGACTTGTCCAAAGTTGGATTTTGCTATTTTGCCAGTTGGCGATAATTTCACCATGGGATATGAAGATGCTTCGATTGCGGCAAATTTCATTGAGTGTGATAAAATTGTAGGTTGCCATTTCGATACCTTTGGTTTTATCGAGATAGATCATTAAGCGGCAAAAAATGTTTTTGAGAAAAAAGGAAAAGAACTTATTTTGCCTAGAATTGGCGATAAGGTAAATCTATACAATGACAATCAAAATCAAAAAATTTCAAGGTAAAATCACCATTCAATTTTTTTGATTTTGATTTTGATTTTACAGTTTATTAAAACAAAAATATGGGAAAAGTAATTACGATAGCTAATCAAAAAGGTGGGGTAGGAAAAACTACAACTGCCATTAATTTAGCTGCTTGTTTAGCTGTTTTGGAAAAAAAGGTTTTGTTGATTGATTGTGATCCGCAAGCAAATGCTACTTCAGGCGTTGGCATTTTTGCCGATGATTTCGAGTTGAGCATTTATGATTGTATGATAAATGATGTTGATCCACACGATGTAATTGTCAAAACGGAAACGCCCAATCTTTCTTTACTTCCCTCTCATATTAGTTTGGTTGATGCGGAATTGGAACTGGTCAGTAAGATACGGCGAGAATATGTGACGAAAGCTTTTGTTGACAAAATTAGAGACGAGTATGATTATATTTTTATCGATTGTTTGCCTTCGCTTGGTTTGGTTACGGTGAATGCTTTGACCGCAGCGGACTCCGTGATCGTTCCTGTACAATGTGAAATTTTCTCCTTGGAAGGTTTAGGAAAATTGACGAGTACGATCAATACGGTTAAAGAATTTTTGAATGCAGATTTAAAAATTGAAGGTATCTTATTATCAATGTATGATCGTCGATTACGATTGGCAAACGAAGTAGTTACTGCAGTACAAGAAGCATTTAGCGAAAAAGTTTACGAAACGATTATTCATAGAAATTCCAAAATCGGAGAAGCACCGAGTTTACATACTCCGGTTATTTTATACGATGCAGCGAGTAAAGGAAGTGTGAATTTTTTAAACTTGGCAAAAGAATTTTTATTGAAAAATAATGACTCGATTCAGTTGTTAAAAGCTAAATAATTTAGACCTACTAAAAATATAAAATCATGGCAAAGTCAAATAAGAAACCCAAATTCAGTATAAATAATATTGGAAAAACTTTAGGAGATATCAAACAAAATATGGATCGTGATGTATCTAAAAAAGTACTTCCAAGTGCAGAGTTAATTCAAAATTTATCTAAAGATTTTGCTTTTGTTCCTATCGAACAAATCGAAGTCAATCCGGATCAGCCTCGAAAAAATTTCGATGCTACTGACCTTAATGACTTAAAAAATTCTATAAATGTTCATGGATTAATTCAACCGATTACCGTTCGAAGAATGGCGGAAGGTCAATATCAATTGATCTCGGGTGAACGAAGATGGAGAGCTTCAAAGTTAGCGGAACTAAAAGAAATTCCAGCTTTTATTCGAGTAGCCAACGATACTGAAATGATGGAAATGGCTTTGGTGGAAAATACGCATCGAGCTGATTTGAATCCAATTGAAGTTGCCATCACTTATCACAGATTGGTGAATGAATTTGACTTGACTCATGAAAAATTAGCGGAGCGAGTGGAAAGCAGTCGGACTTCTGTGACGAATTATATGCGACTCTTGAAGCTGCCTGAAGAGGTGCAAAAAGCCTTGAAAGATAATAAAATTTCTATGGGTCACGCCCGTGCATTAATTGGAGTGGATGACTACGCAGGTCAAGTGGCGTTACTGAATAGTGTTTTAGAAGAAGGACTTTCTGTGCGAGCTTTGGAAAGAATTATTAAAAAATCGAAAGAACCCAAAGTTACTAAAGAGTCAACAAGAGCCGACCTTCCAGCTGATTATCAACATGCTCAAGACCAACTTTCTAGATACTTAGGCTCTAAAACTCAATTGAAGAGAGATGCTAAGTCTGGGAAAGGTTCCATCACCATTAACTTCTCCAACGATAGCGATTTGAATAGATTGATCGAACTAATCGAAGAATAGTTTTTTTTAATGGTTAACGGTTAATGATGAATGGTTAATAACACTTGGTGTTAACCATTCATCATTAAATATTAACCGTTATTTATTAACACCAAACGGTATTAACCATTTACAGTTAACCATTATTTTCGTTTTCGTTTTCGGTTTACGTTTAGGCATTTCTCAAAAAGCATTTTTATCACTTCGCCATCATATTCCGTGCTATAACCTAATTTTTTAGCAGCCTGCAAATCTTCACAAGCAGCTTCATTTTTTCCCAAAACAAAATTTACGATAGCTCGATTTTTAAAGGCAAAAGAATTGAGTGGATTTAATTCGATCGCATAATTTATATCTTCGATTGCTTCCTCCTGTTGTCCTAATTTAAATTTCGCAAAACCTCGATTGTTAAACATTGAACTATGATTTCCTTCTTTCTTAATTTGGTCATCATAAATATTAATGGCCTTTTGATATTTGCCTGCGCTGAGTGCGACATAACCAATATTTGCAAAAGTAAAAGCATCTTCTGGATGAAATTCTAAACTTCGATTGAGGTATTTTAACGCCTTCTCGAAGTCTTCGATATCCAAATGAATCAAGGCTAAGGTATTCAATAACACCGCATTTTCTCGATCCTCAACAAGTGCTTTTTCCAAATCTTTTATCGCTACATCATAAGCGCCTAGTTTTGCTTTTAGTCTTGCGCGATGAACCCTAATTCTCATTTTATTATCAAAAACATAAGCGTAAGTCAACGCCTCTTCATAATCCTCCAACGCTTCTTTATAATGTAAAAAACGATCTTTCAAAATCGCTCTTTTCAAGTAAGGTTTGTAATTGTATGGACTTAATTTTACTGCTGCATCATAATCAGCCATCGCTTGATGATAGATTTCTTCATCACCAAATATGGTTTTGAAATAAGCTTCATCTTGCGCGCCACTAATCAAATCAGCGCGTTCGATGTAGGCATTCGCGTCGGTAGAATCTAGTGCAATGATTTCTGAAATTTCTAGAAAGGCGAGTTGAAAAGAGTCTAAAGTGATCGAGTCATTTTTAGCAGGAGTCGTATCCACTTGGCTGAAAGCAAAAATTTGTAACAATGTAAATACAAAGGTGAAATTTACTTTCATAGCTGACGAGATTTTTTTATGCCATATCAGCAACTGGCTTCCAGCCAGCCTCTGATATTTATTTTTTTCCCTGTTTTTCTTTTGAAAATCAGAGGCTGGCTGGAAGCCAGTCGCTGATGATGCTACCGAATCATCACACCTTTTTTATTGATGAAAGGAATCAAGGTGAAATTATATTCAGCGATGCTTCCTTTTACAAAAACATATTTTTTATCATACATATAGCCATCGAAATTAAAACTGACCCAATACTCATTCGTCAAATCAAATAATTTTCGTTGAATAGGTTCTATTTTTAAAATCTCCAAAGGCCCGATTTCCTCAAAAAAATGTCGCAACGTAGTCGTCTTCATTTCTTCGCCATCGATCTCTCCATATCCTTGAGAAGCAATCAAAACACTTTTGATTCTTTCATCTTTCAAATTGATGATATAAGTGTCCCACAAATCGTGTTCTGGATTAAGAATTACTTCCACGCGAGGTACAATTGCAATCGCTAAATCTTCAACTTTGTGCTTTAAAATATCTTTTTTCATAAAATTTTATAACAATTTTTTAGCCTACTCCTCTTTATTCAACTTTCTCGGTTTTAAAAAAAACGCATGATTCTATTGACTTAACAATACTTTTACAAAAAATCAAACATATTCAAATTCAAATAATTCAGCAAAATGTTTTTTTAGACATATCTTAACTTTATCTAAATCAACCTTCTTGCCAATTTCAGCAGAAAGACTTGTCACCGCTTTATCAGAATCGGCTATTCCACATGGAACAATATAGTTAAAATAATTCAAATCGGTGTTCACATTAAAAGCAAAACCATGCATCGTCACCCATCGACTCAAGTGAACTCCGATGGCACAAATTTTACGTTTTGGTTGCACATTTGTTGCAGGCAACCATACACCTGTAAAGCCTTCTTCTCGTCCTGCCTCGATTCCAAATTCTGCCAAAGTTCGAATAATCGCTTCTTCCAAGAATCGAACATATTTATGAATGTCGGTAAAAAATTCATCCATATCAAAAATCGGATAACCTACCAATTGCCCTGGTCCATGAAAAGTAATATCTCCACCTCGGTTGATTTTAAAAAATTCGATTTCCTTTTCTTCCAGCTGTTTTTCGTTCAAAAGCAGGTGGTCCATTTTTCCACTTTTCCCCAAAGTGTAAACTGCTGGATGTGAGCAAAAAACTAAATAATTTTTTTTGTCCGCATTAGCTTTGTCTTCCTCTGACCATTCTCGACGAGCGATTTTAGCTTCTTTGACTTCGTTGTGAAGTTGAGTTTGGTAGTCCCATGCTTTTTGGTATGACATTTCACCGATGTCTTTGAATATTACTTTTGCCATATTGTTATGTAGCTGGTCGCTTTAGCTGCCCGCCAAAAATGAGCGCAGCGATTTTTTTGTAAAAAAACAAACAGACAACCATAGTTAAAAAAGAACAAATTAAATTTCAATAAAAAAATAATGAAGCACCTAGCTCTTGTTTTTTTGGACAAAATTTCGCCACTCTCTTTTTTGTAATTAAACTAACAACCGTAGTTAAAAGAACAAATTAAATTTCAATAAAAATGAGGCATGTTTTCTTATCTTTTTGGACAAAAAATCGCTGCGCTCATTTTTGGCGGGCAGCTAAAGCGACCCGCTACTTTTTAACTCTTTTCAAAGACAACAAATTAATGGCATTCTTGCTCAAACCAGTTATCCCTTTTTTCACAAACCAAGCCGTCTCATCATAAAAAAGAAAAACAACTGGTGCTTCTTCGATCAAAATATTATCCATTTGCTGATACAATTCATACCGTTTTGTATCAGCATTTTCATTTAATGCTTTTTCGTAAAGCGCATCAAATGCTGCATTTTTAAATTGCGTATAATTCGGAGGTGCAGGATTTTTTCCATAAAAAACCGTTAAGAAACTTTCCGCATCTGGGTAATCTGCAATCCAACTTCCTCTAAAAAATGGTGCTTGCCCATTCTTCATTTTCTCCCGCAGAGTCGCAGATTCTTCCAATTCAATTTGGACTTTCACACCAATATCTTCCCATTGCCGAGCGATAAAAGTACATAAATCTTCGTAGTCCTTGGTCGATAAAAGTTCGATGGTCGGCAAGTCTTTTCCATTTGGGAAACCTGCCTCCGATAATAATTGTCGCGCTTTGTCTGGATTGAAATTATAGCCTTTTGCTTTCTCCGCAGAAAACGATGGAAGACCGATCGGAGTAAAACCTGAGTTCGCTGGTTTCCCCACTTTATTCCGCATCGTTCTCAACATTTTTTCTCGATCAAAACCGTAATTGAGTGCTTGGCGAATTTTTTTATTCGTCAAAGGATTATTTGCTTCTCCATTAAATCGCATGCCTAAATATTCTGAATTCAAAAACGGCGATTTCAAAAACATCAATTTCTCTGCTTGCTTCGATAACAATTCTCCTTCTGACGAAAGCAATTCATTGACAAAAGAAGATTCCAAGCCTGACATAAAATCGATTTTCCCCGCAATCAATTCCAAGTAAGCCGTCTTCCGATCTCCGACAAATGAAACTCGTACACCATCCAAATAAGGCAACGCTTGACCATTTTCTTTTTCGAAGTAATTTTTATTTTTGATTAAAAATAGCGACTGATTCTCCAACCACCTTTTAAATTTAAAAGGGCCGGTTCCGACTGGATTTTTCCGAAAATCTGCTCCATACTTTTCCACCGCTTCTTTCGGAATTACGGAACAATATTGCATCGTCAATATTCCTAACATCGGCCGAAATGGTTTCGCTAACTTCACCACAAACGTCTGATTATCAATCGCTTGAAAAGGTTTCTCCACCGCCACTCTTCCATTAAAAATCCAACCTCCAGGCGAATTTATCGAACCTTGCCACACTCTTTCAAAACTAAAAACGAAATCTTCTGCCACTACTTTCCTTCCTTTTTTATTGGGAAAAACGGAGTTGTCATGAAAAAAAACATCCTCTCTTAATTTGAAAGTATACGTCAATCCATCTTCCGAAATCGTCCAACTTTCAGCAATACTCGGTTGAATATTTAGCCCATCATCCAACTGCACTAATCCATTGTACAAATGATCGATCGCCCAAATATTCGCTTGACTTTTGGCAAATGCAGGATCGAGTGAAGTGACACTTCGATGTTGGATATAATGGAAAACTTTTCGTTCGACGTTGGAGGAGTTATTTTCTCCATCGCCTCCACAAGTGAAAAATAGAATGGAAAAAAAGAATAAAAAAGCTGTTTTATACATAAATACTGTGTTTTAATATTTTTACAAAAAACGGAATAAAATGACAATTAATTGAGCGTTGATGCAAGCATTTATTTTATTTTTGCAGAAATAAAGGTATCAGGAGTGAGGCTGGTCGCTGTGCTCTCGGTCAGGAGTCAGGGGCTTCTTGTTTTTCTCACTATTTGTTTTCCTGAAAATATAAAATAAGTATTCAAAAATATGGGGAAACAAATAGTGGAGATAACACTCAGCCCCTGACTCCTGACCGAGAGCACAGCGATCAACCTGACAGCCTGACACCTAATTTTAAAAAAACAAAATAACTGAATTATGAATTTTAAATTATTGTTTTCTTTACTCCTTTTAGTTGGAGTTTGGAGTTGCGAAAACTCAACTGTCTCAGAAACTAAATCTGATGATAAAAAAACTGAAGCACAAGATCACGATCATGCTGCTGGCGATCATGCAGGACATGGTCACGATCATGGTGACGCTCCAAAAAATGCGATGGATTCCACGACCCTTTTATTCCCTGGAGAAACGCATATTGCTAACTTAAAGCAATTAACTTTCGGCGGAGACAATGCGGAAGCTTACTTTAGCTTTGATAATAAAAATTTGGTTTTCCAAGCATCCAATGAAAAATGGGGAGCGGAATGTGACCAAATTTATACGATGCCAATTTCAGGTTACGAAGGCGAAATGCCTAAACAAATTAGTAATGGAAAAGGTCGAACCACTTGCTCTTATTACATGCCTGGTAATCAAGAAATTATTTACTCTTCGACACACCTTGGAAATGAAGCCTGCCCGAACTCTCCTAGATCTGTCAATGGAAAATATGTTTGGGGAGTCTTTTCTGACTTCGATATTTTCGTAGCAGATTTGGATGGAAACATCAAAAAGCAATTGACAAACACGCCAGGTTACGATGCGGAGCCAACGATTTCGCCTGATGGAAAAACGATTGTTTTCACTTCTACTCGATCAGGAGATTTAGAATTGTGGACGATGAATATTGATGGTTCCGATCAAAAGCAAGTGACTGAAGGATTGGGTTACGATGGTGGAGCATTCTTTTCGCCTGATAGCAAAAAATTATTGTTCCGAGCTTCTCGCCCTCAGTCAGCTGAAGATCAAAAAACTTATAAAGATTTCTTGAAAAAAGATTTGGTTCAACCAACCAATATGGAATTGTATGTGTGCAATGTGGATGGTTCTGATTTGAAAAAAATCACAGATTTAGGTGGTGCGAACTGGGCGCCATTTTTCCACCCTTCAGGGGAGAAAGTAATTTTTGCCTCTAATCATAAGAATGCCGGAAAAGGTCGTCCTCGATTCAACTTATATATGATGAATTTGGATGGAACTGGTTTGATGCAAATTACGCATGATGATGTTTTTGATGCTTTCCCAATGTTTTCACCTGATGGAAAAAAATTGGTTTTTTCCTCAAATCGGAATAATGGTGGAACATCTGATACGAATGTTTTTATTGCGGATTGGGTAGAGTAAATAAATACGTAGCGGCCTGCTGAAGCAGACCGCTACGTACGATTTGTGATACATGCGACTCATATCAAAAAGTGATTGTCTAAATTCAGGCAATCACTTTTTCATTTTTCAGCATATTAAAAAGAGACTTTACAGTTTATTTTCACCTAAAAAGTTGTAATTAATAATTACGGAATATTTTTTGAATCTTAATATGTTAGACATTTTGTCAACAAAACTTCCTCTAAGTCTTAAGTTTAGTTAAACTTACTTTAAAGTCACTACCTCAAATGCTCAAAGGTTTGTAATTGTGGTTATGAGTTTGTTATTTTTGCTAGGTGAGAATCGGTATAATTATCGATCCTAAAAATATACTAATCCTTTTATCATGAAAAATAAACTAATTCCTTTTTTACTTGTCTTTGCGACTCTTTGGAGTTGTTCTATTTCTTTCGGACAAGTAGATAAAAAAAGTGGCGATGGAGTCAATTGGATGACTTGGAGTGAAGTCGAAGATGCATTGAAAAAAGAAAAGAAAAAAGTCTTTGTCGATGTGTTTACTGATTGGTGCGGCTATTGTAAAAAGATGGATAAGACTACTTTTAAAGACAAAGAAATTGTCAAGTATATCAATGAAAATTTCTACGCGGTAAAATTTGATGCCGAACAAAAAGAAACCATCACACTCGATGGAAATAAATATAAATATATAAAAAGTGGAAAACGTGGCTACAACCAACTAGCTGCTGATCTCTTAAAAGGTCGATTATCTTATCCTACCATCGTTTTTTTAAATGACGATTTATCTTTGATTCAACCTATTCCAGGATATATGGATGCTAAGAAAATGGAGATAATCGTAACTTACTTTGCAGAGAATAATCATAAAAAAACACCTTGGACTCGATATGAAAAAAGTTATGTTCCGATGAAAAAACGAGCCAAACTCAATGTTAAAAAAGAGAATAAATCTCAATTAGCTTTGCCTGGGAAAAATTAATTTTTTCCTTTAAAAAAATACTAGGGCTGTTAGCGCTTCCAGCGCTAACAGCCCTTTTTAATTCAAATTAATGACCATGTTTTTTGTCTAAAAGACACCGGAGTTTAAAACTCCTACTCTCATCGTAAAAAAGAGAAGAGGAATTTAAAATCCCGGATTACCTCAACTCAACTTACAACTCTACACCTAAAACCAACTATTCTTACTTCTTCTTCTCGAAGTACGAATGCCAAGTGCGCCTAACAAACCTCTCGTCACTTCTCGAATAATCGTTTTTCCAGCAGAACTACTTGTTACTTTTTCGATCATACTTTTTTCCCGTCTTCTAGATCGAGTAGTAACTTTTTTAGCTTTCTCTTGCTGTTTTTGTAACTCCGCTTGATGTTCTTTTTGCTGCGACAATTCTATTTTTTCATTTAAAATTTCGTAGGCACTTTCTCGATCAATATCCTCATTGTACTTATTCATGATGACAGATTTTTTGATAATCGTATCTATTTCTTTATCCTCCAAAACATCCATTCGAGATTGCGGTGCTCGCAATAAAGTGTGCGCAAGCGGGGTCGGAATACCCTTTTCATTTAAAACAGTTACCAACGCCTCCCCTATCCCAAGCTCGGTCAACAATTCTTCCACATCGTAATAATCTGAATCAGGATAGTTCTGCGCAGAAAGTTTGATTGCCTTTCGATCCTTGGCCGTAAATGCCCGAAGTGCATGTTGTATTTTCATACCCAGCTGTCCTAAAACAGCATCTGGAATATCTGTTGGATTTTGAGTAACGAAGAAAAGTCCCACTCCTTTTGATCGAATTAATTTGACGATAGCTTCAATTTGTTCCAACAAAGCTTTCGATGCATTTTGGAAAACCAAATGTGCTTCATCAATAAAAATCACCAATTTCGGCTGCTCCATATCTCCTTCCTCCGGAAACGAAGCATACACCTCTGCCAACATTTGCAACATAAAAGTCGAAAACAATTTTGGCTTATCTTGAATATCTGTCAGTCTCAAAATCGAAACCATTCCTTTTCCATTTTCATCCAACCGAGTCAAATCATCCACATCAAAAGATCGCTCTCCAAAGAAAACATCTGCGCCCTGCTGTTCCAACACTACAATTTTTCGAATGATCGCTCCGGTCGAAGCGGTTGACATTCTCCCATACTCGCCTTGCACTTCTTTTTTACCTTCGCCTGTCATCCATTGCAACACTTTTCTAAAATCTTTTAAATCTAAAAGTGGGTAACTTTTATCATCACAATACTTAAAAGCAACTGCCACAATCCCAGATTGCGTATCTGTCAAATCTAATATTTTAGCAAAAAGAACTGGCCCAAATTCCGTAACCGTCGCTCTCAATCTCGCTCCTTTTTCATCAGACAAAGTCAAAAACTCCACCGGACTTGTTCCCGCTTCAAATGGAATCCCGATCTTCTCATGCCGCTCATCAATCTTTGGATGACCTGCACTCGCTGCCGCTATTCCACTCAAATCACCTTTGATATCCATCAATAAAACTGGGACGCTATTTGCAGAAAGTTGCTCTGCCAGAATCTGTAAAGTTTTCGTTTTCCCAGAACCAGTTGCTCCTGCAATAAGTCCGTGACGGTTCATCATTTTCAAGGGAATTTTCACCAAAGAATTAGGTTGTGCTTCCTGGTCAAGCATTGCTCCACCAAGGATGATGGAACTTCCTTTGAAAGTGTACCCCTGATTAATGTCTTCGATGAATTTTGCTTTATCTGCCATTTTAAAATTATTTTTAGGTTATTTAAGACCGCTTCGCTGACAGAGGACAGATTGTGCGCTGCGCTTACTGACAGAAGACAGACTGACGATTTTTATCTGCCCCTAACATTATATAATTGTCAATCTGTCTTCTCCCAGTTGCCACAGGCAACGCTCTGTCCTCTGTCAGCGAAGCGGTCTTATATTCCAAAGATAGTCACTTCATTAATTATTTTTCAACTGTTTTGCTTTTTCAATTCTTGCTCGTTCTTTATTCCCATCCACTCTCCAAGACCTCAAATCATATTTACTTTCCAGTTTGGCTTGTTCTTCGGCATCTATTTCTGCAAAAAAATCAATGCCTGTAATTTCTTCCACCTCGTCAATACTCAAAGCATAATCCATCATAGGAAGCGTACCTATTTCATTCGGCATTAAAAACGCAATACCTTTCAAACTTGGTTGGGTATAATCCAAAATCACTTTATAATATTCTTCAGGAACGGACACTTTATTTGGCCCTATTTTATCCAAAATACCTCGGGTCAAAACGGGTCCAGAAATCACATAAAGATGTTTATTATCCCAAGCCCAATCTCTAACACTTTCTTCCAATTGTCTCCAAACGCCTGAATTAAAATTCCGAATTTGTGGGCTCATATTACTCAGATAAAATGTTTCAGACATTGCTTTTTTATTAAATGCCATATCACCTGCTGGAACCAAATGCCCTCGATCGTAACCACTTCCTCGATAATCATCTTTGACCGCAGACGCTTTTCTAACTTTTGGATCAGGGCGGAAATTATTACTTCTTTTGACATTTTTTACCCGAATACTTTCTTTGGTCAATTCATAGGCTACCCATTCTGGCTGCTCGTGCTCTTCGTTGTACGACATGGCATAATAGGTATGTTTGATAATTTGCCCAGTAGTTGAAGTTGGAAAAAAATCGGTAGGTAAAATATATCCATCACCTTCAAATTCAATTTCAATTTTTCGCTCTTTATCTTTTTCATCCACAATTGGCTCAGTTGTTTCGCCTCCATTAAACATGGAAAACAAATAAGCTAATAAACCTACGATGCCAGCAAAGGCTACAGATTTTGAAAGTAATCCACCGCCACTCGCCTTGTCATGATTTTTTCTCAATTTTGCCATATTCTTTTTATTGATTTTAAAATCAAATGTAATAATTTTTTACTTTGCTTTTTGAGCGAGCATAATTGTCTTTGAAGAAAAAAGTCGCTGCGCTTCTTTTTTACTGGCAGCTAAAGCTACCAGCTACATAAAAAAACGGGAATGACTACATCCATTTCGATGTACTCATTCCCGCTGCTTTTTTTATAAAAAAAATTCTATCTAAAATTTTATTTATTCTTTTTACGCTTCTTTTGCTCCGTTTGAACCGCTTCTTGCTTTTTCTTTTGCTCTTCTAACATCGAAGCCATTCGCTCTTGGAAACCACCTTTTTTCTTAGGCTTCTTTTTATTTGCTTCTAATTCTAATTTTATCTTATCATGGTCAATAATGAATTCTTTAGTCACCAAAGTTTGTCCAATATTAAAAAGATTACTGAAAAATAAATATGCCGTCAATCCAGAAGCATAACTATTAAAGAATCCCATAAACATAACTGGCATTAAATATTGCATATATTTCATTGCTGCAGGTTGCCCTGAGAAATCCATGTGTTTCGTATTATAATAGGTGTACAAAAGAGTTGTCAACGCCCATAATAAAGTGAACAGACTCAAATGCTCTCCAACCATTGGTATTTCAAATGGCAATTGGAAAAATGCATCGTATGATGAAAGGTCACTTGCCCACCAGAAACTTTGTTGTCTAAATTCAATACTCGCAGGGAAAAACCGATACAACGCAATCCAAATCGGCATCTGCAAAAAGATCGGTAAACATCCTCCCATCGGATTCACGCCATACTCTCGATACATTTTCATACTCTCCACTTGTTGAGCTTGCGAATCGTCTTTGAGTTTCTCTTTCATTTTTGCTAACCGAGGTTTCAAGGCAGCCATTTTTGATTGAGAGTACAACATTTTATAAGTCAATGGATATAAAACCAATTTTATCAAACAGGTCAAGACCAAAATTACAATCCCCATACTTCCAATAAATCCAGAAAGGAAATTAAATAATGGACGAACAACCCATCTATTTACCGTTCCAAAAACACTTTTCCCGAAAGGAATGATATCCTGTAATTCATTGTCAAAAGCTGCCAATCGTTCGAACTCATTTGGCCCGACATACATTTTCATGGCAAATGTTTCAGAAGCATTTTGACCAAAAGGAATTTTGATTTTTGAATCTAAAATTTTCAAATCATCATCTTCGTCCGTCAGCATTTTAGTAGTCATGAAGGCAGATTGGAAAGGTTTTCCATCAGTCATCAATGAACTATTAAAAAACTGGTTGGAATGAGATAACCAAGCAACTGGCTCGCCATCTGCATCTTCTTCGCCATCACTCGTACAAGAGCAATAACTCATATCATCATCTGCAGCTTTGAAGTAAGTACTTGAATATATTCTTTCGTAGTAGGTACTTTTTTCTAATTTGCCTAAGTAATTTTTCCAATGCAATTCAATATTAGATTCTCCAGATTGTACGATGTCCTTCAATCCTTCAAACTTAATATCATAATCCAATTCATAATTACCTGTGTCTAAGGAATATTTTTGTTCAAAATATCTTCCATCTCCAGCATCCGCTTGAAATGTGATCGTGTTACCATCCTTTTGAGTATTGAAAAACAAGTCACCCGAACGAACCTTCCCTGTTCCTTGAATTGGGAAGATATAATCGAAACGGTCTTTCTGGTCTTCCATTAATTTTAGCGCACCTTGGATGTTTTCTCCGATAGAATCAGGCAATAAGGTGAAATAATCTTTAAGCAAAACCTCTTTGATTTTTCCTCCTTTACTTGAAAAAGTGATTTTGACCAAATCATTTTCCAAAACAGGATTCTCTTCCGTTCCACTTCCTGCTGCTGCAAAATATCCAAACTTTTTACCCAATTTTAATTGTTGTAAAGTGTCTGACAACTTTTCCGTAGATATTGAAGCATCAGCAATTGTGTTAATTGTTGCTTCTTCAGCATCTAGGTCGCTTGTTTGTTGGGCAAGAGCGATAGAATCACGCATTCTGTCTTCCTCAGCCAATTGCTCTGTAGTAGGTTGATTTAATTGCATGTAAGCCATTAAGCAAACAAAAATCAAGACCATCCCAATTAAATTATTTTTATCCATTTTTTAAATTTGGTAGTTATTTGCCGATTATTAATTATTAACTTGATGAAAAGGTTCAAAAAGAGGCAATAACTGTGTTTTCCTCAAAAAGCTCCGCAAAGGTACAATTTTGTTGATTTTATAATAAACATATGGATGATATTTCAAGGAATATAGACCAACAACTTCGAGAAGCTTATTTAGCTACTACTTACGAAGTTAAATATTTGGGTTTACAGCTACGAATTGGTGAAGAAAATTGGCATTTAGAAGAATTCCTTATCGATAATAATGTTTTCTCTTGGGCCTTCATTTCTGCTTGGAATCCTTTTTCTCAACCGCTTCCTCTCTCTAAAAATGAAATTTACCATGCAAAATTGAAAGATTTTGCAAAAAGTAAACAATGGGTATTCGCTGAAGGTTTTGGAATTCCTCAAAATAAAGACTGGGAAGCAGAAAGGAGTTTGTTTATTTTAGATATTTCAAAAACTGATGCGGTCAATTTGGGAAGAAATTTTGATCAAAATGCCATTGTAATTGGCCGCTTAGGCAAGGCTCCCGAATTATTATTTTTATAAAAAATCAAAAACGTAGCACAATTCTTAGAAACTGGAATAGAATTTGGCTTTAACCTAAGCAGAATTCAAATTTTAAAAATTTATTTTTAAAAAATAAGAGAACAACAACTTCTAACTAATTGAAAATCAATATTTTAAGTTTTACAATTCTCTTCGATTTCGGTATCCTCCTTTATTTCAAAGACACATATTTCTAACAATTGGCGAAAGGCTAAATTATTTTGCCCTTTTGAATAAAAAAATTTCAAAAAATGGAAAAGAAGTTAAATTGTATCTTGTTGATCGATGATGATTACGCCACTAACTTGTATCACAAAATGATCATCGAAGACGCAGATTGCACCAATAAAATTATTGTAAAAACAAGTGCCATCGAAGCTTTGGAATATTTCAAAAGCCCATTTGATGAAGAAAATCCAAGACCAAATTTGGTGTTTTTAGATATCAATATGCCAAAAATGACTGGCTGGGAATTTATGGAAGAATACAAAAATTTAAAATGCAGTCAGCAAGCTGAAAATATAATTGTGATGCTTTCCACTTCTTCTCATCCAGATGATTTGCGAAGAGCGGAGAAAAATCCATTAATTAAAGAATATCGTGGGAAGCCACTTTCGGAAGAAATTATACATGACTTAGTTTCTAAATATTGGACGAAAACGAATGTAAAGGAAACAGTCTAATCTATTATCATTTTTTATCGTAAGTGCGGTTTCATCTTAATTGATGAAACCGCACTTGTGCTTTCAGGATGAATGAAAAATGATTAGGTTTGTTTTTTTTAACACGTGGTGGTCTGCTTTACAGGCTGACCGCAAACGGTATTTTTTATTACCGTCCGTACGACGGTAATATTAGGAACAGTTCAATAATTATTAATCAAAATGGTAAAGAAAAAAATCATAATTATAGGTGGAGGTGCTGCTGGCTTGATGGCCGCAGATCGCTTGTGCGATAATTTTGACGTAGCTATTTATGAAAAAGGGAAAACACTTGGTCGGAAATTTTTAGTAGCTGGAAATGGTGGTTTCAACTTAACCAATAAAGTGGAAGGAGAAGATTTAGTTCAACATTATCTGCCACGTGACCTCTTGGAAAAAGCTTTATTGAAAAATGATTCTTCGAAAATGAGAAGTTGGCTAGCCGACTTAGGCATCCCAACTTTCGTAGGAACGAGTGGTCGAATTTTTCCAGAAGAAGGAATTAAACCAGCTCAAGTTTTAAAAAAAATAAAAGATCGACTAATTGAAAAAGGAGTGAAATTCTTCTTTCACCATGATTTTATTGGCTTTGATGAAAAATGTAATTGTATTGTTACAAACGATGGAACCAAAACCATCTTAGCAGCAGATTATTTTATTTTTTCTCTTGGCGGAGCATCATGGTCGAAGACCGGTTCGGATGGAAAATGGACAACTGCTTTTGAAAAAATCGGAATTAAAATGGTTCCCTTTCAAGCGTCTAATTGTGGCTTGAATCTCAACTGGTCTGACCACTTTAAAACACACCACGCAGGTAAGCCGTTGAAAAACATCAAGATCGAAATTGATGGTTTTGAAGTAAAAGGAGAAGCGACAATTACTGATTACGGATTGGAAGGAAATGCTATTTATCCGCTCATTTGGAAAGTGCGAGAAACATTTTCGAAGGGAAAAATTCCAACAATAAATATTGATTTCAAACCACTTAATTCCCGAGAGCAATTATTAAATAAAATAAAAAACAAGGCTCCAAAAACAAGAGCATTTGCGCAAGCATTAAATCTGAAACCTACCCAAATCGCTTTAATTAAATCTTTTTCAGAAAAAGAATATTTTCTTGAACCATCGGTTTTTATTACTAGTGTAAAACATTTACAAATTCCGATTCAGTCTTTGCGACCAATGGAAGAAGCTATTTCGACAGTTGGCGGAATTGATTTAAATGAAGTGAATCCTAATTTTTCTTTGAAAAAGTATCCGTCGATTTTTGTGATTGGAGAGATGTTAGATTGGGATGCACCGACAGGTGGATTTTTGTTGCAAGGTTGTTTTTCGATGGCTCAGGGAATTGGTATATAATTTTTTTTGCCACCCACTTTTTTTTATCACATAGAACATATAGAATACATAGGTCATTATGGGTGTTTTTTCTAACTGATGGTCTGTGTGGTATATATATTCTATGTAGTAAAAAAAACAATCCTATGTGGTAAAAAAGACCTATTTTTCCTCTCTCATTTTTCTTAAAAATACTTCCCAAACTTCTTTCTCAATACTTCCGAATTTCTTTTTTTCTTTCTTCAAAATAAAAACAGCAGTCATTTTTTTTGCCACACTTTCTTTTTGATAAAGTAAAAAGGAGGCTTGCCAAGTATATTTTTTTCTAAAAAAACAGGCGTCGTTGATTCAAAATTGGAGAGTTTAATCTCTTGAAAATTCGAGTTCCCTTTCCCTAGTTTTCCTAGAAAATCGTTGATCGAAATTGGATTTACTTTTTTCCCTTACAGCAAAAATAAAGAATCAGTTGGAGCTGAAAAATATTGTTCCACAGCCATTTTTAGTCAACCTCGAAATTTGGAATCAAGCTCATCCGCCGAAAGCATTTCCACTACATTCATAAAATCTTTCAGATGTTGGATTCCCTTTTTTTTCATAATTTTAGGTTTTGAGGAATCGGATCCCTAGACATGACTTTACTCACAAGGTGACTTTGAGTCACCTTGTGAGTATTCCTCTAAAATAAATCTCAACCGAAAAATCTTTTTGTCTTGACAAATGGAATGAATGATTCTAATATTTTTTAAACTATTGATTGGCAAAATTAGCCGATCAATAAATTCTTCTTTGTTTAACATGTCCAAACCTGACATCGTATTTCCTTTTTCCACTTGAAAAATGATCGCATCATCTGTCATCATTTGATCGAGTTGCTCTCTTTTTTTTCCCAACCTGCAAAAACTGAATTAGAAAAAAAATGAATCATCAAAGCGTAATCATCCTTTTTTAAAGAAATAACTTCTTCATGATTTTGATTTTTTATTACTCTCGAAATGGTATCTGAATGATAATAAGGTACGTTGATGGCGAAGGAAATTTTATCACTTTTTGTTGGCCATCTAAAACAACCTTGAGCATTCGTTTTTTGAATAATTGGAGATTCTCCTTCTTGAAAAATTTGAATTTCAATTGACTGATTTTCAATCAATTGATGTGTGTCTCCATCTTCAAAACAAAATTGACAGGTATCATAACCTTCACTTAAAAAAAAAAGAAATCAACCCATAAATCACAAAAAAGGCAACCGTGAAAACAACTATCTTTTTCTTAGAAAGTAGCGTGTAAACTTCATCGTTTCTTGTGTCAATTATATTTTTCACTTCTACCTCAATTTGATGCTCAATTTTGAATTTCTCCCAATCTGAAAAACCTAAAAATTGACTCAATAAATCGAGCATATCCATCCTCGGAAGCTTCTCATTTCTAGTTGGCTTTAGATGTGTATAAAACCATTTTTCGCTGATTTGGCTATTTACTTTTTCCTCTAAAAGTTCTTGAAAATTAGCAATTTCTTTTCCCTTAAAATCCTGAATTGGTCTTTTCCATTCAGGATAGGTTTCCTGATATCCCCGCAGCAATTCTTTTTTTAAATGATAAAAACACTCCAATTCATTCATCCGACTAAGTTAAATATTTTCTGTAAAAATTTTCTACTTTCTATACTTATTATTATCATTCAATAATCAACAAATACAACAAAAAAAACTGTCAATAATAAAATTTTATATAATTATACATTTGTAAACTTCTGTAAAATCTTATAAGCGATTTTACCAAACCTTTACAAATGATTATTTTGATTCTCCCCTGCCCCTGCCCTTAGATTTACATCGAGATTATTTTTACCTAAAAAATGGTTCTTAAGCATTTCTGATGTGCAAGAATTTAAAAGATGAAAAGTTATAAACTCCTAGCCTTATTTATTTTACTCAACACTCCTTTTTTAATGCTAGCCCAAAAAGGATATTCTTCCGCCTCGATGGGCATGAGTAAGCAAAAATCAACACCAATGATTATTCCTCAACCGGGCGAAATTGTGGTGGAAGAATACTTCAATTATCACACGCATAATTTGCCTTTGCCAGAGGGAAATTTGGCAGTCGGATTGGATGTTCGATGTAGCAATAAAACGGTGTCTCCTTCGAGCAATGAAGCGGTACTTCAGATCGGTTTAACCACGGGTCGAAAAGAAGCTTATTTGAATTCACCGCCAGTCAATATTAGCTTGGTGATTGACAAAAGTGGTTCGATGGCTGCGGAAGGTCGCTTGGTCAAAACGAAGCAGGCCATGGCTGAATTAGTGAAACATTTACGACCAAAATATTTTATTTCTATTGTTCAATTTGACCATGTCGCTGGCGTTGTTTTGCCGACTCAAAATGTGACTGATTTAACAAAAACCCAACAGGCCATTTCGAGTATTCAGCTGGGTGGATCAACAAATTTGCATGATGGAATTATGTTAGGTTTTCAAGAATCTTTGAAAAATGATCGAAATAATGTTTCCAGTCGAGTGATTGTTTTGACTGATGCGATTACCAATACTGGCGTCATTGATCCTGAAAAAATTATCCAAAATAGCCAAGGATATTCAGCTGAAAATTCGATTGATTTTGCGATGATCGGAGTTGGGGTTTATTTTAATTATGAGTTGTCAAGGCAATTGACTCAGCATGGAAAAAACCAAATACATTTTATTAATGATCCAAATGACATCACAAAAATATTCGTAACTGAGGTGGAAGCCTTGCTTTTTCCTGCTGCAAAAATGCCCACTTTGGAAATTGAGTTTGGAGAAAATTTAGAGGTCGCTCAGTTTTATGGATATGATCCTACGATTGATAATCGAACAATCCGATTGAATTTAAATAATATTAATGCTGGTTTGACCCAAGTGATTTTAACTAAATTCAAAGTAAAAGGTGGGAATGAAAGAAGGACTAGAGTCAAAGTAAAATTGAATTATTTTGACGTTCAAAAAAATAAAATGATGAGTCAAACCATATTCACTAATTTAGAAATTGACAATTCTTGGGCTGCTTATAATATGCTTCAAGATCGAGAAGTGGAAAAAAATTATCGCACTACTCAAATGGCACAGGATTTAAAAGTCATGTCGGAATTTTATCAAAAGAATCAACCGTTTGCTGCGAAAGGACATTTGAGTTTAGCGATTGATTCGATCAAAAAAGAATATCCGAATCCGACTGATGTAGATTTTTTGAGGATGCTATATATAATGGAAAATTATATGGGGAGGTTGGATAATCTTTTGGCTGAAAAATAAATTACGCTTAATCAATTGATAGTCATTTTTTTTATAAAAAACTGGTATAATATATTTTTTTAAGACGGACACAGAGTTTCTCTTAGTTATCTCCGTGTCCATCCTCTGTTTTCTATGTGGTTAAAACTTTCATTTTAATCTTAAAAAAATACACATGAAAAAAATTAAATTAATACTATTTATAATTTGTTATAATTTCACACCAATACATTCCCAAGATTTAGGAAATGCAAATTCGGTTTATTCTAACCAACAAAGTCAACAAGCGATCCCTGCCAAAAACTTTGAGCCACGCATGCAATACAATAATGGCAACGTGGTGACGATTAAAGTCAGAGGTATTTATAATGAGAATAATGTTCGTAGAATCGCCTATTTTGGATTAACCCAATTGGGAAAAAACATTGATGAAGTAAATGAATTAATGGATGCTCGAATTAAAAATGTGGAGCAAGAAATTAAGAAACTAGGAAGCTCGGTAGAGTTTTATGCAGACATGATTTCTTTTGTTCCCATCTATGAATTTGAGACAGAGAAAAAACTTTTTAACAAGCGAACTTACAATGAAGTGCCCAAAGGTTTTGAATTGAAAAAAATATCCACATTGCTTTTTCTGATGGAAATATGATGAATAAAATCATGGCAATTTGTGGAACTAATGAAATATATGATTTGATTAAAGTCGATTATATTTCTAAAAATATAGAGGCCGTTCATGATACCTTGCGAAACCAAGACAATCTAGTTTATACAAAAATGGTCAAAAATCATGAGTTCATTTTAGGAATGGATTTCTCCAAAAAAAGAAAACAATTCAACGAAGGATTTAATGTCGCCTATCCAAAAGATCGATATAATTATTACACCGCTTATTCGAGTGCGCAACTAAATGCAAAGCGAAAATCAGTCGTGACAAAAGCTAAAAAATCGCTTACCATGTATTACGAACCAATCCATTTTTTGCAAGAAAAGTTCATCCTCAATCCTGAAATCTTGCAACCTTCGCTTCAGGTGATTTATGAAATGCAAGTAGTCACCCAATTAACTGATCCCGTTCCTCCACCTGAACCTCAAGTTCAAATTAAAACTAAAACTAAAACTAAAATCAAAAAAGAATTTTACATGGTAAATCCGCAAGGTGTAGTAACTAAACTACCGACTAATTAATTTAAATCTATTGATCATTAATAATTAGTAAAACCATTTTCTCCAATAAAAAAGAGCGACCTCAATTGTTGAAGTCGCTCTTTTTCTGAAAAAAATTAGTAATATTTTATAATGATAAAACTCCGTTTATTTTATGAACTACTCCATTCGTGTGCTCTAAATCTCTTTCATTAAAACCTACTTTCGAAGAACCCAAAACTACAAATGGACTCATTGGATCATCCATATTGATGTACATTTCCTTTCCTGAAAGAAAAAGTGGAATGGTAGTACTTACTTCTAAATCTGCAATTTTTACTTCCACATTTGCGACATGAAATTTGACAATAGTCGTCAAACTACTTTGTGAAATATCATCTAAAGAGGTATAATTATTCTCACCAAAAAAAGTTTGAAAAGCTTCATTACTTGGAATAAAAATCGTGAATGGCCCATCACTTGAAAGATCAAGATCGACCCCTGCTCGAAATAATGCTTGGTAAAAAATATCATAGTCCGCTTCCCCTTTCAAGTATTGCAATAAACTTAAATCGCTTGGTGGATTAGTCGTCGTAATGTTTTTAATAGTACTCGGATAAACGGAAGGAATATTATTTGTAGGTGGAATATTGGGTTCTTCAGTAGTCGTTTGATTAGTAATTTCTGAAGATGGTTCAACACTTTCTTTTTGGCAAGAAGTCATGATTAAAAGGATTCCGGCAAAAGTAATAGTTAAAATATTTTTCATGGTATGATTTAGTTTAGATGAATTTTCAATTGCTAAATTGCAAAAAGAATACCAATCAACTTTTTTTATCCACAAAAACAAAAGCCTTCCAAATCATTTAGATTCAGAAGGCTTTTTTTATATTTTATAAAAACAGAACCAATTGAAAATCAATTAATTACATATGCTTTTCAAATCCTATGATCGTTTTTTCAATAATATCGCAGCACTCATTAATTTGCTCAGCAGTAATTACTAATGGCGGTGCAAAACGAATAATATTACCATGAGTTGGTTTTGCCAACAAACCATTGTCCCGTAATTTCATGCAAATATCCCAGGCCGTTGAACTCTCTTCTGCATCGTTAATTAAGACTGCATTCAACAATCCTTTTCCTCGAACGAGTGTTGCCAAATTAGTTTTCTCAATCATTGCATTCATTCGAGATCGAAAAATTTGCCCCATCGCATCTGCATTTTTTGCCAACTCCTCATCCTTGACAACTTCCAATGCTTCCATCGCAACCGCACAAGCCAATGGATTCCCACCAAAAGTAGAACCATGCTCACCTGGCTTAATTACCATCATTACTTCGTCATCCGCCAAAATTGCACTTACTGGAAAAACACCACCAGATATTGCTTTTCCCAAAATTAAAATATCAGCTTTTACTTCTGGTCTATTTTCGCAACCAACATTACAATCACAGTTTCCACAAGTTGCTAGAAGTCTACCTGTTCTAGCAATTCCAGTTTGTACTTCATCGGCAATGAAAAGCACATTTTTAGCTTTGCACATTTCAGCAGCAGATTTTAAGTATCCTTCATCTGGAACAAAAACGCCTGCCTCGCCTTGAATTGGTTCAACCAAAAATCCAGCAACATTTGGATCTTCCAAAGCTTCTTTCAAAGCATCCAAATCGTTATAAGGTATAATTTCAATTCCTGGTAAAAATGGGCCAAATCCAGTTGTACTCAGCGGATCAACTGAACCTGAAATAATCGCCATCGTTCGACCATGGAAATTTCCAGTAACAAAAATTATTTTAGCTTCATTGGTTGGAATTCCTTTTACTTCGTAAGACCATTTTCTACAAACTTTCAAGGCCGTTTCTACCGCTTCGACTCCCGAGTTCATTGCTAATACTTTATCGTAACCAAAATATTCCGTTACATATTTTTCGAAAGGCCCCAACATATCATTATAAAATGCACGTGAAGTAAGCGTCAATTTTACAGCTTGCTCATTAAGTGCATTAATGATTCTAGGATGACAATGTCCTTGATTTACAGCAGAATATGCAGATAAAAAATCATAATATTTCTTTCCTTCCACATCCCAAACGTAAACTCCTTCTCCCTTGGTCAACACAACCGGAAGTGGGTGATAATTATGTGCGCCATATTTATCTTCTAATTTCATTAAGTCTTGAGATGACATCATTGTTTCTTGCATATTGATCTTATTTTATGGTTAAAAGGTTAGGTTTCTATATTTTCTCAAATAAAAATGCAAGCTAGGCATTTTCGTAGAATTTGGCAAAACAAGGGGGAGGAATCGTTGGACGTTCAACGTTTTATGTTTTATGTTTTATGTTTTATGTTCGACGAATTGAGTATTTTTCTTTTAATAAAAAGGTAGTGGTTTACTCTCTTAAAATTAAATGAGCGATCGTCAAACGTTCAATAATTAAAATTTAATATTTTTTATCACCTTTGTAAAAAAATTATGAAAAACATCCAACTTCTATTTTTAGGTCTTTGCATTTTGACCTTCACTTTTTCCTGTTCTGAAAAAACGAATAGTAAAATTTCTTCTACTGAAAAAAATCCTCCCGCTGCTGGTTTTGACTTAGCCAATTCTGATGCTGCTGCGATCAAAATTGCCGACCAAGCCATGGTCGCGATGGGCGGTAGAAAAGCTTACGATGAGACGAGATATTTGTTTTGGAATTTCTTTGGGAGTAGAACTTTGCTTTGGGATAAATATAAAGGTGATGTAAGAATCGAATCTCAAAAAGATGATTTTACGGTCGTGATGAACATTCATTCGATGAAGGGAAAAGTAAAAATGAACGGAAAAGAATTATCGCATCCTGATTCTCTGACCAAGTATTTACAAAAAGGAAAAGACATTTGGATCAACGATTCTTATTGGTTAGTTATGCCTTTTAAATTAAAAGATTCGGGCGTGACTTTGAAGCACTTGGGCGAGGAGAAAACAGAGGCTGGAAAAATGGCTGATGTACTTGAATTGAATTTTAAAGGGGTGGGAAAAACGCCTGAAAATAAATACCTTGTCTTTGTTGATCGGGAAACGAAGTTAGTTTCTCAATGGTCATTTTATAGAAAATATACGGACACCAATTCTCAATTCACAACGCCTTGGAATGGGTATAAAACTTTTGGTAAAATTAAATTGAGCGGAGGACGTGGGATTTATCAATTGACTGATATTAATATTTTGGAGGAAGTGGAGGATGGTGTTTTTGAGAAATTATAATTTTGTAAAAACTATTTTCTGTAGAGACAAGGCATGCCTTGTCTCTACGGGCGATGGACTCAAAAACCGAATCGCTTATTCAAATCCCAAATCAAATTTCTCCTCCCGCAACTCATCCAGCAACGAAGTTTCCGTTTGAAATTTCTCCCAATATTTTGATAAATCTTCTGCCAACATATAATCCAAACATTCTTGAAACATCGTTTTCACCGAAGTTGGAATTTCCTCTTTTTCCATCCAACTGAAAAATACTTCGAACTCCGCTTTGATTTTATGCTTGACCGGAAGTGGCAAAATTTTAATATTATAATGCGACGGTCTTTCCAAAATATTAAAGTAAATATCGGTTGGCTCAATCATTTTTCGCTCCAAACATTCCTGATAGAAGTTAAGTAAATGTTGCATATTAAAAACGGAAATCGTCGGTGCAATTTTAAATTTCACATGAGGAAGTACACGGATTTTCTCTCGATTTCCCAAAACAGTTTCCCACGACATTTCTTTCCGAATGTATTCTCCCAACTCTCCTGCCCCATCCAAACTGGCTAAAATTTCTACATCCGAAAAATGTTTCCACAATTCCAATGCATCATATTTTTTAAATTTCAGCATGGAAAAATTGGTATTGTACCGCAAACGCATTTGGGTTGCTTTATGCTCAACTAACCATTCTAGCAACAAAAAATGTTCTTCCATCGCCAAAGGTTCGCCTCCTGCAAAATAAATTTCTTCGGCTTGTAACAATGCTTTTCCGCATTTTCCCAAAAACAAATTGAAGTCATGAATATTTTGAATGATGGCTTTTTGACCAAGATTAGTTCCTAATTTTTTCGCATCAGAAAACCATTTTGAACTTGCTCCATGCCAACAAGTTCTACAGCGAAAATTACAAATATTGGAAAACCGAATATCAAAATAAATGGGAAGCGGAACTGAATTCTCTTCGATTTTTACGTTAGGAAAATTTTCAAAAGTTTCTTGTCGAATACTTTTCCCACCTGCGTCTTCAAGCTTGTAGCATTGAGCGCAACGTTTATCTTTTTCGCCTGCGGCAAATTTCTCACGGAGTTTTTGGATGGGTTCACCATTCCAGATTTCTTCAAAACTTTGTTTGTTGATATCGCCAAAAGGGATGTTGGCGACGCAGCAAGCTTTGGCGATTCCATTGTTACCTACGTGGAAATGAATCCAAGGCATGAGGCAATATGGTTTTGTTTTGGACATATTTTATTTATTAAAAAATCAGTTCAATATGTTTTGAACTGATTTTTTGTTCGTTTTAAATGAATTTATTTTGATTCAATAATCCTGTTGAATGTTTTAAAAAAAAAATCTCTACACTGCTTTTTTGG
>Ga0209712_10000747_pt1 | contig 28076 bp, 27 predicted proteins | sample ArcOceMetagenome_FD_187443 | JGI IMG/M metagenome (GOLD analysis project Ga0209712, IMG submission 187443) | Marine eukaryotic phytoplankton communities from Arctic Ocean - Arctic Ocean - Greenland ARC118M Metagenome (SPAdes) (version 2) | ecosystem: Environmental > Aquatic > Marine > Oceanic...
CCTGCATTCACGGCCTCGCGCACTGCATTTGGCGTAAGACCAACGCGAAATTCCTGTGGCTTGATCTCTTTTGGACATCCGATGTGCATTTGGGTCTCCCTCCTTGATTGATAGGGGGACTATCGGCCTGTGCGCGCGCAATGTCCGCGATGAAATGCTTGGTTGTTAGCGTTACCTATGGTAATAATGTGCGTGTATATATAATTTGCAGCAAGGATCGTGCGCCAAATGGAACTAGACAGCATAGACCGCCGAATCCTAGAAGTCCTGCAAGTGACGGGCCGCATGTCAAACGCGGAGCTGTCAGAACGGGTCAATCTGTCGGCATCGGCGTGCCATAGGCGTGTACAGCGGTTGGAAAAAGACGGGTACATCCGCGACTATGTGGCGTTGTTAAATCCGCGCAAGGTTGGACGACCGACAACGGTGTTCGTCGAGATCACCTTGTCTGGCCAAGCAGACGAGGTGCTTGACGCATTTGAGAAAGCGGTCGCTAAGGTGCCTGATGTGCTTGAATGCCATTTGATGGCCGGCACCGCAGATTATCTGCTTAAGGTGGTCGCAGGCGATACCGAAGATTTCGCACGCATCCACCGCCGTCATTTGGCGACGTTGCCGGGTGTGGCGCAGATGCAATCATCCTTTGCCCTTCGCACAGTGCGTCAGACCACGGCATTGCCTGTCAGGTAAGGCAATGGGATAAAACCCATCTTACGCCCTACAGATCAGATGGCGACTGGCACACCCGTTTCCCAGCTAAGCGTTGCTGCGTCGGCCAGCATTTGCGCCCGCAGACCGTCATCGCCCGACGGGGATGGGGCCGTGTTATTGGTGACTGCATCTACGAAGTGGATCATTTCAGCGCGGTAAGCGGCCTCATAGCGTTCAAGGAAAAAATGCTGCGCAGGGGCGCGCCTAAAGCCTGCCTCGGTCGCGATCTCCACACTGTTTTCCAGATGGTTTTCGGCCCGTAGCATGCCCTTTGACCCGTGTACTTCGATCCGTTGATCATAGCCGTATGATGCACGGCGCGAATTGCTGATCTGGCAGATTTTACCTGATGCGGTGCGCAGCATGACGCCTGCTGTGTCCACGTCACCAGCCTCGCCGATGGCAGGGTCCACAAGGGCCGCACCCATCGCCATGACAGACACCGGTTCTTCACCCAGCAAGAAACGCGCCATGTCCAGATCGTGAATCATCATGTCGCGAAACAAACCGCCGGATGTGGCGATGTAGCTAACTGGGGGCGGGGATGGATCGCGCGACATGATCGTCACCAATTCAACATTGCCGATTTCACCGTCAGCGATGCGGGCCTGCACATTTGCAAAGCTGGGATCAAACCGCCGATTGAACGCTGTCAGGAACGGGACACCGTGTTGCGCTACGATTGCCAAACAATCGCGGATCCGGTCGGCAGACATATCAACGGGCTTTTCGCAAAAGATCGCTTTGCCAGCTTTTGCAGCCGCGTGGATCAGGTCATAATGCGTTGTTGTTGGTGTGCCGATAACAACCGCGTCAACATCGTCGCTCGCCATGATAGCATCAATCGTGCGCACATCCGCGCCCAGATCATCAGCAAGGATTTGCGCAGGGTCTGGATAGGCATCGGCCACAGCCGTCACGCGGGCCCCCGACATGGATTTGATCGTGCGGGCGTGGACTTGACCAATCCGCCCGCAGCCAAGAATTGCAATATTCAGCATAGGTTATCCTTTTGCGCCGCCAAACGCCTGCAGCACATGTATGGCTGCGGCAACGACGGGGTCGTGTGTTTCTTTAAGAATGGTATTGCGGTCAAATCGGCTTGGGTCACTGTTCACCGCCGTCCGCATCGCCGTGCCAAACGCCATGCGCAATTCGGTCCCGATGTTAAATTTACAAACCTTTGAGTTGGCCGCCAAATCGCGCCGCTGATCCACAGGCACACCAGAGCCGCCGTGAATGACCAATGGCACCTGCGTCACAGCCTCAATCGCGCGAATGCGGTCCATATCCAGCCCGCCTTCTTTATCTTGTTGCAAATGCACGTTGCCCACGGAAATCGCCATCGCATCCACGCCGCTGTCGCGCGCAAATATCGCGGCCTCGGCTGGGTCTGTACCGGCAGAGTTTTCGCCGTCCGCGTAGCCGACAAAGCCAATCTCGCCTTCGCAAGAAATGCTGGCGCTATGAGCAAGCTCGGCCACGCGGGCTGTCTCGTCAATATTTTGCGCCAACGGTTTGCGCGACCCGTCAAACATGAGCGACGTAAAGCCCGCATCAAGTGCGGCTTGGCAATCTTCAAACGTATACCCGTGGTCAAGATGGGCGACGACAGGCACAGATGCGCCTTCGGCCAAATGCTGGAAAATTTTTCCCAAGATCGGCAGTGGTGTGTGGTCGCGACACCCTGGCCCTGCTTGCAGGATCACTGGGCAGCCAAGCGTTTCCGCTGCAGCGATATAGGCGCGCATATCTTCCCAGCCAAGGGTAACAAGCCCACCAACGGCGTAACCATTTTTGAGCGCAGGTTGTAGGACGTCTGCAAGGGTGACGAGCGGCATGTTATGTATGTCCTTTTGGCCATTGGCGGAGCCTCCGGCGGTGATATTTGAAAACCAAAGAGGCGGTTATTTGAACTTGGCGATCATGTCTTTGATGCCCGGAATTGTCTCAATCTGTGCGGCGTGCGTTGGTTGGAAGAACTGCACGAGGCTGCGCTGGGACAACCCACCGAGGATAGTGAAATAATACATCTCGTAGCCGGGCATCACGGCGCAGGGGTGGTAGCCGCTGTCGAGCATGATCGTCGATCCATCCATCAGTTGATGAGCCTCGCCGGGCTTGCCCTCTTCACGTTGGATGATCTGCACGCCCGAACCGTAATTGGGGCGGAAACGGAAGTTGTAAGTCTCGTCATGGCGGGTCTCAATGATGTTGCCATCCGCGTCTTGGCGGTCGGTGTCATGCTTGTGTGCAGGGAAACCGGACCAGCCGCCTTGGCCAACGGTGAATAATTCCGACACAAGCAAACGGCCGACCTTGTCGTGGTATTTTGTGCCAAGGATATGCTTGATCTTGCGGTGTGTCTTCGTGTCGTCAGACCCGTATTGCACGGTGTCCAACTCGGCCACGCGCACGTCAAATGGATCGAGAACCTTGTCGTAACGGGCACCTGCAATGAACGTCTCAGTCGCATCTGATGTGCAGACAATTGTGGCCTTTGCGCCGACGGGCACATAGACGCCTTCGGGTTCGCCGTCCCAAACATCCGTGCCGCGATTGCCAATGGCCTTGTACTCAACGCCTTCAATTTCGACGTCTACGGTGCCAGTCGCGGGTGCGATGCAGGTTTCGTATCCGGGTACTTGATAGGTGAACGCCTCACCCTTCTTCAGCTTAACGATGTTGAAGTAGTTCAGCGGCACCGACGCATCGTCAGCGTCCACGATAGGGATGTTACGATTGTCATGAGGGGCGATATGCATGGTGCGTCCTTTCAGGTCGTCGTGGGGCCAGCGTGGCTGGCCAAAAATGCGTCGAGTTCAGATGTAATGGGCATGGCAGGTGCGCAGCCGGGTTTGGCGACCACGATGGCGGCACAGGCTGATCCGCGCATAACGGCGGATTTCAGATCGTGCCCTGCGGCGATCGACGACAACATGCCCGCCATGAAACTGTCTCCAGCTCCGGTGGGTTTTAATGCCGTGACACGGTAAATTCCAGTGCGGGTTTCTTCGCCGTTTGCAAATGTCACCGCGCCATGTTCACCCATCTTATAGACAACGATCGCAGCAGTGGTATTGGCCAAATCGCGGGCTTTTTGCAGGCCTGCGTCCTTGGACCCTGCCATAAAGCCAAACTCGTCATCGTTGCCGACAATCACGTCTGACAACGCGCCAGCACGGGACAACACATCGGCAGCGACTTCTACGCTTGGCCATGAATAGGGGCGGTAATCGACATCGAAAATAATCGGTAAACCAGCAGCGCGAGCCAATTCAAATGCGCGGAATGCAGCGCTGCGTGATGGCTCTGCGGCGAACACAGTGCCTGCGGTTACAAACGCGGTAAACCGCGTATAATCAACCGCTTCGACGTCTGCTATGGTCATTTCAAAGTCGGCGGCCCCGTTGCGGTAAATCACCGATTGATGATCCTGCACACGGGATTCATACAGCGCCAATGAATTACGGGCCTCGCCGCCCACCGTCGTCACATGACTGGAATCAACGTCGTATTGGGCAAGCTTTTTCAAACAAAACCGGCCAACTGCATCATCGGAAACGCTGGTCACAAGGGCCGACTTGCCGCCCAATTTCACGATGCCTGCCGCGATATTTGCGGACGATCCACCCATATCAGCAGTCAGGTTATCCACGTCCTCAATCGAGACGCCAGCGGATGGATACAAGTCCATACCGACCCGCCCGACCACGACAAAATTATTACCGGCGATGCCTTTGATCACATCCATGATCAGACCCCCTTACGTTGTTGCGGGCGGGTCGATTCCCAGTCTTCATGAGCATCGCGGACCTTTTTATTGTCAGTAATATGCGGCGTGCCGACTTCCCACCATGTGTGGCCTTCAGTCGTCCAGCCCTCATAAGGATCGACGTTCATGACGATAACCGATGTGGTATCGGCGACCTTGGCACGCTTAAACGCCTCGGCCATCTCGGCAGGGTTTGACACGGTTTCTGCGTTCGCACCCATCGACCGCGCGTGGGCTTCGAAATCGACCCTCACTTGGTTCACAGCCGTTGGCGTATCCGCGATCAGATTGTTAAAGCTTTCGTTGCCAGTGTTATTCTGCAGCTTGTTGATGACCGCAAATCCACCGTTATCAAGCACGCAAATAATCATCTTTTTGCCAGTCAATACGGACGAATAAACATCCGAGTTCATCAGCATATAAGACCCGTCGCCGGTGAAGACGATGGTGTCACTGTCCGGCTCGCCCTCGGCCTGTGCGATACGCGCACCCCAGCCGCCAGCGATCTCGTAGCCCATGCAAGAAAAACCGAATTCGACGTCCACAGTGCCGATGTCCAGCGTGCGCCAGTTTGCAGTGACCTCAGCAGGTAAACCACCCGCAGCAGCGACCACACGGTCGCGCGGATCACAAAGCGCGTTCACGACGCCAATCGCTTGCGCATAAGAATTAGGGCGATTGCCTGGCTTCACGTTTTCCGCGACATAAGCCGACCACTTTGCCCGCTCGGATTGGGCGCGCGTTGTCCATTCGGTGGGGGATTTGTAATCAGTCCCCATCGCAGGTAGCGACAATTTCGCGTCACCCACAACGGTCAACGACATATGTTTGGCCGCGTCGTGGCGACCGACGTTCATGCCAATAATCTTGGCGTCATGGCTAAACGCGGTCCACGATCCAGTGGTGAAATCCTGCAAGCGGGTGCCAACCGCTAAAATCACGTCGGCCTCTTTCGCGATGGTGTTTGCGCTGTCTGATCCAGTCACCCCAAGCGGCCCAATGTTCAACGAATGGGTGTCGAGCAGATTTGCGCGGCCTGCAATCGTCTCGACCACCGGAATACCCGTGGCTTCGGCAAACGCTGTCAGTTCCGCAACCGCATCCCCATATTGTACACCGCCACCCGCGATAATCATCGGGCGTTTGGCGGACTTAAGCAAAGCAATCGCATCAGCAACCTCAGCCACATCTGGGGCTTGCGAGCGAATGCGATACACCCGCTTGTCAAAGAAACTGATAGGATAATCATAGGTCCAGCCCTGCACATCCTGCGGGAGCCCAAGAAACGCAGGGCCGCAGTCAGTGGGATCAATCAACGTCGCAATTGCTGCGGGCAGGGACTGAAGTATCTGGGCCGGATGCGTGATCCGATCCCAAAACCGCGACACGGGTTTGAAGGCGTCATTGACGCCAAGCGTTGGATTGCCGAAATGCTCTAGCTGCTGCAAAACTGGATCGGGCAGGCGGGTCAGGAATGTATCACCGCACAACAGCAACATCGGCAAACGGTTGGCATGGGCCAGCGCGGCACTTGTCAAAAGGTTCGCAGTCCCCGGTCCAGCAGAGGCGGTACAAAACATCATGCGGCGTCGCATATGGTATTTGGCATAAGCGGCTGCCGCGAATCCCATGCCCTGTTCATTCTGGCCACGGTACAGCGGCAACGCTTCGCGATTGTCATATAACGCTTCACCCAAACAGGTCACGTTACCGTGGCCAAAGATGCCAAAGCCACCGCCAAACAGGCGGGTTTCTGTGCCGTTTACAACAGTATATTGCGCCGCCAAATAACGGACGATGGCCTGCGCCGTGGTCAGGGTGATAGTATTCATTTTCGGGTCCATGCGTTTCGTCCATTGACGGTTGTTCGACTCCTACGATACTAATTTTGCAACCGGTTGCAAACCGTATTTCAAAAATAGGACGCACAATGACACAATTAGGGATCGGGATTGTCGGTGGGGGCTATATGGGCAAGGCCCATGCGGTCGCTATGTCCGCTGTTGGGGCTGTGTTTGAAACAAAACTGCGTCCACGGCTCGAAATGGTCTGTGCGACGTCCGAAGCATCGGCCGAAAAATACCGAACTGCTTACGGCTTCGCACGCGCGACGACCGATTGGAGGACGCTTGTGAATGACCCATTGGTCGAGGCGATCATCATTGCTTCACCACAAGCCACGCACCGCGAAATTGCTGAAGCCGCGTTCAAGCTGGGCAAGCCCGTTTTATGCGAAAAACCTATGGGTGCATCGTTAGAGGACAGCCGTGCGATGGTCGATGCGGCCGATGCCGCAGGCACGATCAACATGGTTGCGTTTAACTATATTCGGACCCCCGCCAGCCAATATGCGCGCCAACTTATTGCGGATGGAGTGATTGGTGACATCACGTGGTTCCGCGGCGAACACACCGAAGACTTCCTTGCTGACCCGACCGAACCCGCAACATGGCGCACCTCTGGTGTGGCGAACGGAACAATGGGCGACTTGGCGCCACATATGCTAAACGCAGCGCTGGCATTGGTCGGGCCAATCGACAGCGTCATTGCCGAAGTTGAAACCGTACATACCAAACGACCAGGGGGCACCGTGACCAACGATGACCACGCGCAAATGATGTGCCGGTTTACGAACGGCGTTATGGGATCGATGTATTTTAGCCGAATCGCTACGGGTCGCAAAATGGGCTATGCCTACGAAATTACTGGCACCAAAGGGGCGATCAAATTCGACCAAGAAGACCAGAACGCGCTCTGGCTTTACCGCATGGACGCGCCAGAGGCGCAGCGCGGATTTACCAAAATCTTGACGGGGCCGTCTCACCCGGACTATCTGCCGTTTTGTCAGGGGCCAGGTCATGGGACCGGCTATCAAGACCAGATCATCATTGAAGCCAAAGATTTCCTCGAGGCCGTCGCCTCGGGACAAAATAAATGGCCGACATTCCGCGATGGAATGGCGGTAAACCAGATTGTGGCAGCGGCGCATGCATCATCTGATGCAAAGTCGTGGGTCACTGTGACTGACATCTAAAGGAACGACACTATGACGATACGCATCGGTAATGCGCCCTGCTCTTGGGGCATCGAATTTCCATCTGACCCAAGCTACCCGAGCTGGCAGTCTGTGCTGCAGCAATGTGCTGGCGCGGGCTATAAAGGTATTGAGCTGGGTCCGATTGGCTATATGCCAGAAGAACCAGAAATCCTGCGTGAAGAGCTGGTCAAAAACGATCTCGAAATCATTGGTGGCGTTGTCTTCCGCCCGTTCCACGACGCTGCGAAATGGGACGAAGTTCTCGACGCATCAGAACGGACCTGCAAGGCACTTGTGGCACACGGCGCTGAACATCTTGTCCTCATTGACAGCATTAGCCCACGCCGCGCACCAACTGCTGGTCGCGCGTCCGAGGCTGAACAAATGGACAAGGCTGAATGGATTGCCTACCGCGACCGCATTGCGACCATCGCGAAACTGGGCGCCGAAGAATATGGCCTGACCGTTGGCATCCACGCGCACGCAGCTGGGTTCATGGACTTTGAACCAGAGCTGGACCGTCTGTTGAACGAAGTTGACGAAAGCATCCTGAAAATTTGCTTTGATACGGGCCACCATTCCTATGCTGGCTTCGACCCAATTGCGTTCATGAAACGCAACATGGACCGCATCAGCTATATGCATTTCAAGGACATTGACCCAGCCGTCAAAGCCGACGTCGTTGAAAACCGCACCGATTTCTACAAAGCATGCGGTCAGGGGATCTTTTGTAACCTTGGTCAAGGCGATGTGGATTTCCCTGCCGTGCGTAAATTACTGGTCGATCATGGGTTTAAAGGTTGGTGTACAGTCGAACAAGATTGCGACCCATCCGTACCCGGTACGCCGCTCGAAGATGCGCAAGCAAACCGCGAATATTTGCAATCTATCGGGTTCTAATCGCGGCATATACAAAACTTATGTGAAACTTATGCAAAAATTACACCCGTTTTAGAGGGAAAACCTAACGATGAAGAAACTCAATTGGGGCATGATTGGCGGCGGCGAAGGCAGCCAAATCGGCCCAGCACACCGCCTTGGCGCACAAGCTGACGGTAACTTTACACTGGCCGCAGGCGCGCTTGATCACGACGCCGAAAGGGGCCGCGCCTATGCGCAATCGCTCGGTGTTGCAGCTGACCGTGCTTACGGCGATTGGCGTGAAATGCTCGCTGGCGAAAGCGGCCGCGATGACCGCGTTGACCTTGTTACAGTGGCCACGCCAAACTCCACACACTTCGAAATTACTAAGTCTTTTCTTGAGGCTGGCTTCAACGTACTGTGCGAAAAGCCGATGACTATGACCGTCGAAGAGGGCGAAGAAATCGTCAAAATAGCCGCGAAATCTGGCAAAACCTGTGCTGTGAACTATTGCTATTCCGCCTACCCGATGGTGCGCGAAATGCGCCATATGGTGCGCTCTGGTGAAGTCGGCAAAGTCCGCCTGATCGTCACCAACTTCAGCCACGGCCACCACGGCGATGCCGCCGATGCCGACAATCCACGTGTGCGCTGGCGCTATGATCCTGCGATGGCTGGCGTGTCCGGTCAATTCGCAGACTGCGGCATTCACGCCCTGCACATGGCCAGTTTTATTGCTGATAATCAAGTGGTTAGTCTGTCCGCAGATTTTGCCAGCACGATCCCAAGCCGTGAACTCGAAGACGATGCAATGGTCAACTTCCGCTTGGAAGGTGGCACCGTTGGGCGGCTTTGGACGTCGTCAGTGGCCATTGGTCGCCAGCACGGATTCGACATTCAGGTGTTCGGTGAAACCGGCGGCATGCGTTGGGCGTCCGAGCAACCAAACCAAGTGTATTACACGCCCGTTGGTGGACGCACGCAGATCATGGAAAAGGGTGACGATTCCTTGTCCGATGAGGCGGGCCGCCTTAGCCGCGTCGCCATCGCACATCCCGAAGGTTTCCCGCTTGCGGTCGCTAACATCTATGTCGATTTGGCAGCCACTATTCGCGGCGAAACCCGTGACGGTTTGCCAACAGCAGAAGATGGTTTACGGTCAATGGCAGCGGTTCATCAGGCCGTCGAATCCGCCAAGAATGACGGCGCTTGGGTCGACGCACGGCCACCAATGTACCGGACCTAACTCTGTGCAGTAGCAAGTGCTTCGTCGAGAATTGTACAGACGGCGGCCTCGTCGCCGTCTGCGGCAGCCTGATCCATATCTTGCTGCATTTTCGACAAGATAGTCTGCGCCTTTTCTTTATCAACAACGACCAGTATCTGCATTGCAGCGACCAATACGCCTTGGCGCGACTGGACGTCTTCGGAGGTGCAGGCCATTGCTGCGGTGCTTGTCGCAGCCATAATAGCCAGTGACAATTTGATTTTCTTCAACATGGTTTCTCCTTGTCTTCGACCAGTGGTCGCAACGTTCCGCGTTCAACAATTTCACACGGAAAAATCCGTGCCTCCGGATGGCACTCGGGCTCTTCAAGCATGGCGACAATCAGCTCGACAGACGAGTTGATGATCTGCTTGATCGGCTGGTGGATTGTCGTGAGGTTGATGTTTTCCCACCCCGCCATTTCCATATCGTTCAACCCAATTACTCCAACATCTTCGGGGACTGATAGGCCGCTATCGCGCAGCGCTGAAAGGGCGCCAATCGACAAAACATCATCACCGCAAAAATACGCTTGGGCCAGACCATTTTGCGCAAGCCGCAGCATTTTTTGACGCCCAGCATCAAAAGAATAATCGTCAGCATATGACACTTCACAGGTCACTTGCGGGTGTTTTCCAATTTCTTGGATAAATCCAGATTGGCGGTCTTGGGTCGATGTTGCTGCCTCTGGGCCGCCCATAAAACCAACCCGTGTCATGCCACGCGCCACAAGCGTTCGCGCCGCCATTCGTCCGCACTCCACGTTGTCGATCCCAACGACATGAACCGACGGTTCGGATGAATTACGTCCAAATGTATGCACGACAGGCAAGCCTTGATCGCGGAACGCCTTGGAAAAACCCGGTGGAAGCGTCGACGATGCGACGATCACACCATCCACAGAGTATTCCCGCATCATTCTGACGGAGTTTTGCGGATCAGTTTCGTCAGATAAATTTACCAACAAAGGGCGCAAACCGCGTTCTTGCAATGCGCGTGTAAACTGGTCGAAGACGGTCAAAAAGAGCGGATTGTGGAAGTTGTTCGAGATCAAGCCGATCATCTTAGTGCGCCGTGTCGTCAGGCTGCGGGCTAACAAATTCGGGCTATACCCAAGTTCACTAGCCGCCTTTTCAACTTTTCGGCGCATTTTTTCCGAAACAGATGCCCCATCTGTGAATGCCCGTGACACCGCAGAGCGGGAAACGCCCGCGCGGATCGCAACATCTTTGAGGGTGGCATTCATTCTGGCAGTGTCCATTTTCATAGCTGTTGCGACTCACTACAGAAGTTGGCCGTCTTTCGCAGTAGAAAAAATAAAAATGCGTTTGTAGGGTATTTAAAAAATCTAAGACCCACGTATATCTTTGTTTCAGGGCATGCAAATTGACTAAAATTTATTTCTATCGGTGGTGACTGACAAGTTTGGTCCACGTGCTTCAGTACGACGGCATATCCATTGTTCACGGTCCAAAAAAGACTTTCACCGACAAGTGATGAGTCGCAGAACTTTGGGCCTTTGGCGATATTTTCTCGGTTTAAATGATGGAAATCATCAAGGTATATGGTGAAATTTTAATGATTAAGATATTGAATACTAACGATTTAATTTAATAAATTAACTTACTATTACAAGTTTGTTTGCAACCGGTTGCAAAAATATTCTTTCGCGTTAGTCTGATCGCATTGATCGAACCAAGAGGTGTGAACGCAACGTGCTAACCTTCGCGCTAAATCATATGACAGTTCCATCGTTGACGATGAAGAACGTGGGCGATTTGGCGCGTTCATTAGGTATGAGCGGTATCGAGCTGCGTAACGATTTGGCACAGCGATTGTTCGATGGGCAGACACCGGTTGCCGGAATGACTGATGGCATGACTGTCATTGCTCTGGCAGAGGTCAAAGCATTCAACGCATTTGATGATGCCACTTTTGAGCGGTCAGTGGCGTTAATGGATTTGGCTGTAGCTTGTGGCGCAAAGGCCATCGCGCTTATCCCTCAAGTTGGTGGTGACGCGGTATCACAAGATGGTTTACGTGCGGCAATGGTCGCACTTGGGCCTGAATTGGCGTCGCGCGGGCTTACTGGGTTGATTGAGCCTATTGGTTTTCATAACAGCACGCTGCGCGACAAATCAGATGTTGTCGCGGTGATTGATGGCACGGGTTTGGGTGACCAGTTTGGTCTTATCCACGACACGTTTCATCACTTCCTTGCAGAAGGCGATGCAATCTATCCTGAGCATACGAAGTTGGTTCATATCTCTGGGGTGAACGATGCTAACGTCGATTTGGCTCACGTTAAAGACGCGAATCGCGTGTTGGTTGATGGCAACGACCGCTTGGGTAACATCGCACAAATTACGGAACTATTGCGTGGTGGCTATGTCGGCCCCTTGTCGTTTGAGGCTTTCTCACCTGACGTCCACGCGCTTATCGATCCGAAGGCAGCGCTTTCGCGATCTATTCACTTCATCGAAAACGAAATCTTGGCGCATGCGGCTTGACTGAATTGAGATGGAACAATCGGCCTTATGTGGCCCTCGGCATTAATTTAGTCGTGCGCCGAGCACGGTTCTGGGAGGAACAAATGAAAAAACTACTAATTACAGCCAGCCTCGTCGCGATGATGGGCTCAAATGCTGTTGCACAAGAAATTGGTGCAACATTTTCACGTTTCGATGATAACTGGCTAACAGTTTTGCGTAACGGCATGGTTGAGCATGCAGCGACAATTGATGGTCTTTCATATCAACAAGAAGACGCTAGCGACGATCTTGCAAAGCAAATCGACCAAGTGAAGAACTTTGTTGCATCCGGTGTTGACGCGATCATTGTAAACATCGTTGACACATCTGCGGGTGCTGCGATCACGGCTGCGGCTGGCGACACACCACTGGTCTACGTTAACCGTGAGCCTGACAACGTAAACGAGCTGCCTGCTACACAGGCATTCGTGGCGTCTAACGAAATTGAATCTGGTACACTTTCTGCATTCCAAATTTGTAACAACCTTCGTGCAGCTGGCAAAGCCGGCGGCGCAACTGGTTACCTGATGAACGGCCAGCTTTCTAACCAAGCTGCGGTTCAGCGTTCCAAAGACGTGTACGACGTTATTGGCATGGACATGTGTAACTTCATGACCATCATCGATGAACAGACGGCAAACTGGTCACGTGATGAAGCACAAGATCTTATGACTAACTGGATGTCTTCTGGTGAACCATTTGACTTCGTTCTAGCCAACAACGACGAAATGGCAATCGGCGCGATCCAAGCAATGAAAGCCGCTGGCATGGATATGGCTGTCATGCAGGTTGGTGGTGTTGACGCATCACAGGACGCTTTGCTTGTAATGGCTGCAGGCGACTATGACGTAACCGTTTTCCAAGACTCGGTTGGTCAAGGCACTGGTTCGATTGACGCGGCACTTCGTTTGATTGCTGGCGAAGCAGTCGACCAAAAGGTCTACATCCCGTTCAAGTTGGTAACACCAGCGAACATGGGTGACTTCCTAGCGAAGAACTAAGTTAGTTCAAATCTTAAAATCTGGGTGCGCCGCTAATCGTGGCGCACCCGCCATCAACAAAATCAATTAAAGGGGTGTTCCAAATGTCTGATACTAGCCACGGCACTGGTGGGCTAACGTTTGACAAAACAAAACGAACTTGGCCAAACGAAATGAATATCCTTCTTGCGTTGATCATCATCGTCGTAATCTTCGAAATTCTTGGGCAGATACTGCCCTACATGAACGACCAAAGTTTCCTTTTTGACAGCCGGGATCGTTTTGACAGCATCTTTAACGAAGCGCGTTTGCGGATCATCATCTTGCAGGTCGCCATCATCGGAATCATCGCATTGGGTGTGACGCAAGTCATCATCACCGCAGGCATCGACCTAAGTTCGGGGCCGCTGGTCGCCGCGACTGCAATGATTGCAATGAGCTTTGGACAAACCGAGTTGGTTAATGGATTCGCGAACCCAAAAGCCCTGTTTGGAACTTGGGCCATGGATCTTCCAGTGGTCGTCCCTATAGTTGTGGGGTTGTCGTTCGGCGCCTTTATTGGGGCGATCAACGGAACTTTTATTGCTTTCCTTCGCATCCCACCGTTCATTGCAACGTTGGGGATGTTCCTAATTTGCCGCGGGATCGCTCTTTGGTGGTCGGGTGGAAACCCGGTATCCTTCCCGACAGAAAGCTACAAATATATCGGATCTGGCATGATGCCCGTGGTCTGGTTCTTATCACTTGCAGTTATTTTTCACCTTATCATGCGCTATACGGTTTACGGCAAACACACCTACGCAATTGGCTCTAATGAAGAGGCCGCGCGGATGTCTGGCATCAACGTAAAGCGCCATAAGGTCATGGTTTATATGATTGCCTCGATGCTCGCTGCATTTGCAGGTGTCATTCTCGCCGCCAAAAGCGAGACTGCACAAGCGGGTATGGGTGAATTTTACGAACTCTTTGCAATTGCCATGGCCGTAATTGGTGGCATCAGTTTGCAAGGTGGACGTGGATCCATCATCGGCACAGTGCTTGGCGCAATGGTTCTGGGCGTGATCCGCTCTGGCTTCACCTACATCAAGCTGGACGGATCTTATCAGCTTATGGCGATGGGCAGCATTATTATCGCCGCCATTATTCTCGACCAATATCGACAACGAAACAAAGCTTAGGGTGGGATACTGATATGAGCGAAGATATTGTTTTAAAGACCGAAGAATTGACCAAACATTATGGTGGCGTTCACGCCCTATTAGGCGCCAATTTTGAGATAAAAAAGGGCGAACATATCGCCATTATGGGTGACAACGGCGCAGGGAAATCCACTTTTGTGCGCCAGATTACTGGGGTTGAGCAACGTACATCAGGTAAAGTCTGGTTGTACGGCGAAGAAGTCAACTTTGCGGGCCCTCTAGATGCACGCGAAGCTGGCATTGAAACTGTGTTTCAAACCTTGGCATTGGCGGATGATCTTGACGTTCCAGACAATCTGTTTTTGGGCCGTGAAATGACTTATGCAAACTGGCTAGGCCCATTCCGCTTGCTTGACTACAAGGGTATGCGAGAGGCCACGATGGCAGGTCTTGAAAAAACTGGCGTTAAAATCCCGAATATCCGTAACTCTATTCGCAATATGTCGGGCGGCCAACGCCAATGTGTTGCAATTGCACGAACCGCAACGTTCCATTCGCGCCTAACCATCATGGATGAGCCAACAGCGGCGTTGGGTGTGCAGGAAACAGCACAAGTTGAAAAAATCATCCGTACCTTGAAAGAAGCGGGCGAACCCCTGATCCTTGTCAGCCACAATATACGTCAGGTTATGGAACTGGTTGATCGAATCGTCGTCTTTAGACGTGGTCGCATGGTTGCAAACCTGCGCAAGGAAGACACCAACGGCGAAGATGTCGTTGCCTATATCACTGGTGCAAAAACAGGCGCTGAATTCGAAGGGGCTGCTTAAGTGGCTCGCGGCAGTCTACTTGATGTAGAGATCCCGTTCTTTCTACCAGTTTGGCGCCGCTATCTCGTTATTGCAGTCGCAGTTTGTTGGGGGCTCTTTGAGATCTCAACAGGCGCACTGTTCTGGGGTATGATCTTTGTCGGTATGGGGTCAATTGTTGGTTGGCGGTTTTACACAGCGGATTGGACGACCGTTGCAAAGGACGCTGACGACAAGTAATCCGCGACGACCCAACGCTGCACATATAAATAGTAAAATCCCAGCATGTTGCGAACGTGCTGGGGTTTTTCGTTTCGCTGTGTAATGTGCTCGAACGTAAGCGACATTTGTCGTGAACTTAATCTGGCACAAGATTGAAAGCCGCAAATCCAACAACCTTCGCCTATGTGGTGAACCTCAAAAGAGAATGCCTATGACACGTGGATTAATTGCCCTTCTGGGTGCATATGTATTGTCGCAGTTTTATCGTGCGTTTCTGCCTGTTCTCGCGCCAATTCTTGCTATCGACATTGGTGCAAGCGCTGATGATTTGGCGCGTGCATCCAGCCTGTGGTTTCTCGTGTTTGCCGCGATGCAAATCCCCGTTGGCGCCGCACTTGACCGTTTTGGACCACGTTGGACTGCCGCAAGCCTATTCCTATTGGGCGGTGCTGGCGGCGCATTTGCATTCGCGGTGGCCCAGACCCCAACGCATGTGATGTGGGCAATGGCCCTGCTTGGGGTCGGCTGTTCGCCAGTTCTGATGGCGGCCTATTTCATTCTTGCACGCGGGTTTTCGGCTGCGATTTTTGGAACCTTGGCAGGGGCCATGATCGGAATTGGGTCCATCGGCAATCTGGCGGGCTCGGCGCCAATGGCGTGGGCAATTGACGCATTTGGTTGGCGGTCCAGTATGTACGGACTTGCTGCAGTGTCCGCTTTGATCGGTCTTTTACTGATTGTGTTGGTCCGCGACCCCGAACGGGTCATATCCGAGCAAAAGGGATCAGTTCTGTCGCTGCTAAAAATTCCCGCGCTCTGGCCGATCTTTGCGCTGATGCTGGTGAACTATGCGCCAGCAGCAGGCTTGCGCGGACTGTGGGCTGGCCCCTACGTCGCTGATGTATTCAGCGCTGATGTTGCCACGATCGGGCGGGTGACGCTTGTCATGGCACTTGCGATGATCGCGGGCAGCTTTGCGTTTGGACCACTGGAGCGTCTGTTCAAAACCCGCAAATGGGTGATTTTTACAGCTAATGGGACGGGGGCCGTCGCATTGGTGGCACTCTGGTTTCTGCCAAGCCAAAGCATCGTGTTCGCCACGGCCATGTTAGCGATTATCGGCGTGTCGGGGTCCACATTCCCGATCATAATTGCCCATTCCAAGGCGGTGTTTCCGGCGCATCTGACTGGGCGCGGCGTAACGCTGATGAACCTGTTTGGGATAGGTGGCGTTGGGGTGATGCAATTTGCAACGGGCCCGATTTATCTGGCCAGCCAAACTGACGCGCCGTCAGATGCCTTTTCGGCCTTGTTTGGGATTTTTGCGATAATTGTTGTCTTAGGGCTGCTGGCATATCTGTGGTCCACCGACCGAACTGACTAGGCTCTTCCACTTATGCTGCAGGCGCGGTATGAGGCGGCATTCTAATCAAGGAAGCAACCAATGGGTTATAATATCGTCGTCGTTGGCGCCACCGGTAACGTGGGCCACGAAATGCTGAACATCCTCGCAGAGCGCCAGTTCCCGATCGACAAGATCGAAGCCCTCGCCAGCCGTAAATCGCTGGGGACAGACGTAAGCTTTGGTGACAAAACCCTGAAGACCAAAGACCTTGATACGTTTGATTTCACGGGCTGGGACATCGCGCTGTTTGCGGTTGGCTCTGACGCCACCAAGAAATATGCACCGATTGCTGCCAAAGCGGGCTGTGTGGTCATCGATAACTCGTCGCTGTACCGCTATGATCCTGATGTTCCCCTGGTCGTGCCTGAGGTAAATCCGCAGGACGTCCACGGGTATTCCAAGAAAAATATCATCGCGAACCCGAACTGCTCAACCGCTCAGATGGTTGTGGCGCTTAAGCCATTGCATGACCGCGCGACGATTAAGCGCGTTGTTGTCAGCACATACCAATCTGTATCTGGTTCTGGCAAAGGCGCGATGGACGCGCTGTGGAACGAGACCAAAGCAATCTACAACCCGACTGACAATAAGGGTATCTTTTACACCAAGCAGATCGCATTCAACGTGATCCCGCATATCGATGACTTCATGGATAGCGGCGACACGAGAGAAGAATGGAAAATGGTTGCCGAAACCAAAAAGATCATGGATACCAAGATTAAGGTCACCGCCACTTGTGTGAGAGTGCCTGTGTTTGTTGGTCACTCCGAATCGATTAACATCGAGTTCGAGGATTTTCTTGACGAAGATGAGGCCCGCGACATCCTGCGCGAAGCCCCCGGCATCATGGTCATCGATAAGCGCGAAGATGGCGGCTACGTCACACCCATCGAATGCGTTGGCGATTTTGCAACATTCATCAGCCGCATCCGTCAGGACGTGACAGTTGAAAACGGCCTGAACCTATGGTGCGTGTCTGACAACCTACGCAAAGGCGCGGCCCTAAATGCCGTACAAATCGCCGAAACGCTTGGCCGTGAGTGCCTCAAAAAAGGCTAAGCGATCGGCCGCCAAAATCAAAAAGCCCCGCCAATTTGGTGGGGCTTTTTTGTAGGAACGACCGCTCTGAGCCTAAATCAACAGGCGCTGCAAACTGTTTCGATGACAGCAGGGAGCAGAAACCGGACTTTCGTTGAGTGGTTAAAACAGCAAGGTTTTGTCTATTTGGCCAGGCAAGATTGATATGTATCGTAACGCAAAGTCAAGCGGCGACCAAATTGGTATTATTAAGCAACAGTGAGTTCGGTTGCTATTTACTCCCCGTATAGTGGCGCTGGATTAACTGTTTTACAGAACTAATTCCTGTGTTGCTTTACCTCTTCCTAGGAAAAAGCGGTCGCGAAAGGGGCCGCTTTAATTGTTTACGTTAACCTGTTCAATCAACTTGGCAGTGGCCGTTGCACGAACCCATCTGGCCGTCCGGCGGGATCTGGTTGCATAAACGCTAAATAACCCAAAAGTACCGCGTTAAGTGATAGAAAATTGGGGCGGCGAAGACCACGATGTCAAGCTGGTCAACAAAGCCATCTTGGCCGGGGATCAGGTGTGACCAGTCTTTCACACCGCGGTCTTACCTGCCTTCAGGTTTGTCTCTGCCACGCGGATTTTTTGGTCAATCAATTTAATAGCAAAGGCGTCGTGGACGCGGTCTTCTGCCCGTGCATTTGCCCCAGTAATCAGGGTGCTAAGTGTCTTGAGTATCTGTATTTCCATTTGTGAACGTTGTTCATAAAATGAGATATATGGAACGATTCCTGAATGGTCAAGTAAAATAATGAACGATGTTCACATAATTTACGAAGGGCCGATGATTTGATTAAGAATAAGGGCTATCATATCGTCGATATTTGCAGGCTGCATGCCTGCGCTAGCGTCGTCGAGACCTAAAAGCACGATACCATGCACAGAAGAGAACAGCGCTTTCGTCAGTAACGCACGTTGATCTGTATCCATTTGGGGGAATGCGGCGCTTAGCGGATCATGGATGAACGTGAACAATTGCCTCATTTCAGCAAGATACCAATCGGGGGCGGCCTCGCCTTTGGGGCGTTCCAGATCAAACAAGGCACGCCAAAGGAAATAGTTCTGCGCGGCAAACTGGTGGTATGCTTGGCTCATCACAATAAGCTGCTGCACAGGGGTCTGATCCGCCTTTGAGAGGCTGGCTGCGACGTCCCGCCCAAGCGCCTGAAACGTGTCCGCGTTCACGGTCAGCACCAGATCGTTTAGATCACCAAACACATTGTAGATCGCGCCAACAGCGCAGCCTGCATCACCTGCAAGGTCACGTGCGCGAAGTGCGCTAAGCCCGTCGCGAGAAATCCGCTGCGTTGCAATATCGATTAATGACTTGCGCAATATCTCGCGACGTACTGCAACTTTACCTGCCATGGTGACCCTCAATTTGAACGTAGTTCATCCTAGATTGATTTGATCCACTTGGAAAGGTAGGTCCTGCTTGCCGACAACGAAGAGGCATTAGACCTTGACGGGTGCACCGCCCGCGAAGTTGTTTACTTCGTGATAGCTGATCGGGTCTTCTTGCATTTGCAGGTGCAGCCCGTCGTCCGTGTAGGGGTGCGCGCGTGCCAGCGCCTCATTGACATCAATGCCGAGGCCAGCAGCGGTTGGCACGGGGATATAGCCGCCTTCCACCGTCAGCGTGTTTTTCACCAATGCTGCATGGAACGGTGTCTCAATCGTTTCGGCCATCAGGATGTTCGGGATCGATGCGGCCAGTTGAATATTCGCCGCCCACTCAATGGGGCCAGCATATAGATGGGGCGCCATCTGTGCGTTGTAGGTTTCGGCGATGGCCGCGATCTTCTTGCACTCCCAAATACCGCCAGCCCGCCCAAGGGCCGGTTGCAGGATTTGCACGCCCTGCCGCAGGGCCGCTGCGAATTCAGATTTTGTGGTCAGCCGCTCGCCTGTCGACACCGGAATGCGGACAGTTTGGGTGACGGCCGTCATGTCGGCGTCGGGCGGTGTTGGCTCCTCGTACCACAGTGGTGAAAATGGCTCCAACGCTTGACCCATACGGATTGCGCCCGCCGTACTGAATTGTCCGTGGGTGCCAAACAACAGGTCGGCACGGTTTCCAACGGCGTCGCGGATGGTTTTGCAAAAACTCACCGAGGTGTCGATGTCATGCATTGAGGGCATGTGCCCGCCGCGCATTGTGTAGGGGCCCGCTGGGTCAAATTTGACGGCAGTGTAACCCTTTTCTACCATCGCAACGGCGCTTTCAGCAGCCATATCTGCATCCGCCCAAAAGGCGGGCAACGGGTGGTTCGCTTGTGGGTAAAGATAGGTGTACGCGCGAATGCGATCGTTGATCCGCCCGCCAATCATTGCGTGCACAGGCCTGTTGCGATCTTTGCCGACCATGTCCCAGCAGGCCATTTCCAGACCAGACCAAGCCCCCATGACGGTTAAATCGGGCCGCTGTGTGAAGCCTGATGAATAAACCCTACGGAACATCAGTTCGATGTTTTCGGGGTTTTCGCCCTCCATATGTCGCCCAAATACGTCGCGGATGACGTGGCCCATCGCGTCAGGTCCGATGCTTGACGCATAACATTCGCCCCAGCCCATAACCCCGGTGTCTGACGTCACTTTGACCAAAATCCAATATCGCCCACCCCATCCGGGTGCAGGCGGGGCGGTCACGATGATGTCGAGATCTGCGAGCTTCATGGTGCGTCCTTTTGAGTATTTGGAAAAAAGTGAGGCTTAGTCGAAAGCGATGACGTTGCGTTTGGCCGAACCGGTTTTCGTATCCGCGATCGCATCGTTGATCTGATCAAGCGTCCATGTTTGGGACACCAATTCATCGAGCTTGAGCCGTCCCTGTTGGTAAAGATCAACCATCCACGGGATGTCACGCGCGATCACCGCGTCGCCCATTTTGGAGCCGATCATGCTTTGGCCTGCGGCCGCCATCGAACCAGGATCATAAGTGGCTGCGTCCCCAATATGGGGCATGCCGACCATAACGACCTTGCCGCCTGGAGCCAAATAGTTGGGGGCTTGGTTATACACAGGGACTGCGCCGACGGTCACGAAAACCGCATCTGCGCCGCGCCCAATGGCCGCGCGCGCCGCGTCCCACGGTGCGTCATCGCTGGCCAAAACCCCGTCTGTTGCACCAAAGTCACGCGCGATTTGCAGTTTCTCTTCGGAGATATCGACCGCCACGATCCGGCGTGCGCCCGCGATCCGCGCCCCTTGGATGGCGTTTAGGCCAACGCCGCCCGCGCCGATCACAACGACGTCTTGGCCTGCCCGCAACTCGGCCGCATTCACAACCGCACCGATGCCAGTGATCACGCCGCAGGCCAAAAGACTGGCCGCGTTCATGTCCATATCAGCGGGGATGCGCACGATCTGGCTTTGATCAACCACGACTTTTTGCGCAAACGCACCGCAGTTCATGGCCTGCACCAGTGGGGCGCCATCTGAAGTTGTCAGCGGACCATCGGTGGCCATGTCTGTTTCGCAAATCACAGGCTTGCCCGATGCACAGGACCCACAGCTGCCGCAGGATTTGATCAATGTGACTACAACGGCATCACCGATGGACACGCCATTAACGCCGCTGCCCACCGATGTGATGTGCCCTGCGGCTTCATGTCCGTAGACCGCGGGCAATGTGCCGCCCCAACCGCCCTCAGCAAACGAAATATCCGAATGGCAGATTGCGCAAGCCTTCAGCGTGACTTCGACCTCGCCCATGTTTGGCGCGTGCAATGTGATGGTGTCGATGGTAAGTGGTTTGCCAAATTCATGACAAACGGCGGCTTTGATCTGTTGCATGGAACGTCCCTTATGCTTTGCCCCATGCTGCCCGTTTGCGGCTAATCTTAGCAAGACTGATTCCGACTTTGTATGTCGGTTTTTAGATGTCAGCCTGCTTTGTTCGTAAAGCCGGAAGATAGACGCCAATCGCCCCAACGACCAAGATCGCCGATAGGATGAACGGTGCCCCCGGCAGGTAAATCGGCGCATTTTCGTGGGTGAAGTAAAAGAACACCTGCGTCATGGCCAGCGGGGCCGCAATGGACGCCACCGCGTTGATTGACGTCAGTGCGCCTTGCAATTCGCCTTGTTGGTCGTCGGGTGCAGTGCGTGACATGATACCTTGCAATGCGGGGCCTGCGATGGACCCAAGTGCCGTCAGCGGTGTCAGCGCCAATGCGATCCAGCCGTTGGTCACGAACCCAAGTGCGACGAACGCCACCACATCGACGCCAAGCCCCAACAGCACCGCGTTACGTTCGCCGATCCGCGCAAGGATGGGCCGGATTAGAACACCTTGGACGATGGCGATCCCGATCCCAAACGCGCCCAGCGACAGCCCGATCATGCCCGGCCCCCAGCCAAATTGTAGCTTGCCAAAATAGGCCCAGATGCTTGGGTATACGAAAAACGCGATCCCATAGATAAACGACATACCCATCAACCGCCCCAACCCAGGCAATTGGCCGATGTGTTTGAATGCCCCAAGCGGGTTGGCACGCCTCAGTGAAAATGGCCGTCTAATCTGGTCAGTGACGGTTTCTGGCAGGGCGAAATAACCAAAGATCGCGTTGGCACCCGCCAAAACAGCAGCTGCCCAGAACGGTGCGCGCGTGCCATATTCCGCTAACAAGCCGCCCATCAATGGCCCAAGCACAAACCCCATCCCAAAGGCAGCGCCGATCAGGCCAAAGTTGGCGCTTTTATCTTCGGGTTTGGAAATATCCGCCATATAGGCCGACGCCGTGGATTGCGTCGCCGCCGTGATCCCGCCGATAATGCGCCCGATCACAAGCAGCCAAATCGTACCAGCCACGGCCATCAAAACATAATCAAACGCCATAACAACAAGTGCGATTAACAAAACAGGCCTGCGCCCAAACCGATCAGACAACCCGCCGATGACAGGTCCAAACAGGAACTGCATGACCGCGAATATGGCTGCAAGAATTCCGCCCCAAAGCGCGGCTTGACCCAAATCGCCAGCCTCTAATTCTTGAATAAGATCGGGCATTACGGGCATAATCAGCCCGATGCCCATGCTGTCGAGCATTACAGTGATCAGGATAAAGATCAAAGGCAATCGATTTTGCATGGGTGCGATCCGGCGTTGTGATCCACACGATCTAAATACTTTGGCCTAGTTTGCAAGCCCAGTAAGGTGTCCGGTGTTGGCCAGAAATTCGGTCAGGATCTCGGCATAGCTGATAGGGTCCTGCGCGCAAGGCAGGTGGCCACAGCGAGGCATGACCTTAAACTGCGATCCAGGGATCAGGTCCACCGTTTCGCGTACCAGATCAGCGGGTGTTGCCCCGTCTTGGCCGCCTGCGATCCCAAGCGTGGGAATGCGAAGGTCCGAAGTCGGTGTATAAAAATCCGTACCTGCGATGGCCGCGCAGACGCCCACATATCCTTTTGGATTAGCGGAACTCACCATGTCCTGCCATGGTGTGACCTCAGGGGTGTTCGCAAAATCGCGCCCAAACCAACGTGCCATGACCGTGTCGGCCATTGCTGCCATGCCCTGAGCATGCACCGCCGCGATCCGGTCATCCCATAGCTGTTGATTGCCGATCTTTGCCGCCGTGTTGGACAGCACAAGCGCACGTATCAAATCGGGTCGTTTGACGGCCAAACCTTGGCCGATCATACCGCCCACAGACAGACCCACAAACATTGCATCGGTAACGTCCGCCGCATCGCAAATCGCGGCGGCATCACTGATCAGCTGCCCCATGGTGTAGGGCCCATCGGGGATGTCAGATTGCCCATGGCCGCGCAAGTCATACCGTATAATCCGGATTCCGTCTGGCAGTAACGGCAGCACCTTGCGCCACAACGCCAGCGTGGTTCCAAGCGAATTTGCAAAGACGATTGTTGGGGTAATCGGGTGGTCCACACCGTCGATTTGACCGTGAATCCGAACCGTCCCGTTCAGGGCTGAAAACTCGCGCATCGTGTCTGTCACCTCATCAAAAAGATAAAGCCGCGCAATGGGTTTCCCCGGCGCGGCTTTTCCTGTCACCCGATCCATCGCTTGCGCGGGACGCTGGGCAACCCTCCCTAGCGGGCACTTGAAGGGATTTCCAAGCATGAGTCAACAGTTTTGCAAATTGCCCAATTTTTGGGCGTCGTTCAGCAAGATATGCGCCATAATTTGGCCGTGGTCAGACGCCAATTTATTGTAAGGCGCATCGGGATGACTGCCGTCAGTCAGGTGGTCGTTGAGCACGTTAAAATACGTCATTTCGCCAATCGCCTCTGGGTCGCCTTGGTTGAAATGTCGGGACATCAGGATCTGGTCGATCGATTCAAACACACCGCCAAAAGCCGACGTATAAATCATGTTGCGCGCCGATTTGCGCACGAACATCTTTTCTGCGGAATACAGCCGGACGCGGTTAATCTGCGCTTGGATCGCCTCGTTCTCAGTATCTTTATAGCGATCGCCTTTGTGGGCCGCATCATGCCTGCGCATCCATGCGTAGTTCTTGAACGGCGTCTCGCCCGATATAATCTCGGAACTGACCGCATGTTCACTGTCGTTCATATCACCCAGCACCATGACCGGATTACCGGCCTCTAGTTCAGTCAAAATTTCGCGGCGCAGCACCCACGCCTCTGCCATCCAGCGCAAGCCCGCGCGCAGTGACCCCATCACGCGTCCAGCCGGATCATAGTTGACCAGATCGGCCGCAGGCGCAAAAGCCGCACCCTTGGGTCGATCAAGCTCTCCCAGCTTGGATTTTAGGTGGCAATTAAAGACGGTAATGACGATGTCACCAACCGGAATTTTGGTCTTAAGCACAGGCCGCGACAACCGCTTGATCGTATAATACCCGCCGTCGGACCCGTCCAAATCGCTAAACGGAATGTTCAACGGTTCTGGCAAATCTTGCAGGATCTCTGGCGGAGCAGCAAACCCAAACTGCGAAAGCGTGGCCACACCGGGGCGCCGTGGCCCAGGGCCGCCGTCATTGGCATTGGGCGCAAAAGCCAGCGCAGCATCGGCGTAACTTTCATGGACAAGCTTGTGAAATATTGCCTTGCGGGCATACCGCTTTGACCGGTCTGGAATATTCGACGCATTGGCCTCTGATCCCAACTCGTCGGTTTCCTCGATCACATCACGCAGGGATTTCTCGCTAAATATCTCCTAAAAACAGATGATATCAGCGTTCAGCGTCAACATCTGATTGGCCAACCATGACTGTTTCCAGCTGTGTTCTTCGGGGGTGTAGGCCTCGTATTTTAATACTCGTGGTCGGCCTCAATCAGGTTTTTGACGTTGAAACTGGCGATTGTGAATTCGGTCATAGGGTCTCCAAGGCGCGGGCGAATTGCGTGGGGTCGACGTTGCCGCCGGTTGTCACTGCGATCACGGCGTCGCCGCGAAATTGATCTGGGTGGAACAGCGCGGCGGCAAGGGCCGCTGCCCCACCGGGTTCAACAACGATCTTGAGCCGTGAAAACGCGAGCCCCATGGCGCGCAGGCATTCATCATCGGTGACAACCACGCCCGGCCCGCAGTGGGTCTGTAATATTGGGAACGTTATGTTGCCCGGTGCGATTGTGATAATCGCGTCGCAGATTGATCCGCTATGTGTCGCGTTGCGTTCGATCTTGCCGGACACGAGGCTGCGGGTCACGTCGTCAAAATGTTCGGGCTCAGCAGGGCGGACAAGCATGTCGGGGGCCAGTTCAGCAAGTGCCAGCGCAATCCCAGACGTCAGACCGCCACCACCACAACAGACCATCACATCGCCGGACGTTACGCCAAGCGCGGCTGCCTGCTGGGCGATTTCCAACCCAGTTGTGCCTTGACCCGCGATAACCTGCGGCTCGTCGTATGGCTTGATCAACGTCAGCCCACGCTGCGCCGCAATCCGCGCACCAATCTCGTCGCGGTCCTCGGTTTCGCGGTCATATAAAATAACCTCGGCCCCCAAGGTGCGTGTATTGTCGATCTTCATCTGTGGGGCATCTGATGGCATCACGATCACCGCAGGCGCACCATGAGCCGCCGCAGCCATCGCCACACCTTGGGCGTGGTTGCCCGACGAAAACGCAATAACGCCAGTTTTCAACGCATTGTCCGTCAAAGCAGATACCGCAGACCAGCCACCGCGAAACTTAAACGATCCCGTATGTTGCAAGCATTCCGCCTTGACCAAAACCCGCCGGCCAGCAATGTCATCAAGGAATGCCGAGGTCAGCATCGGGGTCACCCGCGCATGGCCTTTTAGGCGGCCAGCAGCAGCAGTTATCATCTCAAAGTTCATGCAGGTCCTCCAACCATTCGGTCAACGCATCAAGCGCGTATTCTTCATCCAAAAACGGCACATGGCCGCGATCCGCAATATCCGCGCGGATAATATCGGGTCTGCGGCGCAGCATTTCATCGGCAGTCGCCTCGGACAGTAAATCAGAATTCGCCCCGCGAATAAGCGCAAGAGGCATCCCCCCAAGCGCGTCATATAGCGGCCAAAGATCGGGCATCGGCGCATCCGCTGTTTCCAGCACGGCGTTACGCAGTTTTGGGTCATACCGAATGACCAAACCATCCATGGTCTGCGCGTAATGCGCACGGACCTCAGCCAACCAACGGGCATGCGGGACACCGGCAAAACGGGTCCACAGCTTGGCACGCGCGCAGGCTGCATCTTCGTGATTATCTTGCGGCGGATTGCGCCCCAAATAGGCGCGGATCACATCCATGCCAGTATCTTCAATCACTGGGCCGATGTCATTTAGGGCAACTCCCAACAGGCGATCTTTGGCCGTCGCCGCCAGCAGCATCGCAATCAACCCACCGCGTGAGGTGCCCAAAATTGCGACCTTCTCTAGCCCCAGATGGTCCAGCAGCGCCAGCACATCAGCGCCCTCTTGTGGGATCTTATAAGTCGACGGATCAGCCCAATCTGACTGTCCGCGGCCACGGTAGTCCATGCGGATTAGGCGCACAGGCAAATGCGGGGCGATATGGTCAAAATCGGCGGTATTGCGTGTCAGTCCAGCAAGGCACAACACGGGGATACCCTTGCCGCTTTCCTCATAATAAAGCTTTGTGCCATCGGCTGCGGTAAAGTGGGGCATCAGGCTACCTCTGGTATGGTGGTTAGGTCGGGCAGGACATGGGTCGGTTTGGCATACAGCCGGTCAATTGGTGCACCAGCGCGGTTCACCCATGCGGTTGTGAACCCGTATCCGGCAGCGCCAGCAGCGTCCCATCCGTTCGACGACACGAACAACACGTCCCCCTTAGCGCAACCAAAACGCGCGCCCACAAGGTCGTAAACTGATGCATGCGGCTTAAACACGCCAACGGATTCCACCGACAGCAATGCATCCAACATATGGGCGATCTCGGCAGATTTCACAGCCGCTTGCAGCATCGTGGGCGATCCATTCGACAATATCGCGGTCTTCGCGCCGCGTGCCTTCAGTGTGGCGAGCATGGCAGGGACTTCCGCATAAGCGGCCAATTCCCAATACAAATCCAACAGGCGGGCGCGGGTGGCTGGATCATGCAGCCCTGCGGCCTCTAATGCCCAATCCAATCCGTCTTGGGTGACTTGCCAGAAATCACAATGATGTCCAGCAACGGCACGCAGCCACGTGTATTCCAACTGCTTGGCGCGCCAATTGGCGGCAACCTGCGGCCAATGTTTGGCCAATGCAGCATGGGCTTGCTCGGTCGCGGCCTCTCTGGCGGCGGCATTGACATCAAACAAAGTGCCATAAGCATCAAATACATAAACTGATTTGGGCAACATGCTGTCCCTTCGGTGATCGGGTTTGAGGCAGACTGTCATACAGCCGCGCCGCCGAAAAGAGGCAAAGCGGTTTGCATCCCGCAGGCGCACACCGTAGCAAGACCGCCAGAAACCCAAATGACAAGATGAAAGCACGACATGACACAAGCAAAAGCTGGCGACACGATCGGCATCCACTACACAGGCACCCTGACATCAGGCGAGGTGTTCGACAGCTCCGAAGGGCGCGACCCGTTGGAGTTCACGCTGGGGTCCGGCATGATTATCAAAGGTCTCGATCAAGCAATCTATGGCATGATCGTCGGCGAGAAAAAGGTCGCGGTCATCGCAGCTGCGGATGCTTATGGCGACATGAACCCAGACGCACGTCAGGCGGTTCCGCGCAGCGAATTCCCAGATGACATCCCCGCCGAAGTCGGCACACAGTTGCAGATGCAGTCACCCGAAGGCCAAGTCATTCCGGTCACAATCGCCGAAGTCTCA
>Ga0209712_10000748_pt1 | contig 28073 bp, 40 predicted proteins | sample ArcOceMetagenome_FD_187443 | JGI IMG/M metagenome (GOLD analysis project Ga0209712, IMG submission 187443) | Marine eukaryotic phytoplankton communities from Arctic Ocean - Arctic Ocean - Greenland ARC118M Metagenome (SPAdes) (version 2) | ecosystem: Environmental > Aquatic > Marine > Oceanic...
GCTAGATAGAGCTCAATCATTAATCGATTATCTAGCAGATAATGGTCATAAAGTAAATTATCGCCAAATTAAATTAGATGGTCTAGTAGATTTATTAGATTCAGCACTAGTTGAAGGTGGAGATGATGTACCAGAAGGTCATTATGAGAATGACAACATGAAAGAAACAGTTGTTCCTAATAGAAATAAAATGTTTGCTTCTATTACACAAGCAGTAGCATTATCTGTTGCAAATAGAACAGAAGAAACTTGTGATATTGCATTAGGAATTCATGCGGGCGATCATGCTGTTTACCCTGATTGTAGACAAGAATTTAGAGATGCAGATGATAAAGCATTTAGAGAAGGAAATTGGGATGCCGACAGAGTAGGGTACTTTACACCCTATTTATTAGGAGATAAGTTTGATATATTAAAAGATGGACAAATATTATGTAAAAAGTTATTTATTGGATTCGATGAAGTTTATTCTAGAACTAATACTTCTTATAAACCTTTTCCTAATGGGAATAGTGATTATAAATCTGCTTCGTCTGTTGAACGAATTGAAGCTTTTATTGCGTTGGGTAGGAAAGACCCTGTACAATATGAAGACGAAACTGGTCCTGTGGATTATGAAGTAGCAATGAACGCAGTATTAAAAGTATTAAACGAACATACTACAGCGGCAGAGCTTGGTAGGGATTAATAGGTAATATTGTTATATATTTATATGTTATCATTTAACAATTAGATTAAAGTAAATAATGGAAAACAATCAATCAAACAACGGAAACACTCAGATTAATCAAACGAGGAATTCGTTTAATGACAAAGTAGCTAAATTAAGCATATTAGGTGCTAGTAAAAAAGTCGCTTGGGACAACAGAAGGCGTAACCGAGCGATTTAAAGGATCTGTCTCGTGGTGTAATTGGTAACACGTCTGGTTTTGGTCCAGAAGAGTTCAGGTTCGAGACCTGACGAGACAACTAAATATTTATACATGAAAAATAAAAAACAACAATTACCCGATGCACGATTGCACCAAAGAGTTTCATTCATTAAGTCATTTATCCGCATTCTGGGTTATGGGGCTTTATGGTATAGCTTGGATATTGCAGCAATTTTACTTATATTGAGTGAGATAGTGGGTATAGGAGAAGAATTAGTATAATAATTAAAAATAAAATATGAACAAAATTTATTATTTTAGTGCAGATTGGTGTGGGCCTTGCAAAATGTTAGGACCTATAATGGAAAAAAGTGGTTTACCATACCAAAAAATTAATGTTGACAACGATCAGGAATTGTCAACAAGATATAGTATTAGAAATATTCCAACATTAGTTAAAGTAAATGCTAATGGAGATGAGCTTGGTAGATTAACAGGTGCTCTTCCTATAGAAAAAATTAAAGACTGGTACAATGGGTAAATTTCAATCAAGTAAAGTATTTGACGGGTTTAGCACAGTATTCCGTCAATGGAAAGCAGAAACAACTCACTGTAGGTTTGTTCATGGTTATGGAATTTCATTTAAAGTTTATTTTGAAGGTGAATTAGATGATAGAAATTGGGTTTGGGATTTTGGTGGAATGAAAAGAGCTAAAACTAAAATAGATGATATGTCACCAAAAGAATGGATGGATTACATGTTTGACCATACTTTAATAGTAGCCGAAGATGATCCTTTTATAGCAGCCTTTAAACAAATGGGTGACGCTAATGTAGCTCAAGTAAGAATAGTACCAGCAACTGGAGCAGAAAAGTTTGCTGAGTATATTTATAATAAGTTAAATGAATTTGTTACAACCGAAACTGAAGGTAGAGTTAAAGTTATTAAAGTTAAATTCATGGAACATGGTAAAAATGCTGCTTACTACAGCGAATAAGTTATAATAGTGAATGAAAAACCACTTAAAAAAATTAACATATGCATAAACAATTAAAGAGAATCGAAGACTACGATAAGAATTTACCTATTGTAGAAATCTACACAGCAGTACAATCAGAAGGATCCAGAGCAGGCTACCCAACAGTAGTAATTAGAACAACAGGTTGTACTCATAGATGCTTCTTTGGTGAAGGGGGATGGTGTGATAGTTGGTATACAAGTATTCATCCAGAAAAAGGACATTTTAACTTTAAAGATATTATTAAAGCATATGAGGATAATCCCCATATAAAAGAAATGATGTTAACCGGAGGATCTCCTACAATGCATCCCGCTTTAGTAAATGAACTAACCCACTTTGCCCATGAAAAAAATATATTCATCACTATTGAAACTGAAGGTAGCCATTTTTTACCAACTGACTATCCTATTAATTTGCTTTCTATTAGTCCTAAGTTCTCCAATAGTGTACCTGTACTTGGGGTATCTACACCTCAAGGAGCTATTACAGATGAAAGAATGATAAAAACACATAATAGGTTAAGACTTAATTATGATGCAATAAAACAATCAATAGCATACCATTCAGATTACCATATTAAACCGGTATGGGATGGTAAGGATCAAGAAGCATTAGCCGAAATTATGGAATGTATTTCGATATTAGATGTTAAACCTGAAAAAGTATGGTTTATGCCCGCTGGGGATTCTAGAGAAGGATTATTTAAATCATATCCTTTAGTATTTGATTGGGTTAGAGATAATGGATATAGAATGACCTGGAGACCTCACATAATTGCATTTGAAGATCAAAGAGAAGTATAAAATATAAAATATGAAGTTAAAAGATACAATAGGAATATTCCCTAATGCTTTCACAAAAGAACAATGTCAATTATTAATCAACAAATTTGACTATGAAAATGAATTAGATAATACCCGAATAGGAACAAGTGGTGCTGGTGTAGACCATGACATTAAAAAAACTAAGGATTATTGTATTTTAAACAATGTAAGTACGGGTAATTCAAGTTTATCCTCTATGGTAATAAATAATTTTAATAAAACTTTATCTGATAAGTATTTAGAGGAATATCCTTATCGTGATTTATATGATCATCACTTTATAGTAAATGGTAAATGTTCTTACCCTATGCTCCAAATCCAAAAATATGACCAAAATTCTGGTCATTATAATGCTTGGCATGTAGAAAAAGAAGATAAAAATACTATGCAAAGACTTTTTGTTTTAATTCTTTATTTAAATGATGTTAAAGAAGGAGGAGAAACTGGATTTTTATTTAAAGAAGAGGGAGAGGATGATTTCTTTAAAGTAAAACCTGAAGCTGGTAAACTAATAATACACCCAGCAAGTTGGCCTTACATACATAAAGGATACATGCCTAAATCCGATGATAAATACATTTTAACTACTTGGTTAGAATTTAATATTTAAATTTGGATAAGCAAGAAGCCCTTCGTATATTGGGGGAAATAGAAGAGAATATTAATGTTTGTTGTGCTATAACAATGGACCCAGATGAAGTGTTAGTATTAATAGATAAATTAAAAAGTTATATAAATGAACAATCGTAGAAAAATTCACCAAGAATTAGAAGTAGTACAAGAGGGTTTTGCAAATGGTGTTGCACCCGGATTTCCATTTAACAAAGCACAAAAAGAGGATATGATTGAAAAAGCAGCCCATAAATTTGGATTGTTTTTAGATGAACTAAAGTGTGATTGGAGAAGGGATCCCAATTCAGCTGAAACACCTAAACGTGTAGCTAAATCTTATGTTAATGATTTATGGGCTGGTAGATACACTGAAATGTCACCCATTACATCATTTCCATCAGATGGTTATGATGGTATTGTTATTGAACGAAATATACCTTTAACTTCAATGTGTTCACATCATCATCAAACAATTGGAGGTGTTGTTCATATTGGATATATTGTAGGAGAAGAAGGTAGAGTAATTGGTTTATCTAAACTAAATAGAATTGTAGAATTATTTGGTAGAAGAGGAGCAATTCAAGAACAATTAACATCAGCTATTCATAATGCAGTAGATAAAATTTGTGAAAATAATAAAGGTGTTATTGTAACTATAGTTGGAACACATAATTGTGTAAGCTGTAGAGGAGTTAAACATCAAGGTGCTGCAATGGTTACTACTAAGGCATCAGGTGTATTTAAAGATAATACAAACCTAGCAAGAAAAGAATTTTTTGATTCACTAAAAATAAATAATGGAGGACACAATATCTAAAACCTACTTAAGTTGGAGCGACATCGATGAATGTATAGACATTCTAGAAGAGAAGATTAAATGGGAAATACCTAATGTAGAAACCATTACGGGACTACATAGAGGAGGATTAATACCCGCAGTAATACTTTCTCATAGGCTAGATTTACCTTGGACTGATGTTGTTTATGAAAATACTTTAGTAGTTGATGATATTAATGATACGGGTAAAACATTATCAAAAGCACCAGGAATGTATCATGCTGTGTTACATCATAAAAAAACATCTACTTTTAAATCAGCAGTATATGCTAAAATAGTAGGTGATGAATGGATAGTTTATCCATGGGAAATGGATAATTCAGATCCAATACAAGACTATTTAAAATTTAACAAATAATGGGAAAACAATTAAAATTATTTAAAAAAGAAGAACTACCTGTATGGGTTAACGGAGTACCGTTTGTCGATGAGGTAGAAATTTTTAACGCCACATTTGGCAAACCAAACAATTATGAACCAATCATACCAGAAAAAAAAGAGTGGCAGTTCGTTTACGACTTCATACTCGAAGAACTTGAAGAATATAAAGAAGCTTGCGAAACAGGAAACATCGTGGAAGTTTTGGATGCTTTGTGCGACATTGCTTATGTTTCCGTTGGGAACGGTACTATGTTACATGGCCTTAAAAATAAGATATGGCCAGCATATCAAGAAGTACAAGCAAGTAATATGTCAAAAGCTTGCTCAACTGAAGAAGAAGCCCTGGCTACCGTCAGCTTACGAAGTAAGGAACAAGGTGAGGCCTGCCATTTTGAGAAACTTAAGGAAGGAAGGTATATTGTCTATAGATCAAGAGATAAAAAAGTAATGAAAAACGTTAATTATTTTAGACCCAATTTAACCCAATTCTTTACAATAAAGGAAATTGAAAGTTGCTTACCAAATATAAATCCAGGAACTATTATATAAATGTATAAAAAGTGTTATGCTACCAAATTAAAGGACAATAAGTTCAAAATCCACTTATGGGATGAAGGAGGATATGATGAAATTGAATGGTGGAATACTGCGTACAAAGAAGACCCCAATGGTAAGCTAGTTGGTTTAAAAGGTGAAAAACTAACCAAAACAAACCAATGGCATAGAAGTGATTATAATCTTCATTTTCACGATATTAAACCCCACCAAAAGTTTCTAATTGAAAGATATGGAGTTAACGATGAACCTTCTACAGGACATCGAGAATTATTTTTTGATATTGAGTGTGAAATAGGAGGAGCATTAACTAAAGAATATATAGAAAGTGCCCCTATGCCTATTACTTCCATAGCTTGGTGGGATAAAACCGAAGATCATTGGGCTATATTAATTCTAGATAAGAAAAAACAATTATCTCACACTAAAACAGGGGAAAATAAAAACAAAGAAATAATACCCGTTAGAACTGAAAAGGAATTATTAGGTAAATTTATAGAAATGTTTAGAGATATTAATCCTGACATTTTAATTGGGTATAATAGTGATTATTTTGATATTCCTTACTTATATTATAGAATTTGTAATGTATTAGGAGAAGAATTTGCTAGTTATTTATCTCCTATAGGCAAAGTTAAAACTGAAAAGAAATCATGGTTTAAAACTAAAGAGGGCAAATGGATATCTGCTTGGGCTAAAAGAGACCAATTTGTAGACATTATAGGAGTTGAATCCTTAGATTATATTAGATTACACAAAAAATATAGCTGGAAGGATGAACCAAGTTACAAATTAGATGCTATTGGAGAAAAGTATGCAGGAGTAAATAAAATTGAGTATGAGGGTAATTTAGATCGATTATTTGAAACTGATATTCATAAGTTTATTGAGTATAACTTTATGGATGTTAAAATTTTAAAGTTATTAGATGAAAAACTTCAATACATTGCTTTAACTAAAAATATTTCACATAAAGGTAAACATAATTACAGCGAAGTATATTCTAATAGTGTTACTCAAGATGGAGCAATATCTGCTTATTTATTATCTCAAAATATAATCCCACCTTATAGACCATCTGGTAAAAAAGATTTAGATTCAACTTATGCTGGTGGCTATTTATTTTGCCCTAAAGCAGGATTATACAAGTATATGTTTGATGAGGATTTAACATCGCTGTATCCATGTATAATTATGTCTATTAACATAGGTCGAGAAACTTTGGTGGGACATATCATAGACGCAGATGATCGTAATAATCGATTAGCCCTTAACGACTTAAAAGAACGCGACCCTGAAGATGAATTATTAGTTGAAAATTCAAGTGGTAAAAGAACTTATGTAAATGTTAAGAAATTAGTTTCAATGATTGAAAAAAACAACTTAGCTGTATCTGCTAATGGATGTTTCTTTAGTACTGACAAGGAATCGGTTTTAGCTACAGTATTAAATACTTGGTTTGATGAAAGAGTTATTTACAAAAATAAAATGAAGGAGGCATATAAATCAGGTAATAAAGTAAAGGGGGAACACTACCATTTAATGCAATATACAATGAAAATTCTACTTAACTCACTATATGGGGCTACAGCTTTACCTACATTTAGATATGGTTTACCTAAATATATGATTAGTAGAGCTATTACATTATCAGGACATAGAATTATTCAAGAAAGTGCATTATGCGCTAATAGACATATGAATAAAGTATTACGTAACGAGATTAAACTAGAAATATGACATTAAAAAAACAATCCATCAGAAGTAACCAGACAATTTTAGACGCATTAAGTGGAGAACCTATCTCTAAAGAAGAATTAATAACTAGAAGTGAAGAATGGAATGAAGTCCAAACTAACTTCTTTAAAAAAATGCTTAAACAAGGTGGTAGTTTTAAAGTTGCTGGGGTTAAGTATAAAGTAGAAGTAGCAGAAAGATCAGATATTAATTCTAAATTAGAAAAACCAGTAAAAGTTCCACCATTACCTGGGGAAAGAACGTTTTAATATGAAAATAGAGATTTCAAACGGAGAATTATTAGATAGAATATCAATTTTAGAAATAAAAAAACTAAATATGGTAAATGCTGATAATTTAGCCAATGTTGAAGTGGAATTCCAAAACCTAAACCATGGAGTAATAGATTTATTTACAAAAAATGGTAGGGAAGTTAAGGTTTTATTTTTGGAGTTGTCAAAAGTAAATGGTATATTATGGGAGTTAGAAAACGCGGTTAGGGGCAAAACCATATCTGATAAAGAATTTAGAAAATCATCACTAATGATATTTCAATATAATGAAGTTAGAAGCCAATTAAAAAATGATATTAATATTATTACTGGATCAGAATTTAAAGACGTAAAAGAATATAGATGAAGCACTTACAAGATACTCCATGGTGGATTTGCGATAAAGATGATTTAAATCTTTGTGCCTATGTTGATACAGATTCTAACTATTTTAATGCCGAACCCCTATTACTTCATATGTACCCTAATTTTGAAGAATTTGAAGACAAGGAAAAGGATAATATACTAGAGAAAGTAGCATTAAAGTACCAAGACATAATAAATGTAGATTATGATAGATTAGCACGTGAAGCATTTAATGTTAAGACTCATAGATTAGAAATGAAAACGGAATGTGTTATTCGCTCAGCTTATTTTAGAGCAACAAGACGTTACGCACAATGGATTACTAAAGAAGAAGGTATAGAAAAAGAAATACTAGACATTAAAGGTTTAGAGTTTATGAAAGCGAATTTTCCACCCATTTTAGGAGAATTTTTTAATGATATACTACAACAAGTTTTAAAGGGGGAACAGAAAGAAAGTGTTCTAGAGCAAGTTAAAGTATTTAAACAAAAAATATTAGATGGAACAATTCCTTTATCTAAGTTAGGCAATCCAACAGCAGTTAAAAAATTAGATAAATATCAAGGTAGAAGTACTAGAGCAGGAGAAATATTTACCGAAATCTTAAAACCATTAAGTCAAAAGAAGGAAGGTAAAGCACAAAGGCAATTAGGAGCACCGGCCGCAGTTAAAGCCGCAATTAGATATAATGATTTATTAAGATTATGGCAGTTAGATAAAAAATATAACTTAATGACTAATGCTGATAAAATCAAGTGGATTCATTTAAAAGAAAACCCATATAAAATAGAAGCATTAGCGTTCTTTGACCACGAAATACCAGCTAAAGTACAAGAATTTTTAAATCAATATGCTGATAGAAAAAAAGTATTTGAGTCAATTTTACTAAATAAATTAGAAGGGTTTTTTAGTGATTTAGAATGGTCTTTAGATTTAAACCCTTACATAAATTCATTAAATTCCTTTGAAATTTAAAATAAAAGTTGTATATTATATATTATGATAAATAAAAATTCATTAGAGTCCGTAATTCAAAAATACTATTTAAATGGTTTAAATAATCAAGTTAAATGGAGAATTAAAGATAACACTTTAACTGTGTATGCCGGTGCTAAAGGTAGAGCCTGCAAAGTATTTTTAGATGATTTTAACTTTCAAGATTGTGAATTAGGGATATTTGATACCCACAAACTAAGTAAGTTATTATCTATTACTGCAGGTGAGTTATTAATTACAACTGAAAAAAATAATCAGTTACATAGAAAATTATATATAGCGGATAATAACTATTCACTGGATTATTCATTAGCCGATCCTTTAATAATGGGTAAAGTAACTTGGTATGAAGATCCTGAAGATTATGAGGTTCAATTAGATGTATCTTTAGATGATATTGGTTATTTAATTAAAGCTAAAAATGCATTAAGTGATGTTGATCAAATGCTAATACAAACAACAGATGATTTAGATGGAAGCCCTATTGTTGAGTTTTTATTTGGGGATAAAGAAGGTTTTTCAAATAAAATTACTTACCAAATACAAGGTGAAATAAAAGATAATAATATTCAAATGCCTTTTGATTCTAATATATTTAAAGACATATTAAGTAGTAATAAAGATATGGATAGTTGTAATATTAAACTATCAAAACAGGGCATGATGAAAATAGAATTTAATGGAGAATTAAATAACAAAAAATCAAGCAGTATTTATTATATAGCCAGAAACGAATAAAACAAAATTATGAGTGAAATTAAAAAGATTGATAGCAACCCAGATAGTCCTTACGGACAAATACATTCAAATGAATTTAAAGTAAATTCACAACCTAATACAAGATTATGGATTGTAGATAACTTCTATGAAGATCCTGATGCTGTTAGAGAATTTGCTCTAAAACAATATTATTTTGATGATCCCGGCTATTTAGGTATGCGTACTAGAAAACAACATTTCTTTGATGGAGTAAAGGAAGAGTTTGAAAGGATAATGGGTTTAAAAATCACAGGTAAAGAAATGTGGGAAGATTATGGTATGAATGGTAGATTCCAATCAGCTATCGCTGGTACTTCTTTAGTGTATCATTGTGACAAACAATTATGGGCTGGTATGGTTTATCTAACCCCAAACGCACCTGTAGCAGCAGGAACAAGGTTAATGCAACATAAAGAAACAAAAGTTAGACACAGCCATGATCAAATAGTACAAAAAGATGGTAGTGTATTTACTATTGATAGTGCTTTTAACCAACATACATTTGTAGATCCACATCCATATGAAAATTGTGATGTAGCAGGTAATGTTTATAACCGATTAGTTATATTTGATGCACATTCAATTCATGCCGCTCAAGACTATTTTGGGCACGATATAGAATCAGGAAGACTATGGCAAATGTTCTTCTTTGATGCAGAATAACTTGGAGGGGCGACTTTCCGTTCGTATATTATATGTATAATAAAGTAACATGCAGCTAGGGCGCGTAGTTATGTTTTAAAATAAATTAACCGAGAGCTTCGGCCTCACAAAAACTAAATGATATGAGTACATTACAATTACTAGAAAGGCCACCAAGTCCTTTTGACATCCTATTCAGGAACCACTTCAATGCTGAAGATCAATTTGCACCAGCATTAAATTCAAAACAACCACATCCATTAAATATTTTCTATGATGATAGCGGACTTCATTTTGAAGTTGCCTGTACTGGGCTAACTAAAAAAGATGTTATCCTCGATATTGAAGGAGATATTTTAAAAATTACTTACAATAAAGCAGAAGACAAGGGAGATGACTTCGAAGGGTATATTTATCACGGCTTGTCTAAAAAATCTTTTGATTTAAGATATAAGATAGCCCCTAAATTTGATTTATCAATAACTGAAGCAGAAATGATTGATGGTTTATTGGCAATCTTTATCCCATTAGCAGAGGATGCTAAACCAAAATCTATCAAAATTAAATAAAGGTAATCCAAGAAAAGCGTGTCCTAGCGATGTTTCTTTCGTATATTGACGTAACATAAAATAATAAAAGTTATATGGCTAGAAAAGCAAAAAGTCTAACGAAGATCGAAGATCCTCGTTTAGAACCCTATTTCATCACAAGGGATGATAATTGTTACACCGTTAATGAACGGGTTATTCCCAATAAGGATCATTTTAGATCTAAAGGGAATATTAAAGAATATGCGAAACCCCAAAGTTATTATGCTGATCTAGGTAGAGCTTTGGAGTATATAGCAAATAATTCTCTACATAATAGAGAAACAAATAACTTAGATCAAATTATTGAGCAATTTAAATTAATAGAAACAAACATTAAAAGTTACACAAATGAAATTAGAAGCATTATTTAACGCGGTTATCGTTAAACCGATTGAAAACGAAGAAGTCAAATATGGGGGAATTATTGTTCCGGATATGGGTAAAGACTTAAACGAAAAAGGAGAAGTAATAGCAGTTGGCCCTGGTCAACCAACACAATTCGGAAGTTTTTTACCAACAATATCAAAAGTAGGGGATATTGTAGTTTTACCAACTCAAGGCTTTACAAAGTTAGTATATGATGGAACTGAGTACTTAATTGGACCAGAAAATCAAATATTAGCTAGAGTAAAAAGAGATTCGGCTGATGTAGTATCCGAAGTATTAGAAGACACAAAAGAGAATTTAACCACAGATGACATTAACGATTTAAACGATATTTAATATGAAAAAAGTAGAATTTGGCTCATCCGCAAGAGCAAACTTAGTAAAAGGTATAGATATTTTAGCAGATGCTGTAGTATCCACTTTAGGACCTAATGGTCGTAATGTAGTAATTGGTAGAGGTATTCTTGATGCTCCCCAAAGTACAAAAGATGGTGTAACTGTTGCTAAAAACATTGTATTAAAGGACCCGTCACAAGAATTAGGGGTACAATTAGTAAAATGGGCTGCTATTAAAACAGCAGATAAAGCAGGTGATGGTACAACAACATCAACTTTATTAGCTAGAGCTATGGTAAAAGATGGGTTAAAAAGCCTTGACCAAGGAGAAAATGCCGTACAAATAAAAAGAGATATTGATACAGCTATAAAAGAAGTTTTATTAACTTTAACTGGAACTATTTCCGAAGATATCTCAAACGAAGAACAACTAGAACAAATCGCAACAGTATCAGCTAACAATGATGTTGAAGTAGGTAAGTTAATTTCAACTGCAATTGATAAAGTTGGATTAAAAGGTGTAGTACATATTGAATCATCTAAAACAGGAGATACTTATATTGAAACTGTTGAGGGAATGCAATTTGATAGAGGTTATAAATCACCTTATTTTGTTACTGATAATAATACAATGACATCAGTATTAGAAAATCCAGCTATATTAATGATAGATGGAAAATTAAATTCAGTAAAAGAATTATTACCAATTTTAGAAGCAGTAGGTAGTCAAGGGAGATCTTTATTAATTATAGCAGACGATGTTGATAATGAAGCATTAGCTACTTTAATCGTAAATAAAATGAGAGGTACTTTAGCAGTATGTGCTGTTAAATCACCAGAATTTGGAGATAAAAGAAAATTAGTATTAGAAGACATTGCTATTACAACAGGAGGTCAAGTTTTTAGTAAAGAAAAAGGAATGAAACTTGATAAATTTAGTTGGGAATGGTTTGGAGAAGCAAGAGTAGTAACTGTTGAAAAAGAACAAACTACAATTGTTGATGGTAAAGGAGAAGTTGAAGCTATTGAAAAGAGAATTGATGAATTACAAGCTCAAATAGATAAAGAATCAACACCTTATGGAGTAGAACAATTACAAAATAGACTTTCTAAATTTACCGGTGGTGTAGCTATAATTCACGTTGGTGGATTTACAGAAACTGAGATGCAAGAGAAAAAAGATAGAATTGATGATTCTTTACACGCAACTAAAGCTGCGATTGAAGAAGGAATTGTACCTGGAGGAGGAGCTGCTTTATTATATGCTAGAGAAAGTATAAATAATTGTAACATTGGATCTAAGATTGTTTATAACGCTTGTGGTAAACCATTTGAACAGATTTTAATTAATGCAGGTTATTCTCAAACTGACGCTCAGTTATTAGGGAAATATCAATTGGTTGAAAATGGAGACAACAATTGGAATGGAGTTGATGTTAATTCAGGTAAAGTAATTGACTTTAAAAAAGCAGGTATTATCGATCCAACTAAAGTAACTAGATCGGCATTACAAAACGCTGCATCAGTAGCGGGTTCAATTCTATTAACAGAATGTACTATAACAGATGATAAAGATTCAGATGAATTCAAAGAATCAGGACACAATGCAGGTAATGTACCTGCAGTAAACCAAGGATTTTAATAATTAATAATAAAAAAAACAAAAAAAATGAGTAAACAAGAAATTTTTGAGATTATTGAAGAGAACTTCAATATTTTAGCAGAAGAGCATGTAGGAACCACAAAAGCAAGTCAGGGACGAGCTAGAAAGGCAGCACAAGCAATTAAGAGAGTAATTACAGATTACAAGAAAGCATCTGTAGCAGAATCTAAATAAAGTAATTGGGGGAATTTTTGGTTCCCCCATTTATTTTTCGTATATTACCGCTATGACAACAACAAAAATAACAGAAGATAACATCTTAATTGCACGTAGAGTACCACCAGGAGATAAATGGAGATTAATTGCTAATGAACCTGATGGTCCAACTCACCCTACATTAACAAATGCTTTAGAAGCATATATGGTAAAAACGGGTTTTAAAGGAGAGTATAGACTTGCTCCCCTTAAAAGTGAATTATACGCTATATCTACAAAAGAAGAAAAAGTTAAACCTAAAGAAGAACAGAAATTTTCATTGTATGGAGAGTACTAGAAAAAATAGTTTACTTAATGAAAAACACAGACCTACTAGTTTAGATACTTATGTAGGTAATGAACAATTGAAAGCATCTATTGCTAAGCAATTAGCCCAAAATGATATTCAAAATTATTTATTTTATGGTCCTGCAGGCACAGGAAAAACAACACTATCTAAAATAATAATAAATAATTTAGATTGTGACCACATTTATATTAACGCATCAGATGAGCGTGGTATAGAAACTATTAGAGATAAAGTTACTAGTTTTGCAATGGTAGCATCATTTAAACCACTTAAAGTTGTGATTTTAGATGAAGCTGATTTTCTAACTATCAATGCACAAGCATCACTTAGAAACATTATAGAAACATTTTCAGTAACAACACGTTTTATTTTAACTTGTAATTTTGTAGAACGTATTATTGACCCATTACAATCAAGGTGCCAAACAATTAAAGTTGTTCCACCTACTAAAAAAGAGGTAGCAGTACATTTAGCTAGTATTTGTGATAAGGAAAGCATAAGTTATGAACCTACATCAATCAGTAAAATAGTAAATAAGTTCTATCCGGACTTACGTAAAATGCTTAACACCATTCAAGCAAGCACTATTAAGAACAAATTAAAACTAGATGATTCTTTGCTTGTTAGTACTAGCTATATGACCTCTATAATGGGAGAATTAAAAACACCTAAACCATCATTCACTACAATCAGACAAATTATAGCGGATGCAAATGTAGATGATTTTGATGAATTATTTAGATTTTTATATGAAAACGCCTCAAAATACATACCAGGTAAAGAAGGTACTGTAGCTATTTTAGTAAATGACCATTTATACCAATCCAATTTTAGGATAGATAAAGAAATTAACATAATGAGTTTAATCCAGAATATAATAAATAATAAATAAATTGAAATTAATAAAAAACGAGAAAAAAATGAAAAATCAAGGAAATCCAGGTGGTCAAGCACCTCAAATGAATGTTGACTTAACAACTACAGAAGGCCTACTAAACTCAGAAGGTAAAAATGTATTTGAATCAGCAGTAATTTTAAGAAAAATTAGTAAATTTATCACAGGTACTGATAGTGATGCAGTAATGCCAATACCAGTATTTATTGATCCTTATACTAAAAAAATTGTAGCTGATGGTATCCCATTAGAACTAAGAGAAGAATTAGCTGAAGAAAGTATATTATTAACAGGTATACAAGGAGCTTAATGAAGAATGTTTGGGATTGGTTAAAGCAAATCAACTCTACAAAAGCAGATCCAAACTCCTTTTCTAATAAAGATTGGGAGTTATGGAATAGCTACATGGTACATAGATTTTTATCAATGAATCCTGATTTTTTAGACATAGTAAATTTTGTCCAAAAGATTAACCCACAAAATAAAAAGGAAATATACTCTGTTTATAGAGAATTTATTCCTAAAAATAATAAATGGAGCAAATATATTAAATCTAAAGTAAAACAACGAAATAAAGATTTAGTAGAACATTTATCATCATATTGGGAATGTTCGACAAAAGAAACAAGAGAATACCTAGAATTTTTGGATACCGACGAAATAGGTCGTATATTGACGTCAATAGGGTTAGATAAAAAAGAAATTAAAACAATATCAAAATGAACACAAGATTAATAGAAATGTTACGTACATCTGCACTAGCAGATAAAGCAAAAGCGTTATTATCACTTGAATTATTAGGTGATAAAGCAGTAGGAATTGGAGATCATTCAACAGGAGACTTTTATAAAAATGCTGAAGAAGCACTTATTATGTTAGTTGATGCTGATGATAGATTAGTAGCAATTGAAAAGTATTTTTCATTAGAACAACAGATCAATGGGTAGTTCAGTAAGTAAATGGTCAGAAACCAACAATACAACAATTTCATCTCCAAAAAATAAAAAAATGAGCGATAGAGAAATTATGAATGCTAAGGGGGGCTTAAAAGTTCCAAAAAAGAAAATACAAGATTTTATAGATGATGAAACAAATCAAATCATAACTATTTTTGAGGAGGAATACCCAGAGTTATCAAACGAGTTCCAAGTTATACAAGATGAAATGTATGAAATGTTTGCTCGTAAACACATGGATTATGGTTTAAATAACATTGCTTTAGGTGGTGATTTAACCAATAAGGAAGATAAAAAATTCTCATTAACTGGGTTATGCATTAGACTTACAGATAAAATTTCACGCCTAAAAAATCTATTAGTAAATGGTAGATCATTTGTTAAAGGTGAAGGTATGGAAGATACATTTATTGACATTGCTAATTATGGAATAATCGGTCTTTTAGTAGGTCGTGATAAATGGAAGAAATAAAATGGCTAAAAAGAAGTTTGATGATTTAATGGATGATGCTTATTCATCTGAAAATAAAATAGTTGTAGACTGTTTTACTTTTTATAATGAATTAGATATGTTAGAATTTCGTTTAACAGAATTAGATGAAATTGTAGATATTTTTATTATAGTTGAAGCAACTAAAACACACTCTGGAAAAGAAAAGGAATTAAACTTCCAAAAAAATAAAAAAAGGTTTAGTAAATGGTTACACAAGATATATTATTATGTAGTTGATGATTTACCTTTAGGTCAGGATAGTTCACATGATTGGTTTAGAGAAGAATACCAAAGAGATGCTATTAAAAAACCTTTATCACATTTAAGCTTAAAACCAAAAGACATAATTATTTTATCAGATTTAGATGAAATACCTGACACAGATACTATAGCAGAATTTAAAAGAACTAGTGTACCTCATGGGGCGGTTGGGTTGTGTATGGATTGGTATTACTATAATCTAACAACCAGACTAAATGCTAAACATGATCCCATTAAATCAACTAAATGTAAGGTTTTTCATTACCAATCAATGTTTAGTGAAATGTTATCAATGACAAATATTAGACATGCAGAATGGTTTGCTATTTTAGAAGGGGGATGGCATCTTTCATTTTTTATGACACCCGAAAAAATTATTGAAAAATTAGAATCTTACGCACACCAAGAATTTAATACTGATGAAATTAAAGATCCTGAAAAGATCAGGAGATTAATAACTGAAGGGAAAGATTTATTCCCCGAAAGAGAAGAAAGTAATTATTTTTACCAGTTACCTGTTAAGGATAATGATTACCTTCCAAAAAAATATAAGTTTTGGCTAGAAAAATCCCGAGTATTGTAAAGGAGATAAAGAATAACCCACCTCCTGGAATCAATTTTGCCTTCCAGAAGAATATTAGTTATTCCCAAATGTCTATTTTTAGAGGTTGTCCTCATCGTTGGAAACTCCAATATAAGGATAAGATAAAGAAATTTACGTCTTCTATCCATACTGTTTTTGGTACTGCTATACACGAAGTAATACAACATTATTTAGATGTAATGTACGAAAAATCAGCAGCATTTGCTGATAGGGATATAAACATGGAAGAAATATTCCAAGAAAAGTTTATAGGCGAATATCAAAAACAATATAAACAAAATAAAAACAACCACTTTTCCGATGCTGTTGAAATGAGGGAGTTTTTTGAAGATGGTATCGCTATATTAGAATGGTTTAAGAAAAAACGTAGCAGATATTTTAGTAAAAAGGGTACATATTTAGTAGGTTGTGAAGTACCGCTAGTAATAGCGCCAAATAAAATGTATAATAACGTATTATACATGGGGTATCTAGATGTCGTCACGTACCATGAAGCAACAGAGACATTCAAGATAATCGACATAAAGACCAGTACTAAAGGGTGGAATGATTACGCTAAAAAGGATGAAGATAAACAGTATCAATTGCTATTATACAAACAGTATTTTTCCGAGCAATATGGAATACCATTAGATAAAATAGAAATTGAGTTTTTTATAGTTAAACGAAAAGTATTAGACGCAGATGATGAAAATATTTTATCACCATACCAAGCATATAGGGTACAACAGTTTACCCCTCCAAGTGGAAAGATTAAATTAGGTAGAGCAAAAAACGCAATTGAAGATTTTATACATGAATGTTTTAACTCTAATGGTGACATTAAAGATGTTATTTACCCCAAAACCCCTTCAAAATGGACGTGTAATTTCTGCCCTTATAAAACAGAAAAAGAATTATGTGGAGCGGGTTTAGACTTTTTGTAGATTGGGGAATATTCATATACGTATAGACAAATATAACGTTATTAAAAAATAAATTATGGCAAATCCAAACAAAATGACACTAACGAGTGTTAAAGTTCAAGCAGATCTATTTGAAAATTTTAAAATTGAGTGTGTAAAAAGAAAATTCTCATTTCAAAAATTATCCGACAGATCCATTTATCTATATCTTACAAACGAAGATTTTAGAAAACAAATTACAAGTCAAACAAATATAGAACTATAAAAGAAAATTTAATGATGAATAAAAGTTTTGAATATCTTCCTAAGGATAAAAGGAAGAAAATACTATTAGTGACAGATGACATTAGAGTACATTCTGGAGTTGCAACAGTAGGTAAAGAAATTGTAATACATACAGCTCATCGTTATAATTGGGTTCAAATTGCAGGTTCTATTAAACACCCAGAAGAGGGTAAGGTACTAGATATAAGTGTAGATGTAAGTAAATTCGCTGGAATTGATGATGCATCTTGTATGTTATATCCTGTAAATGGTTATGGAGATAGTAATCTTTTTAGACAAGTAGTAGCGCGAGAAAAACCAGATGCAATATTATTAATTACTGATCCAAGGTATTTCCACCATATATTTAAAATGGAACGAGAGATTAGAAAGAAAATTCCAATCACTTATTTAAATATTTGGGATGATTTACCTGCTCCCTTATATAACAAACCGTTTTACCAATCATGTGATTTATTGATGGGTATTTCTAAACAAACTGTTTTTATTAATAAAACCGTATTAGGTGATGATATAGAAGATAGAATTTGTAATTATGTACCTCACGGGCTAAACTCAGATATTTATAGACCAATATTAGAATTAGATAAATCCTATCCTAAATTCTTAGACTTTAAGAAAAAAGTACAGGGTAGTGATGATATTGATTTTACCTTGTTCTTCAATTCAAGGAACATTAGAAGAAAACAAATCCCAGATAGTATGTTAGCTTTTAGAGGGTTATTAGATTCTTTACCATTAGAAAAGGCTAAAAAATGTAGGATGATTCTACATACTGAACCTTCATCAGATCATGGTACCGATTTAGTAAAGGTTACAGAGTTATTATTTGATGAAAAATATAAAGAGTGTATTATATTTTCTACAGCTAAGTTACCACCTGAAGAATTAAATTACTTATACAACATAGCTGATGCCCAAATATTACTAACTTCAAATGAAGGTTGGGGTTTAACACTTACAGAAGCAATATTAACAGGTACACCCATTATAGCTAATGTAACGGGAGGAATGCAAGATCAAATGAGGTTTGTTGATGGTAAAGGAGAATGGTTTACCCCAAATAGTGACGTACCATCTAACCATAGAGGTACTTACAAAGAGCATGGTGAATGGGCATTCCCAGTTTATCCAACAAGTAGATCAATGCAAGGATCTCCTCCAACACCTTATATCTATGATGATAGATGTGCTTGGGAAGATGCAACAGAAAGATTAATAGAACTTTATAATATGGATCCTAAAGAAAGACAAAGGAGAGGTTATGAAGGACGAAAATGGGCGATTAGTGATGAAGCTGGGTTTACACACAAACATCAAGCTAGCAGGTTTATGGATTCTATAGAAGGACTATTTAGTACTTGGAAACCAAGAACAAAACACACTATCGTTAATACTAATGAATACAAAGGTAAATTTTTAAACCATAAATTAATATACTAATGAGTAAACCAAGTTTTTATATAAGTTCACCCTTTAACACTTATAGTGGTTATGGAGCAAGAGCAAGAGACATTATTAAATCAATTGTAGAATTAGACAAATATGATGTTAAGTTATTAAGTCAAAGATGGGGAGATTGCACATCAGGGTTCTGTAATGACCATCCTGAATTTGATTTTTTGAACAAACTATCAGTACCGGGTATACCTAAGGGTGTACAAGCTGATATTTGGATGCAGATTACTATTCCAAGTGAATTTCAACCTATAGGAAAATATAACATTGGTTGTACCGCGGGTATTGAAAGTACAGGTTGTGATGGTTCATGGGTTGAGGGGTTAAATAAAATGAATATGAATTGGGTTTCTTCCCAACATAGTAAATCGGTATTTGAAAATGTTACCTTTGATAAAAGAGATAATAATACTAAACAAGTAATAGGACAAATAAAATCAACTAAACCAATACACGTTGTATTTGAGGGTGCTGATTTAGATGTTTACAAATATTTACCTCCTAATGAAGTAAAGTTAGATTTAAGTGAGATTAAGGAATCATTTTGTTATTTATTTGTTGGTATGTGGATGGCCGGAGACATGGGTCATGATAGAAAAAATATAGGTCAAACTATAAGTATATTTCTGGAAACATTTAAAAATAAGAAAAATCCTCCTGCTTTAATCTTAAAAACATCTGAAGGTGTAGAAAATTATATAAGTACAGATAATATATTAGGTAAAATAAAAGCAATAAGAAACAAAATTAAAAATGCTAATAGCTTACCTAACGTTTATTTATTAAATGGGGATTTTAATAATTCTGAGATAAATGAATTATATAATCATCCTAAAGTAAAGGCAATGGTTAGTTTTACTAAAGGGGAAGGTTTTGGTAGACCCCTATTGGAATTCGGTTTATCTAAAAAACCAATCATAGCTTCAAATTGGTCAGGACAATTAGATTTTTTAAATCCTGATTATACAGTTTTAATCCCAGGAAAATTAGAACCTGTCCATAAAAGTGCAGCTAATAAATTTTTATTACCTCAAACTTCATGGTTTGCTCCTGATGTACACCAAATAAATAGAGTATTTAAAAATTCATTTGAAAAATACAAAACATTAATAGTTAAAGCTAAACAACAAGGGCATTATGTTAAAACTAACTTTAGTTATAGTCACATGAAGGAATTAGTAGGTAATATTTTAGATAAAAACATACCAGAATTTGCTAAAGAAATGAATTTAACTATGCCTACAGATATTAAATTTAACACTGACGTACAACTACCTAAAATAAAATAATATGAAATACGATGAAATAGTAGATTGCCCTAAATCAGGTGGGGATTTATGTTATAGAATAGAAGTTAATGGCGACATAACCAATTACATGAGCTTGTCTTGTGGTTTTTGGACTAATACTCTTATGAAGAAAGGATCAGATTTTTATAAGGAACAAATAGAAGCTTTACCTGAATTGTATAAGGATTTAGCTTGGACTGACCCAAAAACTAATCTTATTTGGCTTCCTAATACAATAAATTTACCTGAACAGGGAATGCTATTCGCTTCAGGACCAGATAAAGATAATTGGGCATGGGGAGCTGTAAAATCAGTCGATGTTCCTGAAGAAGATAGAGAGAAATATAAAGGTCAAACACATAGAGCTGATATGACTACTATACAATACTTTAAAGAACGTGACTATATAGATGCTCTTTCGTATATTGGAATATTACCAGAATAGATATGAAGATAAGTTATGCAATAACCGTTTGTAATGAATTAGATGAGATAACTAAATTACTTAATTTATTATTAAAACGAAGACGTAAATCAGATGAAATTATAGTTTTATTTGATAAAAAAGGTGGCACACCAGAAGTATGGTCTCGTTTACAAGAACTAAATGATGAAGAAAATTGTACTGTACATTCAGCTACATTTAAAAATCATTTTGCTGATTGGAAGAATAAGTTAACAAAGTTATGTAATGGAGATTATATTTTTCAAATTGATGCCGACGAATACCCACATGAAACATTATTATCACATTTACCAGGTATAATAGAAGGCAATCCAGATAATGAAGTTTTTTTAGTACCTAGAGTAAATACAGTACAGGGGTTAAATGATATTTACATTAAACAATGGGGTTGGAGATTAAATGAAAAAAAGTGGGTTAATTGGCCTGATCATCAATGGCGTATTTGGAAAAACAAACCCGAAATTAAATGGGTAAACAAGGTACATGAAGTATTAGAAGGGCATAAAACCTTTGCAGCCATACCCCCAATGGAAGAATTAGCTTTGTATCACCCAAAAGCAATAGATAGGCAAGTTAAACAAAACGAATACTATAATACTTTATAAATAATATGAACAAACCAGAACAATCAATTCCATTATTTAAAGTTTATATGAATCCATCAGCAAAAGATGCAGCGTGTGAGGTATTAGATAGTGGTTACATAGGACAAGGACCAAAAGTAGATGAGTTTGAAAAACAACTTGGAGATTATTTTGGTAATAAAAAAGTAGTAACTACAAATGCTGGAACATCAGCATTACATTTAGCATTACACCTTTTAAAAAAACCTAAGGAAAATTGGATGGAAGATGTATTCCAAGGTATTGCATTTATATCTCATAATTGGCCTGGTATTCAAGAAGGAGATGAAGTTTTAGCAACTGCTTTAACTTGTACTGCATCTAATTGGCCAATTGTAGCAAATGGGTTAAAAATTAAATGGGTAGATATAGACCCAACAACTCTTAATATGGATTTGGAAGATTTAAAAAGAAAGATGACTCCAAAAACGAAAGCTATTATAGGAGTTCATTGGGGTGGATATCCATTAGATTTAGACAAAATCACAGATATTAGAGTTGAATTTAAAAAAGAACATGGATGGGCTCCCGCTCTTATAGAAGATGGTGCACATTCAATTGGTACAAAATATAAAGGTAAGTATTTAGGTAACCATGGAAATTTTGTGATGAACTCATTACAAGCAATTAAACATATTACAGCGGTAGATGGTGGTATATTATATTGCCCACACGATGAATTGTATGAAAGAGCTAAATTACTTAGATGGTATGGTATAGATAGAAGCCCAAAAGGCAGAACTGATTTTAGATGCGAAGCAGATATTGAAGAATGGGGTTTTAAATTCCATATGAATGATTTATGTGCCGCTATTGGAATGGAAAATTTTAAATCCGTAGATACAATCATTTCTAAACATAAATCAAATGCCGCTTATTATGATGAAAATCTAAAAGATGTAAAGGGAGTTACGTTACTAAAAAGAGAAGATGGATTTGAATCCGCATTTTGGATTTACACAATGTTAGTAGATGATAGACCTTCATTTTATAAACATATGAAAGAATGTAATATTACAGTATCCCAAGTACACGAGAGAAATGATAAACATAGTTGTATGGCTGAATTTAAATCAGAACTACCAAACTTAGATAAAACAATCGGTAACATAGTATCAATCCCCGTTGGTTGGTGGGTTACTGATGAAGAAAGAAATTATATAGTAAATTGCATCAGAAATTGGAAGTATGGAAGATTTACCTATTAACTTTGATAATAAAGAAGATTATTTTGCTCATTTAAAGGAAATCCCTTTAGTAAGATCATCCTCACAGAATAAACATAATATCGATTTATTCCATATCCATATCCCAAAAACCGGTGGTATGTCTATTAAAAACTATGTTTATGGTGATAATGAACATTATAATAATTTTGGTCATGGTAAAGCGTGGAGATTACAAGAACATTTTAATGACTCTGGAAATAAAGAAGAGTGGGATAACTATTATAAATTTGCAGTAGTTAGAAACCCATGGGATATTTTATGGTCAGGGTATAAGTATACTAAATGGGGAGGTAGAGATATAAACACTCACACCTCTTCACCTGCTATGATCGAGGCTTTCATACCCACCCAAATTTATAACCCACAAACCCCAGTATCTGATGAATTCATAAGAAATCTACATAAAAAAAATGTTGGGGCCTTAAGAGGCAAACTTGATAATAATAAAGTTGCCCCTTCATTTAAAAAATATGTTGAAATAATATATAATTCAAGAAATAAAAACCCATTCAATGGTAAATTAATAGAAAAATATTCTCCAGTATTAGGCTATAATGTTTTTGTAAATATGCCTTATACAGCGTATCAATATCCTTATGTTATAGATTTTAAAACTAAAGAAAATATAGTTGATTATATAGGTAAATTTGAAGAAATGGATAAAGTTATGTTGCATCTTGCACAAGTTGCAAAAGATGCTAATATAGTTTTTAATTATAACTCATATGCTAAAAATGTAACAGCCAATGAAGTACACTATAAAAATATGTACGATGATGATATGATTAACATGGTAGGTAAAATATATAAAGAAGATATAAAACGATTTAACTACGATTACTAATGAAACAATTTATAATAGAAAACGATAAGCTAGAACAACTAGAGACAGACCATTTAGGGTGGCCATATTCATTTATTAAAGAGGGTATGCTTAATACTTTACCTGAGGATTATGATGGTTGGTTTTGTTTTACTAGAATGGATTTTTCGATTGGAGATTGGGCTATAATAAGTGGACTTCCTGAGGCATTAAAGAAAAAATACCCTAAAATAAAAATTGCATTTCCCTCTCGAAGGTGGTTTATTGAACAGTTAGGACCAATAATACAAAAGTGGAATTATTCTAAAAATCATAATGCTTTAGATAATTTTGATATTATATTAAAAAATAATCCTCACATAGATTATCTATTTGATCCCGGAGAAATAAAACAGATATTTACTGACCATGATAGATGTTGGTTTGCCCCCGATTCTAATTTTCCAATTGTAGAACAAGTATTACTTAGATTTGGGTTTAGTATAGATGATTTAAATACAATAGACTCTAGACCTTCATTATACTTTACTCAAGAAGAGGTTGATACAGCTAAATACATAGTTGGGGATAAAAAATATGGGTGTTTATTATTTTCATCACGTATAGAGAAATTAAAAGGTAGATGGAAAGATGAAAGACTATTAAAAGAAGCTAGGAAATTTAAAGATACTCCCGTATATTACTATAGTGATTTTGATCTAGAAGGTACAGAATGGGATGAATTATTTCCTGTAAGATATAATTTTGCAAAAATGGGGTTAACAATTAGAGAACAATTATGTATAAAAGCAAGAGCAGAATTTAATCTTAGTTACCAAGCAGGTGTAAGTGATGCAGTTGCAAGAACAACAGAATCTATAGTGCTTTGCCCTTATGATTCACCTAAAGGTAATATAGTTAGAAATGTTAAATATGTGTTTACTGAAAAGGATTTAGTATTAAACTTTAATAAAATATAATAATATGGGATTATTTGATGAATTAACAGATCGAAAAGTTAATGTCTATTATAGACTATCTAACTTTCAAGCAGGTATGTCTAAGAAAAAAATACCAAACGCTACTAAACAACATTGTTTAGAAAATTGTATAAAAGAATTTGGAGTTGAAAATATAACTATAATAGGAGATACCTTAAATGATGAAACTAAAAACTTTGTTAAGGATTTAAATTTAAAACTAGTTGAAGTACAAAATGGTACAGGTTCAAAAACATTTTTAGATGCTTTAAATTTAGCTTTAGGTGAAAATAAGGATGATGATATTATTTATCTCTTAGAAGATGATTTCTTACACAAACCTGATTCACTTAAACTAATTAAAGAAGGGTTATCATCACACCCCAATTCATATGTTACACTATATGACCATCCAGATAAATACATTGATGCTACCCAAGGTGGTAACCCTCATATCCAACAAAGGGGTGAAGTTACTAGGGTACTTAAAACAGATTCCGTACATTGGAAATTAACAAATAGTACTGTTATGACCTTTGCTGCTACCTGTGAAAGATTAAAATTAGATATAGATTTATTAAATAAATATGCTCAAAATAAAATAACGGATTCATATGGTTTTTTTATGGAATTAATTAAAAGTAAACAAGTGGGTGTTATGAGTTCAATTCCTGGTTATTCAACACATTGTGAAGCTGCCTGGTTGACACCTTTAACCGATTGGAATAAAATATGATAAGTTTAATTATACCAACATATAGAAACCCTGAATATTTAGACCTATGTCTACGATCAGCTATTAAACAACAATGGAATGATAATGAAATTATTGTTGCTGTAGATGGTTTTATTGAAGAAAGTAATGATGTATTAGAAAAGTATAAAGATAAAATAAAAATATTGGATTTAGGCGCTAACCAAGGTATGCAAACAGCACTTAATTTAGCTGTTATGAATGCCACCAATGAAAAAATACTTATTGTAAACGATGATAATGTGTTTTGTACTAAATGGGATATAGTAGCATCTAAGGTACAGCCAGGAGAAGTATTAACATTAAATCAAATTGAACCAGATGGTCCAGGAATATTTAACTTCCCAGTTAAAGATTTTGGTCGTACACCTGATACATTTGAATATAAATTATTTCTTGATCATGAAATGTTTACTAAATCGAATGAGCTAACAGATGATGGAGGTATATTTCCGTTTGCTATGTATAAGAAAGATTATATGATAGTAGGAGGGTTTGATACAATGTATAAATCACCTTTTATATGTGATTGGGATTTCTTTTTAAAATTAGATTTAAATGGGATAGTTTTTAAAAGAACACATGAAGCACATTTATATCATTTTGGTAGTACTGCTACTAAAAATGGTAAAGAAGGTAAAATGTTTAAAGCAACCGAAAGACCTGCTGCTGAATTATTTTACTATAAATGGGGAATATCACCACAACTATTTAAAAATTTATCACATAATCCTAAAAATAAACAAACAATTAAAGGAATTAAATTCAATTAAAAATTATGATACAAGATTTAGAACAAAAAGTAAACCAAATCCACAAAGTACCATCCGATATTAACCAACATATCCCTGTTATTGTACAATTAGCACAAGAATGTGACCATATAACTGAAATGGGGGTTAGAACAGTAGTTTCAACTTGGGCTTGGTTAGCAGGGGCACCTAAAGATGGATTAATTTCCTATGACCTTTATAACCCTAAATATTGGTTAGGGGAAAATAATGACCCTATTAAAGATGTAGCAGACACAGCAGAAGCTTATGGTATCAAATTTAAGTTTGTAGAAGCAGATGTATGTAAAATTGAAATTGAAGAAACTGACTTATTATTTATTGATACTTGGCATGTTTATGACCAATTAAAGGAAGAATTAAGAAGACATGCTAATAAGGCAAGAAAATATATTTGTTTCCACGATACAACCCTTTTTGCACACCACGCTGAAACAAATGCATCTGACCATAAATGGGCAGGTAAATTAACCGAAAACAAAGGTTTATGGGACGCTGTCACAGAATTCCTTATTGAAAATTCAGATACGTGGGAGTTACAGAAAAGATACGAACATAATAATGGATTTACAATTATAAAACGTAAATTACCACCTTTTGAGTACATATCCCTAAAAATAAACAAACAATCAAAGGAATAAAATATGAATAAAAATATATTAATAACAGGAGTTGCTGGCTTATTAGGAAGCAGATTAGCAGATTGGATAATAGAAAACAAACCAGGATATACTGTAATAGGTGTAGACGATTTAAGTGGTGGTTATAAAGAAAACGTACATTCAGATGTTAAATTTTGGCAAATGGATTTAGTAAACCATCCAATTGAAAATATATTTGAAGCACATAAAATTGATTATGTATATCATTTTGCTGCATATGCTGCCGAAGGATTATCGCCTTTTATACGTTCTTACAACTATGATAACAATTTAAAAGCTACGGCCCGCATAGTTAATGAGTGCATAAAGAACGACGTTAAAAGATTGGTATTTACGTCTACAATGGCTGTTTATGGTCATGGAGAAGGTGGTATATTTCATGAAGATATGAGACGTAATCCAATTGATCCTTATGGTATTGCAAAAATGGCATGTGAGATGGATATTGAAATCGCAAACGAACAACATGGATTAGATTATACTATTATTAGACCTCATAATGTATATGGATCTAAACAAAATATTTGGGACAAATATAGAAATGTACTTGGTATTTGGATGTATTACTTACTTAATGATAAGCCAATTTCAGTATTTGGAGATGGTGAACAAACTAGAGCATTTAGTTATATAGATGATTCAATAGAACCACTATGGAACGCTCATTTTGAACCTAAAGCATCAAAACAAATTATTAATTTAGGTGGCATACATGAATACAGTATTAATGAATGTGCTAATGTGTTACAAGAAATAGTTGGTAAGGGTGGAGTAGAATATTTAGAAGGTAGACATGAAGTTAAACATGCCGTACCAACATTTCAAAAATCAATTGATATATTAGGGTTTGAACATAAAACCGATTTAAAAGAAGGATTAACTAAAATGTGGGAGTGGGCTCAAACACAACCAATGAGAGATAGATTTGTGTGGGATAATTATGAAATTGAGAAAGGAATATATAGCTTTTGGAAAACTAAAAATTAAATTATGAATATAGGAATAATAGGACAGGGTTTTGTTGGTAATGCCATTTACCAAAAATTAAATAAGTATTATAAAGTTTTTACTTATGATTTAATGGCTAAATTAAGTAATTCAACTTTTGAAGAAACTATTGAAAGGTGTAAAATAGTATTTATATGTTTGCCTACACCTATGAATAGTGATGGTAGTTGCAATTTAGACATCATTGATAAAGTATTAACCCAAATTAATGAATATACTGATACTGAAAGAATAGTTGTATTAAATCAACTATAA
>Ga0209712_10000749_pt1 | contig 28071 bp, 13 predicted proteins | sample ArcOceMetagenome_FD_187443 | JGI IMG/M metagenome (GOLD analysis project Ga0209712, IMG submission 187443) | Marine eukaryotic phytoplankton communities from Arctic Ocean - Arctic Ocean - Greenland ARC118M Metagenome (SPAdes) (version 2) | ecosystem: Environmental > Aquatic > Marine > Oceanic...
CTACTAATAGGATTATTCCCCATCGCCAAATAAGGCGAATGATACTGCGAGTAAGGGTCAGTCGTCATCCATCGACCGACACGTCCATCGTACATTCTAAGCTCAAAAGCCTCCCAACCCGTCTCAGGATCTTTTTCTTGACCTTGATACGCATAGCGGTAGTCACCTTGCTGATTTCTACCCGGCATCTGCCATCCGAAGGGGAAGTAATCCGCATAACTCATTATCTTAATCGGAGGATCACCTGGTTCTCTCTTACGTATAACCGCTCGGACATTTCCAAGATGGTCAGATAACTCGTAATTATAATCTATAACATATCATGTTGTCTTGACAGTTATACCATTAGATTTGTTAGCCTTGTGATATCACTGACTTTAGCTTTTTTCTATCAGCACTAGTTGTAAAAAATGAATACTCTTTTTTTTTGAACAAATGGTAATTCGGTTATTTCAGAAGCATCCAACATCTCAAATCTGATAGCGGAGCGGTCTAATATCTCTATTGTAGATTTCCTTTTTACTTGTTACCTGCCATCGTAGAAGTATTTGGCTTTGGTGGCATGGTGATGGTTTTTACTTATATGATTTTGCAGTATAAAATTAAAAAGGCTACTGCTTTTAGAGCAGTAGCCTTTAGTAAAAGTATTAAAAAGTATGTAGATTATGTAAAAGCGATAAAGCTTTTAATTAGTAATCTGCAACTTAAAATTTATTTAATTAACATGGTACTACCTTTATAAATTAAAGTTTCACCATCCTCGAATTGAACTTCTGCGGTCCAGACAAAGACACCTGCGTTTAAGTCTTGGTTTTTGAATTTTCCATTCCATCCGAAATTGGTATCATTTAATAAACCATCGGTTGCTTCAAAAACTAATTCCCCCCAACGATCAAAAACTCTAAAGGATAAAACTTTCTCGGTTCCATCACCACCTTGGACGAATAAGAAATCGTTGTTTCCATCATCATTTGGTGTAAAGGCATTGGCAATAAAGACATAACGAGGTTTGCTAATTCGGATATAAATATCATCTTCAGCGTTACAGCCTCTTTGGTCGGTCACCATTACGGTAATGTATCGATCATCCTGTAAAGAATCGACGATTGGATTGGCACAATCGGTACAAGAAAGGTTTTCAGTTGGCGTCCATAAGTAAGCGTAATTGGGAATACCGTTTGTAGGAATGACTTCCAAGTTAACTGATTCGCCTAATTTGATACCAACATCATTGCCTAAATCGACCGTAAATTCATCTGGTTCAATAATGGTTACGGTTTCGGTATAAGTACAGCCTTTATCATCTTTCACAAAGAAAGTATAATCGCCTGCAGTTAAGCCCACTTTAGATTGATTGTCATCAAAACTAGTACCGTTCAAACTATATTGATAAGGCGCGGTTCCACCATTTGGATAAATATTAATAATTCCATCTCTATCGTCAAAACAAGTCACCTCCACGGTTTCTTTTTGAGCTGTCAATTCAGAATCTGGTTCATTAATGGTGATGCTATCGGTTAATTGACAGCCATTTGCATCGGTTACGACATAGCCATAAATCCCTGCGGCTAGAGCCGTTGGCGGATTTATTAACCCACCTTGCCAATTAATATAATAGGGAGCTGTTCCCCCTGACATTAAAACCTGTGCTTCGCCAGTACTTTCACCTTTACATAGAATTTCTATGGTTGATTCACTTGTTTTTAATTGAGCTGGTTGTGTAATGGTGACCCCATTTACAGCAGCACAACCTAAAACATCGGTTACCGTTACGGCATAATTACCAAAAGCTAAACCGGTTGCGGTTGCATTGGTTTGATTACCTGCGTTGTCATCCCATAGGAAAGTAAATCCTGGTGTTCCACCTGCAGGAATCACGGTTGCGGTTGCATCTGTAAATCCAAAACAAGAAACATTAGTCTGCGTCGTCGTTAAAGTGACTGGATCTGGTTGGGGAATCACCACCAAATTATTGGTCGTACAACCATTGGCATCGGTTACGAAGACGGCATAAGATTGCCCACCCGTTAGACCAGTTGCAGTCGCACCTTGTTGTTGTGGAATTGTGTTCCACACATAAGTATAACCATTTGTTCCATTTGGAACGCCGCCACTTGCAGCGATTGTTGCGGTTCCATCATTACCTTGATGACAACTTGAACCGACCACATTGGTAAAAATAGTCGTAATTGGAGCGGGTTGGTCAATAGTGACACTATCAATGGTAAAACAGCCATTCATATCCGTAACAATCACGGTATAAGAACCAATTGATAAATTAGTCGCGGTTTGCGTTATTTGCCCGGTAGGTGTCCAATTGTAGGTATAATTACCAGCCCCGCCGGTAACTTGTACGGTAGCGGTAGCATCACTTCCGGCAAAACAACTGACCTCTGTATTTGGAATACTAGTAATTTCTACTCCGGTAGCGGGTTGATTAATCGTTACCGAAATTGTTTCGGGACAGCCATTGGCATCGGTTACGGTGACATTATAAGTTCCTGCGGCTAAATTAGTGGCAGTGGCACTAATTTGGCTTGCTGCATTTACACCCCACTGATAGGTATAAATTGCGGTTCCCCCGGTTGGTAAAACGGTAGCAGAACCGGTTGCTTGACCATAACAATCGACCTCAATTTGAGTGGTTGTTAAAGTCAATAAAGTGGGTTCTAAAACCTCGATACTATCGACGGTAAAACAGCCATTAAGATCGGTTACGGTTACGACATGCCATCCTGCAGCTAAGTTAGCGGCATTAGAAGTCAAATCACCACTTGGAGCCCAAAGGTAAGTAAATCCACCATTACCACCGGTTGCGTTTACGGCTGCAGTCCCAGTTGTCCCGCCATTACATAAGACAGGAGTTGTAGTCATTACAGTCGTAATACCAATTGGTTCTATAACTTCAAAACTATCAATATAGGTACAGTTGTTATTATCGGTCACGGTTACAAAGTGAATCCCTGCAACCAATGCGGTTACCGCGGAATCAACGGAGAAAGAAGGTGTAGACCATTGATAAGTATAAGGTGCGGTTCCACCGGTTGGTGTAATTACGGCGGTACCATCTGCTAGGCCAAAACAAGAGGCAGGCGTACCTGCAGTTGTTCCGGTTAAAGGTGTTGGTTCATTAATTGTGACCGAATTGGATGTATTACAGCCATTTCCATCATTGACAATAACGGTATAAGTACCTGCGGACAAACCAGTCGCTGTAGCGGTTGTTTGTGCATTGGCATCATCCCAAATAAAAGTATATCCGGCACTAGTTCCACCTGAAGGTAGGACGGTGACGGTACCACTATTATCGGCATTACAGAATAAATCGGTGCCACTAATGGTGGTAGAAACGCCAGTTGTTGGTTGTCCAACGGTGGCAGAATCAACGGTTGAACAGCCATTGGCATCGGTCAAAGTCACAAAATAAAGTCCGGCGATTAAATTAGGAGCGGTCGCTGTGGTTGCATTTGCGGCATTGAGATCCCATAGATACGTATAATTTAAAGTTCCACCGGTACCACTGACCGTTGCGGCACCAGTTGCGGCACCAAAACATTGGGCGGCAATTGTAGTGGTTGTAGTTGCTAAAGCCAAAGGTTCTAGCACTTGCACGGTTGCAATACTGGTACATAAATTCACATCTGTTACCGTCACACTATGCGTTCCTGCGGGTAAAGCCGTTGCCGTTGCGGTGGTTTGGTTATTGGCACTTGGCGACCAAGCATAAGTAAATCCACCACTCCCACCCGAAGCAGTAACGGTAGCTAAACCGGTTGGATTATTATTACATAAAGTAGAATCTACGGTCGTCGTCGTCGTGATTGCAATTGGTTGTAAGACTTCAAAACTATCAATATAGGTACAGCTATTATTATCGGTTACGGTGACCAAATGCCATCCTGCCGTTACATTTACAATAAAAGAATCGGTAGAAATCGTAGGCGACCATTGATAAGTATAAGGTGCGGTTCCACCAGTTGGTGCAATAGAAACCGCCCCATCGCTTGAGCCAAAACAAGCGGTTGGTAAACCGGTAATCGAACCACCAAGAAGTGTTGGTTCATTAATTGTGACCGAATTAGTAGTGGTACAACCATTGCCATCGGTTACGGTTACATTATAAGTACCGGCTTGTAAATTAATTACAGTTGCCGTGGTCGATAAATTGATATCATCCCATTGGTAAGTATAACTCACTAAAGGATCCGGAGTTCCACCCGAAGGTAGGACGGTGACGGAACCACTATTATCGCCATTACAGAATAAATTGGTGCCACTAATAGTAGAGGCAACTGCCGTGGGAGGTTGTGTTACAATAATACTCGTAGTATCGGTACAGTTTGCTCCATCGGTTACCGTTAAATTATAGGTACCGGCCGTTAAAATTAAAGCGATAGAATCGGTAGAAGTCGAAGACCAATTATAGGTATAATTCCCCTGACCACCGATTGGTAAAGCCGTGGCTGTGCCATCATTGCCACTGAGACAACTCACAGCGGTCATCGATGCGGTACTGATTAAAGTATCTGGTTCCACAATAATCGCGGTATCATTAAAGGTACAATTATTCGCATCGGTAATAATTACGGTAAAAGTTCCGGCCGTTAAATTGCTAATATTTTGTGTATTAATTCCATTATTCCAAGCAAAAGATAAGGTACCTGTTCCACCAGTTGGTGTTAAGGTAATCGTTCCATCATCTGCACCATTACAAGAAATAGCGGTTGGTATAGGATTCGCAATAACTGGAAGAGGGCCATTAATAGAGACACTATCGATATCACTACAACCATTCACATCGGTGACGGTCACATAAGTTGTACCGGTAGAAAGCCCTGCAATAGAAGATGTATTCGTGGGAGCCGTGCCGGCACTCCATAAATAAGAATACCCACCGGCACCACCGGAAGCCGTTACGGTTGCCGTACCATCGGTGCTATAACTACAAGAAGTAGAAGGCACATTAGTAGTGGTCAAAGCCATACTTGAGGGAGCCGTTACGATTACAGAAGTGACGGCAGTACATCCGTCCGCATCGGTGACGGTCACATTATAAGTTCCAGTATTTAATGAAGTTGCGGTTGCGGTAGTTTGATTATTGGTCGCGGCATCCCAAAGATAAGTATAGGTGTTTCCCGTAGCAGGTGTACCACCGGTTGCAGCCACAGTTGCGGAGCCATCGGCTAAACCGTTACAAGTCGCTTGGGCCATAGAAGTTGTCAAAATAATTGGTGTGGCTTCCTCGACATACATACTGATTATTTCAGTACAACCATTGTTATCGGTCACGGTGACACTATAATTCCCACCGTTTAAAGCCGTGATGCTATCGGTAGTTTGTCCATTGGCATTCGCTGACCAAGCATAAGAATAAGGGATTATTCCACCTTGGACCAAAACTTTAGCCGAACCATCCATTGCCGTATTACAACTGACATCGATGGTTAAAGAATCCAAAACAATAGCGGTTGGTTGATTGACGGTGACCGAACTTGTGATGGCACAACTATTCGCATCTGTAATTGTCAAATTATAAGTCCCCGCCGCTAAAGCTGTGGCGGTATCGGTTACTTGATTATTCGCAGCAGCATCCCATTGATAGGATAATACTCCGGTGCCCCCTGTTGCAATGACGATAGCCGTTCCATCGGTGCCATTATGACAACTGACCAAAGTAGAATCCGTTGTAAAGGTAATCGCAGTGGGTTCATTAATAACGGCTGGAACGTTGATTAAACAACCGTTAACATCGGTTACATCGATACTGTAACTTGCTGCCGGTAAACCGGTAAAACTACCAGTATTATTAGAAGGAAAACCAGTAATTAGGAAGGTATAAGGGGCCGTTCCACCGGAAGCGGCTACGACAACGGTACCATCTGACCCGCCATTACAAGTTGCATCAGATGAACTGTTTAAAGAGGCGGTCAACGTACAAGGTGTGGTTGTACAAGTTTGTGTTCCCGAAGGCGCAACGCTCGGACAATTTCCAATACCTCGAACTAAAATGGTTACGGATTGACCTAAAGCCAAACCAGTTAATTGGTGTTGTAAATTACCATTGGCAGCGACCCAAGTGACTCCATTATCAATGCTGACTTCATAACTTACAGCTCCGGTAATGTCCGTCCAACAGAAAGTTAAAGCCGTGGTACTGACTTGACAACAAGTGACAGTCGGTGTACTTAAAGCGGTGATAATATCAACGAATACGGTCTGTGTATCCGTACAATTATAAAAATCGGTAGAGGTAACTTGATAGATGGTTGGTGTGGTTGGACTTGCCCACGGATCCGGACAAGAGGTACAACTTAAATCCGTTGTTGGTGTCCAAGCATAAGACATGGTGTCGGTGATATCGACAAAAGTGATACTCCAACCATTCAATTGATTGCCTGGAATCGGCACACCAGTTGAGGTAGACACTTGTAAAATCCAAGTTCCGTTGACGACGTCGCCATTTAAATTAGAAAAAGGATCTTCTGGCGAGAAATTCCCGGTAAAAGGAGAATTACCTGCGGTAATATTTGTACCTGCGGTTGGGGTAAAACACGTTCCGGTGTAATTACCATTTGCTCCACCATTATTAGAAGATAAGTTTAAAATCGTTCCATTCGGTGAAGTCAAAGTCAAGGTTAAAAAGCTATTAAAAGGAAAAGCCACATCGAGACAAACGCTTTGTAACATTGACGTGCTGAAAATACCTGGTTGAATTGCAAAAACATCAATTGTGGAAATCGCCGTATCGGCAACTTGGCCAAAAGGAACAACGGTATTGTTAGAAAACGTTGTTGGTTGTATGGTGGTCAGGTTAATCGTGGCATCTAATTGAATAGAATCGCCTAGGCATAAATTGGCATCGGGAATAGCCGGCATGGTTAAGCCGGGTGATACATCTACAGCGACAACATTGGAATCTATACAACCCTGTTCGTATATTTTTATCAATTGATAAGTACCTGAAGTGGGCAGAATATCGGTGACCAAGGTCGTCGGACTAAAAACGGTTCCGCCATTGAGTGCATTCCATTGAAATAAGGAATCGACTCCACTTGCTACAGCATTCAGTGTAATGGTATCGGTTGGATTACAGGATATTTGATACCCACCAGCATCGACATCAGGAACATCATAAATAGTTACCGTAAAGGTAAAGATATTGACGCCATTAATTGGACAGGCATCATCTTGGAGGTTGACGGTAAAAATATAGAAACCGGCATCCCCCTTATTGGTCGACCAAGTAAAATGTCCGGCGGTCGAATCCGTATTATTATTAGCAACGGTAAAAGCGGCATTTGGACTATTGACCCCGCCGTTCCATGACATATCTATATTTTGACCTGTTGTTTGTCCAGAGCCCAAAGTATCAAAAGTATTGACAAAGAAATCTATATTTTCACCTTCACAAATAGTCACATCGTAACTACCGGTTGCACCATTAGAACCCGCATCACCCCCGGCACCGGAAGCTAAGGGTAAACTATTGGTACAGCTCAAAATAGTAAATTGAATATCTCGCATCACGAAACCAACTTTCACCCCATTTCTATATTCTTCCACTAAAACACAGATAACGGCTACTTGTGCGAGCGTTGGCGTAAAGGTTATCGCTCCTGTTACAGCGTTAATATTGACACCGGTTGCAGATGCTAAAGGATTTGTTCCTGAATAGGGTGCGTTGTAGGCAATTGGTGTTCCGTTATTACCTTCCAAACAAGGAATTAAAGAGAAAGTCAAAGAATCTCCATCCCATTCACTCACACCGTGAGAGTAGTTTATATTTTCTCCAATACAAGCATAAGGTGTCGGCGTATTCAGAAATGCAGGAGAGTTGTTACATGGGGCATCTACATTATTTAAACCTGTTTCAATATAAAAACCAGTTCCTCCAGGATTATTAACGGTATTAATCGTACCATTCCGACAACATAATGTCCAAGACACGACCCAATCGGTACAGTTTGCAGGCATCACAACGGGAGGATCACTCAATCCTTGTCCTTGTGATGGTGGAATATGTGTATACGTATATTGTTGAATTCCATAAGTTCCCCCTCCACCGTTACAAACGTCTAATTCTCCGGGACAAAGCGGCGTAACTACTACGGGACCTGTAGGAACTAACTCCAAGGTAATATTGAAATTTAAACCACAACTCGCTGAGCTAATGGTCAATGGAATACTTCCCGGTAAATTGACGACACCATTACAATCTTGATACAATTGTACCGTAAATGCAAAAGTATTTGCTCCGACACAATTGTAAGTAATGTCACCTCCCATAATGTGGCTTGCTTTCGCTTGAGGAATGCCCATTAACATTAGGCAGCTACTCAGTAGAATGGTATAAAGTGTAATTCGTTGTTTCATATAAATAGTATTTTTCAAATATTGAAAACGGATTTTAATATATTAAATTTGTGAGTTTATTTAAAGTTGTCTGTTTTTTGATAATAAAAATTATGAACACAGTAATATTATGATTTTTAATAATTACTTCAATTTAGTTTAATTTTCAACAAAAAAAATTAGGGATTAAGGAGTTATAAAATGTGTGGAAGATGATTTTTTCAATACAGAAACTTAGAAAGGGAATACTGATTTTTTCAATATTTCTTTTAAGTACCTGTAGTGTAAAAGTCACTCTACTACCTTATTTTATTAACTTCCTAATCCCTAATTCACAGTTACTATTCTAAAATACTAACCATTTTATCAACCTTTGCAGACTATCAATTTATCGGCGACAGTCAATCAAGGGCGTTAAGTTACTTAACCTTTTCTAAAATATCAAATTTAACGTCACCGACAATCATTCCTGCTTCAATCATCCGGGAGAAAACAGCTCCACTTTGTAGGTGAACTTGCATCATAATTAAGTCATCTACTTCAAATATCATAGTGACTTCATTCTCGTTATCGGCAGAATGAAAAAGGTGCATTAATCTCATTCCTGCGGTTTCCCAGCGAGGATCATTTTTTTCAAAAATTTTTTTCCATAATTCAAAGTCACTGACTTCGTGTTGTACGAGAATGTATGCTCTTATTTTTTCAAACATGAGTTTTCGGTTTCTACTGCAAGTTTCCGCAGGTTTTTTGCAAAAATTTAGTTCCTTGTAAAATTACTACTTTTATAATAAAAAATTGAAAATCCGCGATTAAAATATCGAAGCAAGTTCAAGCAGAAATTCAACTTTAACATTATTACAGTGATTCGAAATGTCGATTGATTTTAAACTTAATCTATTTTATAATAGTTCAAAACTTTTGTAGCAGACGATTTCCCGACAACTTCTTGTAGCTCACTATATAATGCCGTTTTTACTTTTTCTACTGAACCGAAATGTGTCAACAACTTATCTGCCGTTTTTTCACCGATTCCATCTATTTTCGTCAATTCGGTTTGAATCATATCAATAGATCGTAATTGACGGTGAAATATGATTGCAAAACGGTGTGCTTCGTCACGAGCTTGTTGAATCACTTTCAAACTTTCCGAGCGTTTATTCAAGAATAAAGGTACATTATCATTTGGATAAAATAGTTCTTCTAATTTTTTAGCAATACCAATAATCGTTACTTGTTCCAATATTCCTAATGCTTTCAAACTTTTAACAGCTGAACTCAGTTGACCTTTTCCACCATCAATAACAATTAAATTCGGTAGCGATTTTCCTTCGGCCAACATTCGTTTATAACGTCGAAAAACGACTTCTTCCATTGATGCAAAATCATTTGGGCCAACGACTGTTTTGACGTGAAAATGTCGATATTCTTTCTTCGATGGTTTGGCATCTCGAAAAACGACACAAGATGAAACGGGATGCGAACCTTGAATATTTGAATTATCGAAACACTCAATATGTCGAGGCAATTCGCTCATTTGCAAATCTTTTTTCATCGTTATCAAAATCCGTTCGCTACTTTGCTGTTTGCCCATTTTAGCCAATTCCTGCTTCTGCTTTTGAAGTTTGAAATACGTGACATTTTTTAAGGATAAATCGACTAATTTTCGCTTATCGCCAATTTTTGGTACAACGACTTCCACATTTTCGTCAGGAAATTTCACTTCAAAAGGAACGAGAATTTCGGGCGCAATTGAATGGAATTTTTCTCGTAAAGTTTGCATTGCGAAAGTTAATAAATCTACCTTTTGGTCATTCAAATTTGGGGACATTTCCAAAGTGTACGTATTAATAATCGCACCATTGACGACTTTCAAATAATTGACATACGCCAATTTTTCATCCGTTTCAATAGAAAATACATCCACATCTTGAATTTTTGGATTTACAACCGTCGATTTACCTTGATAATCTTCCAAAGCATCCAACTTAATCTTATGTTCTTGTGCTTTTTCAAATTCTAAATCCGCTGCAAATTCTTGCATTTCCTCTTTTAACAATGCTCGGACAGATGCAAAGTTTCCCTTCAAAAGATTCTTAATTTCGCTAATTTTACGATTATATGCCATTTCACTTTCGTGTCTAGCACAAGCTCCTTTACAGTTCTTGATATGATACTCTAAGCAGACTTTGAACTTTCCGTTATTAATATTGTCTTCCGACAAATTAAACGTACAATTCCGAAGTGGAAAAAGATTTTTAATTAGATCTAATATTGTATAAACTCGGTTTTTGGAAGCATATGGTCCAAAATAGTCTGAGCCATCACGAACGATTTTTCGAGTGATAAAAACTCGTGGGAAACGTTCATTTTTAATGCAAATGTACGGATACGACTTCCCATCTTTGAGCTGTACATTATAGCGAGGTTGATACCTTTTTATTAAGGTACTTTCCAAAAGCAAAGCATCTTGTTCGGTTTCTACAATCGTATATTCCACATGATGTGCATTCCGAACTAAAGCTTTCGTTTTTTGTCGCCTGTCTTTGCGATTACCGAAATACGACATTAATCGTTTCTTTAGGTTTTTCGCTTTTCCGACATACAAAATCGTTCCCTCAGGATTTACAAATTTGTAAATCCCGGGATCTTGTGGCCAAGTCGGCATCACTTGTTGGTAGTCTGTATCTGTCAATTTATTTGATTATTTTTTCGTTACAATTCTCTAAAAACCGTCTCTTTTACACTTTCTCTTACCGCAATATTTGTCAAGTTACCTTTTCCTCTATTGCCCGAAAGTAAGATTTTTCCGTGAGATTCATAATCATTCCATGGCGTAATAAATTGTGCTGTTTCGGCTTCATAAGTTTTAAAAAAAGCCCATTGAGTAACTAGTTTTGTGGATTTATCCACAAAAACTTCGTATTTATTATCCGGTGTATCACCGACATCCTTGAAGGTTAATTCCAAAATATCCGCATCATTTCCATCTTCCGTTTTTCCTTCTTTTGAATATTTCAAGGTTACGCCAGAATCTTTCAGTTTGAAAGGCATGACTAACCAATAACTATCATTTATCCAAACCGATTTACCGATATTTAATAGTTTTTCTAATTCCGTTTTGTCCGTTACTTCGACACCATCTTTTTCTGCTTTTCCGATTCCTGTATTGATATTAACAATAATCGTATTTTTTAAATCCTTGTTCATTTCTATCCGAACATCACCAGTGAACTTATCCCAAAGTAAGGTTCGTTCTCCGAAAAAAGTCCATGTTATATAATGTGTATTTTTCCAATTCTCATAACCTCCTTGTGCATTCATAACTTGATTCGCTATCAAGATAGCTTTCGTATCTGAATTTGTTAAATCAAAATCCTCGGAAGGCGGATAGGCGTGTGAAGAGGAACTACTTTTAGTCATTTTTGAACTGGAATCACAAGCTGCGAAAAGTGCGATGATTGAAATTAAGATAAGTATCTTTCTCATAAATTATGTATTGACTTCTGCTTATTCTCTTGAAATCGTCAAACTGTCATTGATTTTTGTCAGTTTGACTTTGATTATTTAAAAATTAGATAATGGAATAATAATTGGCCTTTTTCATTATATTGTACCAATAAATTTTTTACCGAAGAATTAAATATACTTTAATTCTTCGAGTCGATACAACAATTTGGTGCGGAAAGGGTTGAAAATATATTCCTTAGGTTATAAAGATAAAGTACGAATTTAGATGTTGAGGTATTTTATAGGAGATTTATAAAATATCTTTATGTCGGATTTCAAAAAAAATAAGATACTTATGAAACAATTCATGGTTGAAATAAAATTTAATAAGCAGGATTTTCCAGAAATTATGCCGCTTGTTCCGGAGCAACAAGAAAAGATTACAGAACTAATGCAAAAGAATAAGGTAGGAAGTTATGTCCTCTCATTGGAACGCTCTAAGCTTTGGATGGTTGTGAATGAAGATACAGAAGAAGAGGTTATTGAAGTTTTGCAAATGCTACCGCTTTTTGATTTTTTTCAATTTGATATTTTTAAGTTAACATTTAATAATCAAGTCGTAGCGATGCCTGCGATCTCTTTGAATTGAGTTCCTAACCATTAACAATTATTGGTTCATCGTTAACTGTTTAACGTGAAATTCATAATATAAAAACCTTGTAAGAACTTACTTTCTTACAAGGTTTTCTTGTTTTTCTAGAAATAATAAAGGGTATTTGAGCCATATCGCAAGATTAACAATTAACAATTAACCATTAACGAATAAGCAATCAACCAATTAACTAATAGTTTTTTGTAACTTGCAGCGTTTTTTGAAAAAGGTATGTTTGCACAAGAATGGACTTGAAAAATCAGATTGATACGGATAGATTACCTCGTCATGTTGCAGTCATTATGGATGGTAACGGACGATGGGCGAAAGAGAAGGGAAGACCTCGTGTTTTCGGGCATCACAGCGGCGTAAAATCTGTACGTGAAGTAACCGAAGCAGCTGCGGAATTAGGTGTCGAATACTTGACATTATATGCTTTTTCGACGGAAAATTGGGGGAGACCTAAGTTCGAAGTAAACGCATTAATGACGCTCTTGGTGAATACGATTCGGACGGAAATCAAAACATTGATGAAGAATGATGTGAAGTTAAACGCTATCGGCGAATTAGCTCAATTACCGAAACAATGTCATAAGGAACTGTTGGAAGCTATAGAAAAGACAAAGGATAATAAGCGAATGACTTTGACTTTGGCTTTAAATTATAGTGCTAAATGGGAAATTATTGAGGCGGTAAAAGAGATTTCAAGTGCGGTTAAAAATGGTGAATTAGAGGTGAATGCTATTGATAATGCAACTATTGATGCAGCATTGAGCACTTCTGGTATTCCTGATCCTGAATTGATGATTCGGACAAGTGGTGAAACTCGGATTAGTAATTTCTTGCTTTGGCAATTAGCTTACGCAGAATTATACTTCACACCTGTATTTTGGCCTGACTTTCATAGAGAAGAGTTTTATAAAGCAATTCTGAATTTCCAAAATAGAGAACGTCGTTTCGGGAAAACGAGTGAGCAGATTACGGAGTAATCAGTGTACGATACTTTTAAATTATAACCAACTACGACTATAAAATTTAGACAGGAGACATTTCAAAATGACTTCTATCTCTGAGCGTTTGTCGTTCATAAGCCTTTTAGAATTCTATTAAATAAATTAGGATTTAGCAGCGAACGGAAAAAATAAGGCGTTCAGTAACTTTAAAATAAGGGAAAGTAGGCGTTTTTTAGTTGACAGTTGGCCGTATTATTCAGCGAATTGTTGATTTTATTATAAAACCTACCCGAATAAATTCAATACGATACATGAAAAAATTGCTCTTTAGTGTGACCTTACTGACAATGTTCGCAGTAACCGGTTTCGCACAGAAACCCTCTGTTGATTATACGATTGAGAATGAGTTTGAGATTGGAGGAATTACCGTTTCTGAAAATGAGAATACGGATGAAAATGCCATCATTGCAATTTCAGGTTTGACAGTCGGAAAGACGATTAAAGTACCCGGTGATGATGTCCCTAAAGCCATTAAAGCTTTGTGGCGTTTACGTCTTTTTACGGATATTGAGATTACAATTACTAAGAAAATTGGTAATGTGATTTTCTTAAACATTAGAGTACAAGAGCGTTCTAAGCTTTCTCGATATTCTTACAAAAGTGTCAAAAAGTCTTACCATGATGATTTGAACGGTGAAGTTGACCGTTACTTATTAAAAGGTGCGATTGTAACAGAAAGCGTAAAAATAAATGCAATTAATGCAATTAATAACTTTTTTACAGGAAAGGGGTATTTGGATGTAAGGACAACGGTAGAAGAATTACCGGATTCTTTATTTCAAAACAGTATTCGTTTGGTTTTTGATGTAGAAAGAGGTGATCGTATAAAAATTGCAGATATCATTTTTACTGGAAATGATAATATTATTGATAGAAAATTGCGTAAGCAAATGGAAAATACGTCTTGGAAAAAGAAGATTTTTTCTTCTTCTAAGATGGTTGATGAGGATTACGAAACAGATAAAAATGCAATTATTGCATTTTATAATACTTTAGGTTTTCGGGATACGAAAATCACAAAAGATAGTATCTATAGAGATGCGGAAGGAGAAAGTTTGATTGTGGAAATCACAATTGATGAAGGAAACCAATATCTTTTTCGGGATATAACTTGGAAAGGAAACTCTATTTATACAAATGAAACGTTAGCTCAACTTTTGGGAATTTCAAAAGGAGATATTTATAATCAAGCTTTATTGGATCAACGTTTACAATTTAGCGAAGATAGTCGTGATGTAAGTTCTCAGTATATGGATAATGGATATTTATTCTTCCAAGTAAATCCTACGGAACTAACGATTGAGAATGATTCTGTGGATTTGGAGATTCGTATATTTGAAGGACCACAAGCGACAATTAATAATGTAACAATAACAGGAAATGATAGAACACATGAGGAAGTAATTCGTCGTGAGTTGAGAACAAAACCTGGTCAAAAATTTAGTCGTTCAGATATTATTCGTTCACAACGGGAGATTACGAATTTAGGATATTTTGATCCGGAGCAGTTATCTATCGGAACGCCTGTAAATCAACAAAATGGAACAGTTGATATCGAATACGGTGTGGTTGAGAAATCATCAGATCAGCTGGAACTATCAGCAGGTTGGGGTGGACTTGGTCGTGGTGTAATTGGTACATTAGGTGTAACGTTCAATAATTTCTCTCTAAGTAATATTGCGAAGAAAGAAACTTGGAGTCCGTTACCACAAGGTGATGGTCAGCGTTTATCCCTTCGTGGACAAACTAATGGTCAGTTCTATCAAGCGTATAATTTCTCTTTCACGGAACCTTGGTTAGGTGGAAAGAAACCAAATTCATTTACGTTAGCAGCTTATCATACTCGTTTCTATCGTGGTGAATTATTGGTAAACGGTGTGTTTGAGCCGAGTTCATTAGCGATTACGGGTGGTTCGGTTGGTATCGGAACTCGTTTGAAATGGCCGGATGATTTCTTCGTATCTAATACTTCAATTACGTATCAAAATATCAATATTAGTAATTATAGTGGTTTCTCTTCAGATGGAGTTCCTGTTACCAAAGGAAGTTTCAATAATTTAAGTTTGAATCAGACTTTCTCTCGTAACTCGATTGATAATCCGACTTTTCCAAGAAGTGGTTCTCGGATTACTTTAGGTGTCCAGGCTTCTATTCCTTACTCTTTATTTAGAGATAAAAATACGGACTATGCAAGTATGGAGATTGGTGAGAAATTCAAATGGTTAGAATATCATAAGTGGAAAATCGCAGCAGAATGGTATTCTCCTGTTTTTGATAAGTTCGTTTTCCGCGCTTCTGCAAAAATCGGTTTGTTAGGTTCATATAATGACGCTATTGGGACGATTCCTTTCGAGCGTTTTGAGTTAGGTGGAGATGGAATTTCAAACTTTGCGGGTATTCAGGGTAAAGACATCATTGCATTAAGAGGTTACGATGTGAATGATTTGGAAGCTAACGTAGAGAATAATCAAGGTGGAGCTGCTGCTTATAACAAGTTCACTCTTGAATTACGTTATCCAATTTCATTGAATCCAATGTCAACGATTTATGTTTTGGGATTCTTCGAAGGTGGTAATGCTTGGAATGACTTGAGCAAATATGATCCATTCGATCTGAAACGTTCTACAGGTCTTGGTTTACGTGTATTCTTACCGATGTTCGGTACATTAGGGTTTGATTACGGTATTGGTTTCGATAAGAACTTAGGAGTTGATGCAGGATTAACAGAATATGGTAAGTTCAATATTATCCTTGGTTTCGAGCCGGAGTAAGCAATTTGTTGGGCTTAATCGCTTATAATCGAAGAGTTAGGAGGTAAATTATATATAGTAATTACTTATTATTAAAAATATAAAAAGGGTACTGGTTTTTCAAATCAGTACCCTTTTTATATTTTTAATGGGTACACATAGTATATAGTATGATAAAATTTAATACTAGCCATGCAAAAGACCTGTCACGATTAACGTTTTTATATACATATAAATATATATAATTCTTTAATTTTATATATGTATATCGTTTGATATCAACTTTTTTAGAATATATAAAAAGATTATATTATAGGATATGCCTTTTTTTTGTCTGAGAATAATGTCACATTAGATATTGTTTTTTGTTTTAATTTATTACATTTAAATACTATCATTATATTATACTTTTACTAAGAAACAACTGAAATCAATCAATCAATCAAGAATTTAATTTAGATAACAACCGAACTAATCAATTAACTAACGAACTAAATTATTTAGTTAAATCAAAATTTAAGCACTAAATTGTCTTTGAGTACTCCATCCTACTGTGTTATTAAATTACTTATTAGTGACTGACTTATTTCATAAACGCACTAAAAATGGCACTATTTTTCAAATTATTTATTTTATTTTTTATGTTATCTATCTGTACAGAGCTAAGTGCAAACAGATACTTATTGGTTAATGATATAGAGTTGAAACCTTTTATTGAAAATTTTAATAGGAAAGATTCTATTATTGATCCAATAAGGGATGGGATTCGAAATATTGAAGCTACAGGTAATGGTTTTGGTATGAGGGTATTAAGTGATGGAAGTAAGATGATTGGGCAATTTATAGAAGGGAAAATAAATGGCTACGGTTGGCAATACTATTCGAATGGTGATAAACATATTGGACAATTCAAAGATGGCTATAAACAAGGCGAAGGCGTCTTTTTTAAGGCTACTCAAACCATCAGAGGAATCTGGGATAATAATCAGATTGTTCAAGCAACTAACGATGACATGAAGGGTTGTCGTTTTGGAGATTGTACGGATGGAAAAGGTATTTATATTTATGATGATTACACGATGTATGATGGTGAGTTTCAAGCTGCAGCAGCAGATGGTTATGGAATTTGTTACTATAACGAGCATAAAAATTATGCAGGCTTTTGGAATAAAAATAACTTTAATGAAGAAGATATTCTTTATTACGACATAGACGAAAGTCAAAATGGTAGTGAGATAAATGGAGATTATGTAACTGACAATAACATACTCAAATTTGAAGATATCCGTTTAGAAAATGAAATAGCAAAAGCAGAATTAGGGAAAATATGGGCAATTATTATTGGTGCGGCAAGATATACCAAAGGAATGGAACCTTTAAATTTTCCCGATGATGATGCGTATCTTTTCCATAGCTTCTTAAAAAGTCCCGAAGGCGGTGCTATTCAAGATGAGCAGATTAGGTTATTGATAGATGAAAATGCGACAAAAGTTAATATTATGGAGTCATTATCAGCCTTTTCAGATAAAGCTTCACCTGAGGATGTATTGATATTTTACTTTTCAGGACATGGTTTGCCTGGGTCATTCTTACCAATTGATTCTGATGGTATTGAAAATCAATTGAAGTATAAAGAGCTTTTAAGTGTTTTGAAAGGAAGTAAAGCGAAGTCTAAAATTATAATTGCAGATGCTTGTTATTCTGGTGGATTAACGGCCTCTAAAGGAAACAATAATCAAAATTTGATGAGAAATTATTATGAAGCAATTCATGATAGCGAAGGTGGTTTGGTTCTTTTCATGTCTTCAAAAGAAGGTCAAAGTTCTATTGAGAATGGAGATTTGCGTCAAGGGATTTTTAGTCATTTTTTGATTAAAGGTTTGAAAGGTGCAGCGAATATCGACAATGATAATATTATTCGAATCAATGAATTATTTGAGTATGTACAAGTGAATGTGAGTTTTTATACGAATGATTGTCAAACACCAATGGTGTTTGGAGATAAGTCGATAGCACATCCAATTGGTTTTATTAGGGGAAATTAATGAATTGTTACCTACGCTTTTAATATCCTTTTTTAAGGAAGCGGCATGATTTCTAATTTTAGAAATTATGCCGCTTTTTCTTTGTTAAATAATACGTGTATTTAATTAAAATTTATTGTAGACTAAATTTTCAGAACTTATCAATTTAATACCCTTTCTAAGTCAGAAAGCCCATTCTGACCTTATTTTTCACCATTTATTAATAAAAAAGGTAAAAACACTTTTGAATTATTCTAATATAAAGTATTTTGTAATACTTTGGGTAAACTACTTTCGGGTAGATGGTGTCGGACACTTTTGAATGAAATTCGAGTCTGTATATTTATCCTTAAAATAGTTATAATGAAGTGTCCGGCATCTTTTTACAATATTTAATAAATGATTTATAGTTCACTTCGTTACTCACAATTTATAGATAAAAGTATGTTGAATATTCGCACATTGGTTATCACCGTTATACTGTTAGGAATCTTTAACTGTAGTCCACAGGAGCAAATTAATATTTCTGCATTGAAAGATAGGTATCAATTACAACTCGCTCGATACTTGGTGAAAGATGCTGAGATTTATAATCAAGTTCGGATTGATGATGATGGAATTAAGCTTTATGAATCTCAAACTGCTTGGGAAGATTATGATTATGAATTCATTCTACCCTGGGGAGATTTGGAACGGTTCAAAAATATCTGTGAAATAGATCCTGCGATGGCTTTTGATATGTATGAGAATTATGATCATCCAAGATTCGTCGTGAATTTCCCAAAGCCAACAGAAAGGGCTGCCGTTTCAAAATTTGAACCAACATCCGAACAGCCATTAAAAGGTTTACGCATTGCTTTGGATGCTGGACATATTGCTGGAGATTTGAAAACAGCAAAGTTGGAAGGAAAGTATATTGAGATGAAGTATTCCGGGGAAGAGGTATCTTTTTGGGAAGCAGATTTAGCTTGGCATACTTCGAATTATTTACATCGACAATTGGAAAAACACGGCGCTATCGTGATGACGACCCATCAATATGGAAAAACGGCTTTCGGAATGGATTACGATACTTGGTATGAGCGATTTGACAGTCAAGAAGAAAAGCCGGATAAAAGTAGAATGTTTTGGCGATATTTTCGTCATAAGGATAATGATGAACGAGTCAAAATTGTGAATGCGTTTCGCCCAGATTTGACGATGATTATGCACTATAATGTGGATGGAGGAAATCGGCCATGGAAAAAACCCTGTCGCACACAATACAGTATGGCATTCACTGGCGGTGCTTACATGAAAGGCGAATTATTCAGTAAAGAACGTCGTTTTAACTTGTTGCGATTATTAGTAACGGATGATATTGAGGAATCAGCGAAGTTTAGTAGTGATGTTTTGGAGTATTTGCGAGAGGATTGTGAAATTCCCATCCTGCCTGGAAATAGCACGCAAAAATATGTTAATGCCATCGGAATTAGAACAAATTATCAAGGCGTTTACGCACGTAATCTAGCTCTTTCAGGTAGAATTTATGGCACACTTTGTTATGCAGAACCACTTTTTCAAGATCATAAAAGTGAAGTACTCCGCCTGAATGAACGAGATTTTAACTTTGAAGGTGAAATGATTCCAAGTCGAATCGTAGAAATTGCGAAAGCGTATGAAAAAGCAATATTGAAGTATGCAAAAAGTTTGGATAATTAGGAAGGTCACTTATCAAATATGGTTTTGGACCATATGAAATAAAAAAAGTCCATCATGCCGACGATTATCGGTATGACGGACTTTCTTATATTTTAACTCTGTGAGAATTAAAAACTTATCGATAAATGTTTAATTCCTAATTACTTTGATAATCCATCGCTGCTTTCACGAATGCGACGAAAAGAGGATGTGGATTTTCAACCGTACTTTTTAGTTCTGGATGAAATTGAACACCGACAAACCAAGGATGATCTTTTAATTCCACGATTTCCACCAAACTCGTTTCAGGATTCACACCGACAGGTTTCAAACCATGTTTTTCGATTTGCTCCAAATAATCGTTATTAAACTCATAACGATGGCGATGACGTTCACTAATTTTCAAATGTTTATAAGCATTTGAAGATTTTGTATTTCTACGAATTTCACAAGGATAAGCGCCCAAACGCATTGTTCCGCCCATTTGTGTGATTCGTTTCTGTTCTTCCATTAAGCTAATAATTGGATTTGCAGTATTTGGTTTCATTTCGATAGAAGCCGCATCTTCTAATCCTAAGACATTTTGAGCAAATTCTACAACTGCACATTGCATTCCCAAACAAATCCCGAAGAACGGAATATTATTCTCTCGAACATATTTTATTGCTTCTATTTTTCCTTCAATTCCACGCTCACCAAATCCTGGAGCTACTAAAACACCTTGTAAATCTGCTAATTTTTCTCGAACATTATCAGCCGTAATACTTTCAGAATGAATCGGACGAACCTTTACTTTACATTCGTTCATCGCTCCTGCGTGAATAAATGATTCGTAAATAGACTTATAAGCATCTTGTAATTCGTTGTATTTTCCGACCAAACCAATCTCTATTTCATCTGATGGATTTTTGAGTTTGCCCAAAAAGTTTTTCCATTCCGTAAGATTTGGTTCTTTTTTATCTACCATTCTTAGCTTAGAAATGACCATTGTATCCAGCTTTTCTTTCAGCATCAAAAGCGGTACATCATAAATCGTTTTGGCATCAATTGCCTCAATTACAGCACCTAATTCCACATTGCAAAAACGAGCTATTTTACGTCTAATATCTTGATTAATAGGATGTTCTGTCCGGCAAACTAAAATATCTGGTTGAATACCTATACTCAATAACTCCTTAACAGAATGCTGAGTTGGCTTTGTTTTTAACTCTTTTGCAGCACTCAAATACGGAATCAAAGTCAAGTGAACCACAATACAATTATCCGTTCCCAATTCCCAACGCAATTGGCGTAAAGCCTCTAAGTACGGTAAAGATTCAATATCACCAACCGTTCCACCTAATTCCGTAATGACAATATCATACTCATTCGTCGTACCCAACATTTGTACACGATGCTTGATTTCGTCTGTGATATGCGGAACGACCTGAACCGTTTTGCCTAAATAATCACCTTTCCGTTCTCTATTAATTACGGTTTGATAGATTCGACCAGTTGTCACATTATTAGCTTGAGACGTTGGCGTATTTAAAAAACGCTCATAGTGTCCCAAATCTAAATCCGTCTCCGCACCATCTTCCGTCACGTAACATTCGCCATGTTCGTAAGGATTCAGCGTTCCTGGATCAACATTAATATAAGGATCGAATTTTTGAATGGTAACTGAAAAGCCACGAGATTGTAGCAATTTAGCCAAAGAAGCGGCTATGATACCTTTACCTAAAGAGGAAGTTACTCCGCCCGTAACAAATACGTATTTTGTCATTACTTTTATAAAATATAAATGATGAACGATGAATCTAATTCAGTTCATTGTTCATCATTTGATTATCACATTACGGGATACAAAGGTAAAGAAAATGTATAGAAAACCTGTAAGGTTTTCAAAACCATATAGTTTTTTTCAAAAAAAAATGTTCCGATTGCTTTCGCATTCGGAACATCACTAATCATGGAAGATTTAAAATTCTAAATATTTGTAAAAAACAACTTATGATAATAAAGTTTTATTTGGTTATAGCTGAGGAAATAATCCGTTAACTATAAGAGCAAATTTAGATAAATATTTTTTAAAAACTAAAATTTCACTAAGAAAATTTTGCTATTTATTCAATAAAAGAATATTTGTAGGTCTTTGCTATTTATAAATAGTTGAAAATGAAAATAATAGAACGATTGTACCATTTGATTTTATTTCAAAATTTTATTTCGATTCCTTTTAAAAAAGCTGTACTTTGCAGTACGTTGACTCTTTATTGTTAATATTTTCCTATTTTTATTCGGTATTTTATTCATTAACCATCTATAGCTGATAATTTGTAATTATTTAATTATTTCGAAAGTAGAACGGCAAACTATCAACTACGAATTTTTAATCACATTATGTTTCCTATTAATTGGCAATCCATTCCTTTCATTCGATTGGTCATTCCGTTTGTATTCGGAATTTGGTTCAATACGATGATTGACAAAAGTTTACCGTTTCCGATAATATTGCTTTGCCTAACTTCCATCATAACGTGGATTTTTACCCGACTAGATTTAGCGGCTTATCGCCAATGGATTATTGGGATTCTCATGAACGCACTGTTATTTTTGTTTGGTTGGCAAGTTATGTTTTGGAATAATCCCATTAATAATACGGCACATTATCAATACCTTATAGAACAACAAAATGAAACGAATCAAAAGTATTGGATTTTGGGAAAAGTCATCAACCTTCCAACAACCAAAAATACTACAAAAGTCGAATTAGAGATTCAGCAAATTGGTCAATCGGTGGATAGTTTGGAAATTGCTTCGGGGAAATTATTGTGTTATGTCGAAGCGGATACCTTGAGTAAACTCTTGACTTATGGCGATAATATTCTATTTCAGACTTTCGTCAATGCCGTAGAATCTCCCAAAAATCCGCATCAGTTCGATTATAAACAATTCTTAAAATACAAAGGAATCCATTACCAAGCATATTTGCCATCCAATAATTGGAAAAAGTTAGCAACAGAAACGAAAGGTTTACGAGTTTGGATCAATCAGATTCGTACAAAACGTATCCAACAAATCAAAACGTTTATCAAAGGAGAAACCGAACAGGGCGTGGCAATGGCTTTGCTTTTGGGGTTTAAGGAAGAACTATCCGAAGATATCGAAGCCGCTTATTCCGAAACTGGAGCGATTCACGTTTTGGCAGTTTCAGGCTTACATGTTGGAATTGTTGTTTTTCTTTTGCGATGGTTTTTAAAGCGTTTTGATTGGCGAAAGCGAAAATGGTTAAAACTGCTTTTGATTCTTTTGCCAGTTTGGTTTTATGCTTTGTTCACCGGTTTTTCGCCATCCGTGATTCGAGCAACCGTGATGTTTACGATGATAGCTTTTGGGTTAGAAATGCGAAATAAGCCGAGTATTTATAATATTTTGGCGGCTTCCGCTTTCGTACTATTGTTATTTGAGCCCTACTTTTTATTTTCCGTTGGTTTTCAATTGTCTTATGCAGCCGTCTTTGGTATCGTTTACTTTCAACCCAAATTAGCAATTTGGTATTTACCCGAAAACAAAATTATCAATTACTTTTGGCAACTCACGATGGTTTCCGTCGCTGCGACTTTGGGAACTTTACCGCTGACATTATATTATTTTCATCAGTTTCCGATTTGGTTCTGGTTATCAAGTGCGATTGTAATTCCTGCCGCAGCATTTATTTTATCCTTAGGTTTGATATTTTTTACTTTTGGTTTAATACCCTATTTAGATGCAATTTTGGGCGAAGCGATTTATTGGACAATTCATGCTATGAACTGGTGTATTCAAACGATTCATCATTTTCCGCTTGCCGCAATAAAAGGTCTATGGTTTACCGACATCGAGTTCTATTTGATTTTAGCTTCTATTCTAACGTTTGGCTTTCTCCTCCAAACTCGAAAAATCCGTTGGACAATTTACGTTTTGGGTTTCATCATTATCTTAGGAGCGATAAGTCTATTCCATCATTTCGAATCACAAAACCAAAAACAGGTCGTCATTTACAGTATTTCCAATGCTTCTGCGATTGATTTTATAAACGGTCAAACGGTTGTGAATTTACATTCCAACAATTTCAAAATTAAAAATTATAAATTCGCCGCTCAAAATCACCATTGGAAATTAAATGTTAAAACGGTCGATAGTATTTCAATGAATGAAAATATCGACAAACCATTTCTAAAAAAGCAATCGAATTTAATTCAATTTCACAATAATTCATTTTTGATTATTGACCATAAAGTCGCACCAACGACCGAAAAAGTCAAGGTCGATTATTTGATTATAATTAATAATCCAAGATTAAAAATAGCAGATTTGAATCATAATTTTACATTCAAAAAAGTCATTTTTGATGGTTCTAATAAATATTGGCAAATCAAAAACTGGAAAACGGAATGTGTGGAATTGAATATTGAGTATCAAGATGTTCGAGGAGATTTTGCATTTGTATTGGAGTTGGAGTGAGCACAAATAATTAATCTAAAACTTAAAAAAAATGGTCATTATAGACTTCAACGAACGAAACCAAAACCAAAACCAAAACATTTCCGTCATTATGGTGCACGCCATAATCCATTCAAGGCAAAAGCATTTTGCTTTATTAGCGCTCAATTCAAAAAATATCCGATTTTTGGCTTGCTAATATTATTGAAATTGAGTCCTTACGTTCAACGGATTGCAGCATTCACCGCAATGATGGAAAGGGTAGTGATTTAGATTTGTTTGTTGAAGTACTGAATGACGGAAAGGTTTGAGTTCTAAATTGGTAAGAAACTAAAGTTTTCAGTCGTCGCCTTCGGGAGATTCCGACCTTGGTCGGAATGACGGTCTTTATTTATATATTCACTATATTCGTATTTACAAAAAAGCTAAAAGCTAAAACTAATTATCATGAAAAGAATTTATTTATCAATCGTTTTGATATTCGCAGCTACCTTTTCCTTCGCTCAAAGTATTGAAGACGCTTTGTTTGACTTAGAAGGTGTGAAATTCACGAAAGTGACAGACAATAAATATGAATGTTTTGTAAAGCAATTCATTGACCACGAAAACCCTGAAAAAGGTACTTTTTATCAGCGTTTGGAACTGACACATGTTGGTTTTGAAGCACCGAATGTAATGAATACGCAAGGTTATCAATTGAACAGAAATAAGAATGAAGTCGCTACAATATTGAAGGCGAATTATATCAATATCGAACATCGCTTTTGTGGAAAATCTGTTCCGTCGCCATTAGATTGGCAATATTTGAACCTCGAACAAGCGACTGCGGATTTGCATCATATTAACCAATTACTTAAGAAAATATATACTGGAAAATGGGTCAGCACCGGAATTAGTAAAGGTGGACAAACAACGATTTTTTACCGTTATTTCTATCCAAATGATGTCGATGTTTCTTTCCCTTATGTGGCGCCATTGAACTTGGACTTTGAGGAAAAACGTATTTATAAATTCTTGGATACGATTGGAACAAAGGAATGTCGGGACAAAATTTTCCATGTTCAAAAAATACTTTTAGAAAATAGGGAAGAGGTTTTAGGAAAATTAAAATGGTTCTCTAAAGCATCAAATTATACGTTTGAATATTTAGGCGGCTTAGAAGCGGCTTTCGAGTTTGCCGTTTTGGAATATTCATTTTCGTTTTGGCAATGGGGAAGTAGTTGTGATGATTTGCCGACAGGCGATACATTGGATAATTATATTCAATCTTTTATTGATATAGTTGGGTTGTCTTTTTATGATGATAAAACGATGAAAATGTTTGAGCCACATTATTATCAAGCAAGTGCTCAAATGGGATATTATGGTTTTGAAACGAAAAAATTTGGTGATTTAATCAAGACTTTATCAAAAGATCCACATTCGTCTTTCGCTCCAAAAGGTATTGAAATCAAGTTTGATAATGATGTTCCAAAAGCAGCTGCAAAATGGTTAGAAAAGAACGGCAATAACTTTATTTACATCAATGGTGCAAATGATACTTGGTCAGCAACTCGTGTAATTCCAACCAAAAAGGTGAATGCGTTATACTTCAATATGGTAGGAAAACATCACGGAAACGCTCGAATTAAAAACTTAACAGATGCTCAAAAAGTAGAATTGAAAGCGACTTTAGAAATATGGTTAGGTGTGGAAGTAGACATGGAAGCATTGTAAGGATTTTTTTATGAAAACGAAAAATTAAAAAGAGACCGTCATTCTGACCTAATATCGGGATGACGGTCTTTTTATAGATTTTAAATTCGTTTTTAATTGTCAATTAAATACGTTCCGTCACGACCGTCGAAAACAAAAAATCATTAAATAAACCAGCTTCTGGTTTATCCTTAGAATAATAAATTACATTCGGAACACCGACCCAAAATGCAGCAATTCCACCTAATTTTAAATCCTTATAATTTAAAAACTCAATTGTTTCAATTTTATTTTTGCGATATTCATCGACTAAGAATTTTATTTTAAGCAAGTTTATAAAACTATATTTTCCTGCTTTTTCAATCGTTGAATGCAAACCGATTTGCGAGATGTTTGCCGTTTTAGCATGTTCGATTTGGCGATACTTAGCGTAATTAATTAGATATTTTCCTGCACCATTGATACAAATCACAAAACCGTGATAACCGTGTACGAAACCTAATTTGAAGCAATACAAAAGAAAAAATTTATAAATTCCTTTTAATAAACTCGGTAGAAATTGAGGTGTTTTTCCACGTTTTAATTGTTCGATGACGCTTAATTTGGCGTATTTATTTTGACGATTCAAATAATCAAAAACCGAATCAAAAGAATAATGTAATAAGTCACCTTTTAACTGTCCGATTTTGACATCGTTCTTGACTTCCAAAACTTCGTGAACAGCTTTTCCAATCCAAGTTGCCGCATCTTTTTGCCATAATCGAACCTTCTTGTCAGGATACCAACCTGCAAAACGAATCCAAGTGCCGCTAAAATTTGTCAGCCGATTGAAACCAAATGCCTTGTGTGTAGGTTGTTTCTTTTGTGCCAAAATGGATTGAATTAATTTTTTGGAAAGGACTTCATCGGCATCCAGAGAAAGGATATAATCGCCTTTGGCTTGAGCGTTTCCCCAATTTTTTTGTTCTCCATAACCATCAAATTTTCGTTCAAAAAAATGAACATTATAAGACGCACAAATAACTTTAGTTTTATCTTTGGAAAAAGAATCCACGATGATAATTTCGTCAGCAACTTGCTGAGCAGCATCCAGACATTTGGCAATATTGTCGGCTTCATTGTAAGTGATAATGACGGCTGAAATTTTCATGTTAGAAGGTTTAAAGGTATTTGGTTTATAGGCTTATAAGTGTTCTGGTATAAAGATTTATGAATCAAACGACGAATAAACGATTTTTTACATTAAAACGGTCCAAACCTTTATACCAAAATACCTTTAAATCTTTACACCTACTATTATACAAAAGTAATTCAAAAATATGAGAGAAATCGCAATTTCGGATATTCATGGATGTTTAAAAACGTTCAAAACTTTATTGAACGATAAAGTCAAATTTACGAAGGTGGATAAGCTGTATTTGTTAGGCGATTATATCGACAGAGGACCGGACTCTAAAGGTGTGATTGATTATATTATACAATTGCAAAGTACAGGTTATCAAGTGAAATGTTTGTTGGGCAATCATGAAGAAATGTTGTTATGTGCTTTGGAGAGTCATCAAAATAAGGAATTATTTTTAAAACATGGCGGCAAACAGACTTTGGCGAGTTATGGTTTGACTTTGGCAGAATTCAGATTTCATCCACACCTTGAATTTTTCAAAGGCTTGAAACCCTTCATTGAATTAGAAGGTTATATTTTGGTTCATGCCGGCTTGAATTTTAGAATTTCAAATCCATTTACAGATAAATATTCGATGATTTGGATTCGAGATTGGTATCATCGAATTAATAGAAGCCATTTGGATGGCAAAATTATTGTACACGGACATACGCCACAATCTGTGGATACGATAAAAATGATGCACGAAAATATGGCAGTTAACCAATATATGGATATTGACGCTGGCTGCTTTCGCTCTGGCATTATGTGTGCGTTGGATTTGACGAATCGAGCATTGTATTTTCAAGATTCCTTGGATGTAGTGACTTTT
>Ga0209712_10000751_pt1 | contig 28055 bp, 29 predicted proteins | sample ArcOceMetagenome_FD_187443 | JGI IMG/M metagenome (GOLD analysis project Ga0209712, IMG submission 187443) | Marine eukaryotic phytoplankton communities from Arctic Ocean - Arctic Ocean - Greenland ARC118M Metagenome (SPAdes) (version 2) | ecosystem: Environmental > Aquatic > Marine > Oceanic...
AGAGGGTACTCGTTTAGAATCATGATGCGAACATCTGATAGTGAAATTTTTATGTGTGCATTCAAGAACCACTCCTTGGTTTTCTACCCTCTTTTAAAGGTAATACTTCAAGCGTTTTTGGACCCGTAATTTATTGTAACGAGTTAGCTTTTTCTCAACATAAATTTTGTTGTTCAATTACTGAACTCTGTAATTTTTGGTGTTCAAATATTGGACAAGCACCTAAATTCGTGTTGCTTCAAAAAATTTAACAATAAGGTTCTAATATATAGAGCGAGCACAATTGGCATATAGAGCACTTTAGGGAAGAATTTAAGGCGTGGGAACAAGGTAACTTTGAACCTAAGTATTACCTGAGGCATATGTAAAGTTCTGGAAAGATTTCCCAGAAAACAATCTGACAGCTGTAAACTCTAATTAACATCGGTAGCAAACCAAAACTGAGCCCCTACATGGCGTTGACAGGTTGGTGAATGTAGAAATATTTGCTTGAATTAAGAAGACCAATAGTGTGCTCTCAGGTCGTTTGAAGCCAATTTCTTTTAGGCTAATAATTGTATGCAACGCCGACCAAAAGCCAATATACCCCTTAGGGTAAGAACTAGAATAACCACAAAGAGTAAAATTTAATGTTTGGATTGTTTAAAAAGGACCCAGCAAAAAAACTACAAAAACAATATGAAAAACTATTGTTTGACGCAATGCAACTGCAGCGCAAAGGAGACATCATGGGATACTCTATGACAACCCAAGAAGCTGAGAAAATACGTGAGCAGATAGAAGCACTAAAGGACTGATGAATGAGGCGCTGGGGCAGAGTGCTGGTGTTAAAAAAGAGCAGTTTTTTGGGATGAGCCTGTTCAGTATAAAGCGACCACCAAGGGGCGTAGTAGGCTACAAGCCTCAACCTAAGCAGCTATACATGACCTAAATCGCCCAGATTATCAAACCGCGTGCTTGTTTGTGGTACCTGTTTATGCAAAGTTAACACGGCTTGATAGGGCCAAATTTCTGTACTAATGGGTTTCTTTTTAACATAATTTAGATGTAATTTTTTTGCCGATACCGGACAGTTTCTGTAATGAATGTTCTAGTTTAATAGAAGCTTTGCTATTTAGATTAATCTTAAATAGCACCTTGCCAATCAGGTGGTTTTTGGACTGCCAAACGCCGCAGCAAGATGAAAATATTTCTTTATTGTCACTACACAGCATGACCTCTTTTTTTCTAACCTGTTCCAAGCGCTTCAGTACATACCCATAATTTGGCAGGTCCATCACTACAACATTACCTATTTTTGCACGGCTATTAAAGGTTCCAACTAAGTCACCAGAAGCGAAAAGAGGGGTCATACTGTCTCCCTCAACACGGAACATTTTAAGCATCTTTTAGGTAAGGATGAACAACCTCAAGTGCTGGGGGGTATGGAGCAAAAACGCGGTGTGTGACTATATCTTTGCTGTGCCAGAATATCTCTGAAAAACGATTTAGTTGCTCCACTAATATAATGCCATCTCTTCGTGCGATGCCTTGTTTACACTTTGATGCAGCTTGCATGATTTGGTGAGTAATCTCATGAATATCCGGAAATTTTTCTATCTGCGGCTGCTTGAAGTAATCTCCCCATATAGTTGTTATCTCATGTTTAACCTGCGCGGCATGGACTTCTTTTTGCGCAACCAATCGGGCCAATTGAGCAGTGCTGTCCTTATCTGAATGGTCAGCTAGCTCTGCAATTATGTCCATAAGGCGCACAACGCTAAGAGCTGCAATTTGAGCCACCGCAGGGTCATAAATTTTGCAAGGAATATCGCAATGGGCATGAACTGCGGTAATGCTAAACATGAGAGCTTTTAACCGCAAGAATACTTAGAATAATTGATATCATTATTAGCATTTGCCCAGTAAGTGATAAATCATTATGCATCAATGCGCTGCTATCAGTGTGTGCGAAACTGTTTGACGCAGAAATCAAAAGTGCTAGCGTTAGTAATTTTTTCATACAGTAAATCCTCATTAAACGCGATAAAAATAAAGGTTAAAATTATGATCTTGAGTTTAGATAAGTTTATTGTTAATAGCAATCATTATCATTATCATTTGCATTAACTCGCTATTTTGCATTTGGTAAGTGTTCAAGGGAAAAGTACGTTAGAAAGTGGGTAAAACCGCTTATACGATTTTTTTGGATTAAGGTTTGCCACCGTGGCACTTCTCTTGTGCCTTGGCTTGGCATAAGCATGTTTAAAATTTTACCATGTGCCTTAATTCTGCTAAAAATTGCTGCCATGGACCAACCCAAATACGATAACATTCGAATATTTATAGGGTGACTGGAGTGGTTCCAGACAAAGGTAGTTATTGGTACCTTAGTCTTTACATGTATGCCCCCTGGATTTTACCTAATTGGCTAGTAAAATTTTTATAGCCAATAAGCATCCTCTTGCTCTTCATCGAAAGACTTAGATTGATCAGTATTCTGATGTTGTAGCTGGACTAGGGGGTCTACCGTTCCCTTTGGTTGAGCAGGCAATGGCGCAATGTGTTGCCACTGGCTGAGATAAAATTCGGTGAGTAATTGGTTAATCATTTGGATAAAACCTCTCCTTTGGGCTTTAAAAAATTCCCACTAATGATAATCATTCTCATTCGTGACTGCAAGTGATATTTGACTACAGTTTAAAGTTTTATGCATGGTTATTACGCCACGTTCTAAAAACAGATAAGGTCAGTTAGTTTGAAGACGCAACCCGTAAATTTAACCCTAATACCACTTGCAATCACTAATAAGAATCATTATCATTTATTTAAAGGTGTGATTATCTCAACACATGTTGTATTAGGCGTTTTGTGCTTAGGTTTTTGCTTAGGTTAGCCAATAGCCCGCTAACTATATTTATTGTCAATTAATTACGATTAGTTATGAATACATCTAACACTCATTACGAACTGCATGCAGTTAATCTTTTTAGGTCTAGTAACACGGCCGTTTTATCAACCCTTTCAAAAAGCACAGATGGCTACCCTTTTGGTAGCTTTGTCACATTCGTCTCCCATAGTAATAGGGAGCTATTTATATATATTAGTGATATCGCAGAGCATACAAAAAATATTCTTAGTGACCCAAGAGGCTGTGTCACTATATTTTCAGTCAACCCAGAAGGTGATAAGCAGAACAGCGCCAGGCTCAGTTTAATTGGAGACCTAATTAAGATCCCCAGTAATGAGGTGAAAACCTGCCAAACAAGATTCTTTAAACTTTCTCCTGAAAGTGAAAGTTACTCCCATATACATGGTTTCCACTTGTATAAATTAAACATATTGAAGGCTAGATGGATCGGTGGTTTTGGTCAAATTGGTTGGTTAGACATAACCCACTGGGTTGCCTCTGCCCCAGATTGGCACAACGGCGAGAAAGCAATGATTGAGCATATGAATCAAGACCACTCTAATGTTATTTGCTCAGCACTAAATGGCGTTTTTAATATTGTCGATCCTAACGCAAAAATGTTGGCCTTGTGCACTGACGGCTATTATATTCTTTCCACAGGCACTCAGTTCTTTGTGCCTTTTCTTGAACCATGCTACAGCGAAAAAAACGTTCGCACAGCCCTAGTAAAGCAAGCAAAAGCCTATCGAGCGTTTGAACTAAAATAGGTTTCACAGCCTAAATTATAGGTTAATAACTAATTTTTTTTGATACATTTTTTTATAAAGTAGGGATTACACATGTTAAGCAATCTGCCATTATTTTTAAGTGGTCTGTCAGTCGGCGTTATTTTATTTCAAACTACAATAATTGCGCCCACTGTGTTTGGTGGCTTGGGGCCTGATCGTTCAGGCCCACTTTTACGTAAGGTATTCCCTAAGTTTTTTATTCTGCTGTCAATTTTGGGTTTGTTAAATACTCTAGCTTCTGTAGTGTCAGATATGAATACGCAAGCTTACATAGGCATCGCCACTTTTGCCCTAGCTACACTGGCTTATGGGTTAATTCCAATGACTAATAAGAGCCGTGATGAAAGTAATGAAAAGTCATTCAAACGTCTGCATAACGCCAGTGTGCTGATAACGGTTACTATGCTTTTTGTTAACTTAGCAAGTGTAGTGATCTAATGTGGTATAGGAGATTAACCAAAAACTATGGTAATAACACACATTACACTTTTAGGGTTAAGAGTTTTGCTGAATTTTATCAAAAACCAATGAATTGTTAACTAAATGAACACCAAAACTTACTTTCAGTTCTAGACTCTTTTATGGCTGTCCATATAATGTAGGCGTTAGTGCAGTTGGTTCTTGGTCTAATACTTTTCTAAAACTATCCCTAGTCACTCGATCGCGTAAGCAGGGAGCTTTTGGGGTTAAGGGGTTGAACTAATCACCAAATTCGGTTTTTTGTAATGAACCAATACTCCTTGTCAGTTATTTCAATGACCGCTGAATAAAATGCAGCCATCTAAATAGGAAGAAAAATAATGCCAAAGACCACGTTCTTTGCTGTGGGAATAATTTTATTAGTTGCAGTTATCATTGCCCTTATGTACGGCAAAAAACCTTTTGGATTATATGAAAATGAGTCTTCTAAGATTGAAGACTTTCTCTCTGCCAATAACCAGTTTGTGGATATTGTTGAAACCATTGAAAACCAATCAACAGGTAAAGTGACGACGGCTAAGTTTGAACGCGACATTGGTAATGGAAATTCTCATATTGAATTTGAAGTAATACTGGATGATGGTGGTGAGCAGGAATATATTTTTAACACGATCAATAATGAAATATTTCTTCAAAAAGATACGTTAGAAGTATTTATCTCTCAATACAAGTTATTAGATATCGTTAAAAGTTTAGAGAAAAGCACTGGTGGCAAGCTAGTTGAAGCTGAATTCGAAGACACCTTAGGAGATGGCACTACGCATATAGAGCTGGACATTAAAATGCCTGATGGAAGTGAGCAGGAATACATTTTTGATACAGTGAGTAAAACCTTGGCCCTATAGTGGCGCAGTGAATTTTCTTACTTAACAATAGATGTTATTGAAACCTCTAGGTGACAGCGCAGAGCCAACCAGTGTTTGCAGAACCTTTATTGGTTTGAGTCCTAAGTCTAGAGGTGGCTTTAAAGCCCATGCGGCAAACGTGAGGCATTGATGCGTTAGGAAATTCATACTGAGTAAAAATGTATGAAAAAGTCACTCGCGCTTTATTCTGCTGCGTTGGCCACAATATAGTCTGATTCAATGGAGTTTCTTTTTCTCTAAGCTTAGCTTTCCTTTTAGGCTCATGATATACGCAGCGCCTGATAACAGAAGAACAGAGCCTGATTCACCCATAAGAACAAAGGCATCCATATCTTTACCGTGCATCACTATTAAACGGCAAAGTGCTGTTATCGCAATGATAATTGGCAGGGTTACTGGGATTCTTGAAGAGCTTGTATATGCGCCCACCATACCGATGATCTCAGCGTAGATAAAAAGTGTGAATAACTTCTCTATCTGCAGGTCATAGTGAATTATCGCTGTATATATTTCAATCAAGGCAGCCACGAAGGCCCCAACACCAATAACAAGAAGAATGAACTTCTCTCCCCATTCAAACGCAATTTTCGTCATGCTGCTGCCCTCGACCAATACCCAAAAGTCACTCTGGAGAACCTACGCTATTTAGCTCTTTGAACATACTATAACTTTGATTAACTAACAATAGAGTTCCTACAGCTATCTATTACCCTCGATCTTGGATACCTGGCCGTTCCAAATTCTATCGTGCTCATTAGAATTCTAAAAGCATAAAAAACCCAACAATCCTGATTTATAGGCAACGAAGCTAGTTGTGAGTATTAATAATAACGCTTGAAACTAGTATTTAATGGAGGTTGGGGAATTCAAATTGTTCTGTCAAAGTCATACACACCAAAGGTCCATTTCTTTGGCCCTGTAGATACCCCAAGGAGGCATTTATATCAACAATTCAATATGTTACGTCTGCGCTCCTAAAGTCTTCCTGAGCACACCTTTATTAAAAGTTAAGCTTAATTTAACCAAAAAAGCCACGAATGCGTGGCTTTTTTAATAGCTAAATTATCCGTTTAAGCTATGGCTGCACCACAAACATACCGCGCATGCTGTAGGAATGCCCTGGCACTGAGCAGAAAAACATATAGTCCCCACCAGCCATTAAATCTGCTGTTGAGAAATTAACGCTAGTGGTTTCCCCACCACCTATTACTGCAGAGACCGCCATTACACGGCTATCGCCTGGCTTCACATACTTTGCGTCTAGGCCAGCTTGCATGCCATCTGCCGCAACTGCGTCTAAGTCAGCTGAGGCCGACAGCACCCAGTTATGGCCCATTACATTTGCGGGTAGGCTACCTGCATGGGTCAGATTAACTGTAATTGATTCGCAGCTTTTTTCTACGGTCATATCCGCAGCACTAAACTTTAAATAATCCCCCACTTCTACATCAAAGGTACAGGCTGCTTGAGCAATACCAGCTGTTAGAGAAAAACCTACACACAAAATTGCTTTCATCATTGTCTTCATTAAAACTCCGTTAAACCACACATTTGATTGATAGAACAAGCGTCACTTGGCAGCCAACCGTGACTTACTTTCAAGTGGGCTTAGTACTCATGCCCGCCTGTTATTTATTTGCTTTTCTTGCCTCCTTTATAACTTGGCTGCGTCTTTTTAATTAAAACTGACTAATCTCATATTCAGCGCTTTTGGGTTGTCCTCATCATCCACAAAACCACTAATCTTTTGGCTTAGGAATTAGGATTTCACACACAAGGTTGAATTTTCTGACGTTAGATATGGTACCTCAACATGCCCAACAGGCCCACTAGACGAGTGTCACGAGATGGTAAAGTTTGGTAAAAAGTATCAGTGACAACTTTACTAAGTTGGTGGGGCTGGTGATATTACTAACCTGTTATGTTGCAAAGTTTTAGCAATATTAAATGGCTAGTGGGATTGCCAAGTTCTAAAGGTGAAGTTTTAAAATTCTAAACAGATCAGCACCAAGACTGCCAAAAATACCGTTTCTGCAAGCATCAGCACCATAGGGCGCCAGCCCATAGCTGCTAACTCTTTAAAGGATGATTTCATACCCAATCCCACCATTGCGACAATCAGGCACCAACGTGACATCTCAACCATAAAAATCGAAACTTGGGGCACTATAAGTCCACCGCTGTTGAAAGAAACTATCAAAATAAAAGCCACTAGAAAGCCTGGGAGTGGAAAGCCTTTGGATTTTGTATCAGACTGTGTCTTTCCCCAGCGTGCTGCAATCAGTGCAATAATCAACACCACTGGCACCAGCATCGACACCCTTAGCAACTTGGTAAACGTGGCAATATCACCAATTTCGTCAGACATTAAATAACCCGAACCGACCACTTGAGCAACATCGTGGATCGTCGCTCCCAAAAATACTCCGCTGGCGGCAGGGCCCATATTAAACGCCGTTACGACTAGTGGGTAAACGATCATAGCGACAGTGCTCAGCGCAGTAACGCAGATCACCGTAAAAATGAGATTTTTTTCAGCATCCTTACTGTGGGGCAATACTGCAGCAACAGCCAGTGCAGCAGAAGCACCACAAATACCTACTGCTGACCCACTCAAAATGCTCTGTGAGCGGCCTAGCTTCAGCCAGCGCCCAACAAAGAACCCAAATAGGATCGTAGCAGGCACTGCCAAGAGTACAATAACTATCGGAGTGAAACCTAAACTCATCAACTGCTCAAGGGTAATGCGCGCACCAAGCAGTGCGATACCAAAACGCAATATCGACTTGGCGGAAAACTCAATACCTGCAACGCAACGGCCTTCAGCCGATAAATAATTTAACGCTATCCCTATTAACAATGCATAAAGAATTACCGGGCCACCGTAATGTTCTGACACAAATTTTGCGGACATGGCGACCACAAAACAAAGAATAAAACCGGGCATTAAATCAGTGAGTTTCTGCCCACCAGATGTATTTTTTAAAGAAGAAAAACTTCGTGCGATTGAAGACATCAATTTGCTCTGTCATTTTGTTGGAACAACACGCCCCCATATATATTTTGCCTAGCAGGGCCTTAAAGTTACAGGTCTTTTTAGGCTACTTCTAAGAGGGTATATCGGTGTGAACTACTTGTTAAGCCATCCTATTAAGATGCCTTATCATCACCCACAACCCCAAAGGAGCGGCGTTTAAAACGCACTGTGTCTTCAACAACTGCAGGCAATACAGCTATACTAATCCCTGCCCCAGAGATAGGCAATATTATTACGGCGTATTTTTTGGGCATACAGTTGGGCTTGAAAACAAATCTGCCTTTTTTTCACCAGTAAGTTCTGGTGTCTTGGTGAGCCAAGTTTTGCTTGAAAGGGAGTGTGAACCTTTCAGATAATGATAATATTTCTGAAAATTTAGAAGCGTATAAAGTGGAATTTGTTCCATATAGAACCCCATGCAAGTGGAAAAGTGAAGAGTATCTAAGCAAATATTACTGCATTAAACACCTGTGATTTCAGATTGGCCCATTGTCACAAAAAGGTCATCACAATTTAAGCAGGAATGATTTTCATATCGGGTTAGACAGCGAAGACTTACCGAGAAAGTGACAAGCGCTGAGATAGATATGGCAAAGCAAATGACCAGGTAATCACATGCAGGGGGCTAAACATTGGTTACCTTAAATTTATGCTATGCTAAACAAATAAGTGCTTACAAGTTAACCTGGAGTTGTTATGGGATTACTAACCACAACCATTGGAGCCTACCCCAAACCAGATTATATTGACCTGCCTGATTGGTTTGGCAATTTAGACACGTCCCACCCCACCCGCGGCTGGGCGGCGGCGGTGTCTGCCATGGGCGACGACTTTGAGGCCATCCTTACCCGCGGTACCCGTCAAGCGGTGCAAGACCAAGTCAACGCAGGTATCGACATACCCACAGACGGTGAGATTGCGCGGGAGAATTATATTCACTATCACTGTCGACAGCTAAGTGGCATCGATTTTGACATATTAACTGAAAAGACCTTACGCAATGGTAGCTACTCCTCCTTCCTGCCCACGGTACGTGGACCCGTCATATCTGAGCGTTTATTTCTTGCCAATGATTGGCGCCGTGCGCAACAGGCTACCGATAAGCCGGTAAAGATTACTATGCCTGGACCCTTAACCATGGCCGACACCTTGGTGGATGAGTTTTATGGTGATCAAAAGGAGTTTGGCAAAGCCATCGCTGAGGCACTCAACCGCGAAATTTTAAGCCTAGCCGACGCGGGCTGTCGGCACATTCAAATTGATGAGCCTCTATTTGCACGCTATCCCGACCGAGCATTACTATTTGGCGTCGAAAACTTAGACCGAGCCTTCCACAACTGCCCGCAAGAAGTCGTCCGCACGGCCCACATGTGCTGCGGATACCCAGACAAAATCGATGTTGCCGATTACCCCAAGGCTCCACCTGAATCTTACTTTCAGATTGCCGACGCCATGGAAGATTCCAGCATCATGGCTTTGTCTTTAGAAGATGCCCACCGCTACAACGACCTCAGCTTGCTGGAGCACTTTAAAACAACACAGATTATTCTGGGGGTTGTGGCCATCGCCAAGAGTCGGGTAGAAGCGGTGGAGGAAATTCGCCAACGTTTGCTACAGGCGCTAGAATACATTGATGCCCACCGCCTTATTGCTGGACCCGACTGCGGCCTGGGCATTTTGGGGCGCGATCTAGCTATGGAAAAAATGCGTCACTTGAGTGAGGCTGCTCATTCCATCGACAGCTAAATAAACTGCTGGACCAACACAATACCTCCGACCAGTGCGAGGGAATACAACAAAATTTTCCATATTGAAAATTTCCGCACTGACCAGTCTATGCGGTCATCTCGCTCAGTCTGCTTCTTAGAGGCTTTAAACTTGCCGAGATAGAAAAAAACAGCTAATGACAAAACTGCCATGGAGCCAAAGACTAAAGTATTGGCATCCATTAGCGACTTCTCAGTTTAGCCAATAGCCTGAGCATTTCAAGGTAGAGCCATATCAGCGTCACCATCAGAGAAAAAGCACCGAACCATTCCATGTATTTGGGTGCGCCCATCTCTGAACCTTGTTCAATAAAATCGAAATCCAACACCAAATTAAGCGCGGCAATGGCGACGACAAATAGACTAAAGCCAATACCAAATAAACCGTTTGAGTGAATAAATCCTATGCCGCCAGAACCGAACATATTCATTACCATACTAACCAAATAAAGCACACCAATCCCCATAGTGGCTGAAGTCACCATCAAGCGAAAATTTTCTGTGGGCTTAACGATGCCCGTTTTGTACAGGAACAGCAATGATGCAAGAGTACCCAACGTCAAGCCTACCGCCTGGATCACAATGCCTGGATATTGCATCTCAAAGATACCCGAGATAGCACCCAAAAATAGGCCCTGAGATAAAGCATACAGCGGCGCTGTTATACCAGACCACTGCTTTTTAAATATAGTCACCAGAGCAAATACAAAGCCCAGGATCGCACCACCAATCGCGAGCGGCATCACTGCTGCTGAGTTACCACTTTCAAAAAACAGGTTCCATGTCCAGGACGCTGACAACACCACCAATGCCAGTAAGATACCGGTCTTGTTCACTGTCCCCTGCAGCGTCATGGTCTGTGATGACGTTGATTGAATGCCGCGTGTTGGTGATGATGATTGGGCACTCTTGCTGAACGTATCGGCCTTCAACGCCGGGTTGCCTGAGCGACCGAACATTTGAAGCGCTCTATGATTTGACATATATTAACCCCTAAGTTTATAACAAAAATTCCTCCCTAAACGCGCTAATGTGTGAGCCGCCAGGGTCGGTTAAAGCTTAAAGTAATGATAGCCGATTAGGCTCCCTAACCCAATATTATTGGGCAAAAATTTTTCCTTAAAAAGAGACTCAATAATAAAACCCAGACGCACATCAAAAAAATAGAAAGGAAGTTTAGAACAAGGGCAGCATTATGGACAAGGAACCCTAATAACGGGCTTGGTGAGGCTCATGATGTTGATTTTGAGGGGAATGTATTTTTCAAAGAAGAGTGTTTAAAGTTACAAACAGAAAACTAATGGCACTAAACATACGCCAGGTAGTGGCCTTTGAATGGCCTTTATTCATCCCTTTGGGATAGTTCAAGGTGAATGAAGTTGTGCACTTAAGTACAGATGTAATACCATCATCCACATTAACAATACGCTATAGTCTATTTTCGTGAGAGTGAGAACCAAAAACTGTTATGTGTGTAAGGACGCAAAGGAAGTACTGTATAGGTGTCAATATCAAGACCTAAAGGATTGGGTGTTCCTATGTGGAAAGTGTCTCACGGATGTTAAAGTACGTTTTGAGGATACTTACCAATACGGTGGAACTTGGAAAAGTAAGAAGAAATAGATGTGCCCCTAAATCTGTCTTAAATAGGGTAATAAGGCTAATTGTGGGTCTCAATAATAACCCTTGAAACATATGTGGTGCATATAGAAGCAAAAATGAAACCCTTTGATAAGGAACTTACCTAATGAGAACCAAGGCGCATGAACACAACGAAACCTGATGATTATGTATATACGGCTATAGATGCCATAGATGAGGTTTCTTGTGGGAACACCCGTAAAGCTGAACCTAAGCCATCTTCAGGAAAGGATAAATGGCATAAACTAAATAGGTGGCAGAAGGTCTGGCTAGTCTCTGTTGTTATTCAAAAGCTTATTATTGTGCTAATGAGCTTACCTACAATGGACTTTAGCTTTGCATTTATCATGATAATTATCATCTTGAATGTAAATTGCCTAGTCTATGGTTTTGGCTTAGCCATTGCTTGGGGTCTTCGGCGAGTCAAAGCGTAGTTCTGTCTTTAACTCTGGGACATGAAGAGGAAGGGTTGGCAGAGAAGGACCGCTAAAACCTTCTCTGCCATAGCTATTTATATACCTGCCAACTAGAACCGACACGTATAACTTCAACTTTCCTTTTCTTCGCCAACTGAGTAAGTATAAGGTGAGTAGTAAACCCAATAAAGAATCCAGCAACACAAGCTATAGTAGTAATCATAACAACTCCAATGTGAGCTAAGGGATAGGCAGAGCAGTGACTCTAGGACTGGGCTGCCAGTAAGAGAAACAACGGGGTTAGGATAAACCCCGCGGTCAAAGGAGAGCTTCAGATAAGCTCGTGAAGCCCGCCAATCCTCAAGGGCTAAGTTATCAATAATTGTGTTCACCAACAATGCTGATTACATGCTTTTACATTGCTTACAAAGGCTTACGTTACAGCCACTTTAAGCAACATTAGGTTAGGTGTCGCAAGTGTATAACTGGGTTCAAAAAGTGAAGTGTGTGATGCTCTGGAGATGGCTATAAGCCTGCTGTTGACTGCTGTGATTAAGTTGTATTTTGGCTACAAAACGCGTTGAATTAACCGACTTATTGGGCTGTTTAGATGGCCTGTATGCAGCCTAAGTGCTTGAGGCAATAAAAAGCCCGGATACCCCTATTAAGGGCATAACGAGGCTAATTGTGAGTCTCAATAATAACGCTTGAAACTTGTATGTGGTGGAGGTGGGAGGCGAAACTATTTCTCATATCCCCTATAGCTATACTTCTTATAATTAGTTCTGTTTGCGTGTACCCATAGATAAATGCTTAAACTAGAACTTATGCTTTATCTTTACACTGAAGGGCACTAGCAAAAATATAACTTACCCCTAATGACAGCTTAAAACGCTGGGATTTATAGGATTATGGTGCGAATGTCAGAAAGGGAAATTGTAGAGTAACTGTTTATAAGGCCACGCCTTACTTAATTATACTTTACTACTTCCGCTGGGTTTTTTATTCGATGTGGTGAGCTTTGACCGTATTTCGCGCAACGCCAAGTTGGCGTGCAGCTAGAGAGATATTACCACTACATTCCAGTACAGTTTTTCTAATTTCAAGGCATTGAATCTCCTTAGCCATGTAGCCTTTGCAACGCGTGCAGGCTGATATTTCGAATTCATGTTGCCCTAAAATTCGTACAATACTTTCTGTCTTTATCATACCTTCATGATGCTGGGAAACTAGCGTTCGCAAGCTCCAATCTAGATCAGACAAATTATCAATTACAGCACTTGTACGAAGAGCTTCTATAGCGTTGTTTGATAATGAGTGCTGCGATGAAATTACTGTAAGCATTGAACTGCATAAGTGCCGAAAATCAGAGCGGTTCCTAAGTTTGGGTAAGAAAAGTGAGAAACCTGCCAGGCGATTCTCTAACTGCTGAAATGGCCCTTTAGCCGTGTTTTTCGCATTAGCATAAAGCCTGCTGCTTAAAATAACCCACTCACCATCACCGAGCAGCTGCGTTCTCCTGTGAGTACAACGGTTTAACAGCGTGGTTAAAATTGGAACAATGTCGATTGACAAAAGATCAACTCGATCTAAATAAAGTGTGCCACCTTTATTTAGATCAATTTTATCCTCCATCGAAGTGTTACTGCTCGTGCTAGGTCTCATTTGGGCAATGAGCTGGCTCTCAACTGAATCAACAGTTAATGTTGCACAATCCAAAATTATAAAACTTTTTTTAGGGTGTAGCTGATCATGGATTTCTTCGGCTATTGTATTTTTACCCGTTCCTGGACCGCCCGCTATCATTACTGGGAGGCCTTGTAGAGCAGATTTTTTAGCTAATCGAAGATTGTGCCGTAATGCCTCATCTTTGAACACGCGCCCATTGTCAAAATCTTCAGTTGTTAATTGTTGGTGATAGATAGGGTCAACTGGCAAAAAAACCTTAGAATTTATTAGTTTACTACTCGCGCTGTGAGTAAGTCTAAGACGGGCAAAGTAACCAGAGTGCAACCAGTCTTTGATTTGAACAACTTCACCTTTACAAATGCGCTCCATCAATGGAAAAAACTGCCCCATAAAGACATCTTCGAATTTTGGTGTACTGGTTAGCCTTAAACCTGTTAAAAGTTCTCCTGTATGGCGGTTGGCACCGGTAATATATCCCTCTTGATTAAAGGCGATCATGGCAACATTTTGGGTTTGAAGGTATTCTTGGCGCGGGTGGAATTGGATGATGTGATCGCTACGATGATCGTCTACAAAAAGTCGATTTTCAACATTTTGCGCAGCTAGATTGACCAAGGCGAGGGTATGGTATTGACGTACAGTAACCTCAGAAGAGGCATCAATTAGTCCAATTAAATGGCCACTACTATCAAATATCGGAGCTGATAAGCACGACACACTGCCCTCTCTAGAAAAAAAGTGTTCACGGCCTGTAACGTTGCATGGTTGGCCTGTGTGAAGTGCCAGCCCAAGCGCATTAGTGCCGCGGATGCTTTCATTCCAAATTGAGCCAGGCACAATGCTTTGCCCACACACTGACGTGCGAAATTCTTCATCAATAATTCGATCAAGAACAACGCCATCACTGTCTGCGAACGCCAACAAAAAGTTTGGTCCAGCAATTTGGGCGCTTAAAAGCTCCAGCTCGGGCCTCACCAAACGCATTACAAGGTCTAACTTATCACGGCGCTGGTATAGGTCTGTGTGTGAAACAACGCACTCTTCAGGTTTGCTTAATGGGTCTAAACCTATGTTGACACAACGCCTCCAACTGTCTGCAATAGGCGCTGGAATTGCTCCATGAGCAAATTTGCCATTGAGTTCTAATGCGTTACGAGCTTTTTCAAATGTAGTTTCCAATAGACTCTCCAAGGTTCAGCAAATAATATGACCGCTCAAACACTTTAAAGAAAGTACATTTACACAATCTGTCAAATATTGACCACCTAAAGTGAACTGATGTGCAAAATTTGACAGCCTAAACGCAAACAACAAGAAAATTTATTGGTTATATTTGAGGGATAAACGGTTAAGCAGTTCTATATTTCGGAGAGTCCAATGAAGGCGCAAGTTTTACATAAATACGATGACGACCTAAGTGCATCATCATGGGTTGAATACATTGACGTTCCAGATCCTACGATTACAAAAGGGTCTGACGTTATCGTGCGTATTGGTGGCGCAGGCGTCTGCCGCACAGATCTGCACGTTATTGAAGGTGTTTGGCGCCCGCACATGGACCCCACGGGTGACCAGTTACTGCCCCTTATATTGGGCCATGAAAATGCTGGTTGGGTTGAAGACGTAGGCCCAGAAGTGGAAGGTTTGAAGAAAGGTGACCCTGTTATTGTCCATCCAAAGATTTCAAATGGCACATGCATTGCCTGCCGACGCGGACAAGATATGCATGGCGAAGGCACTTTCCCTGGGCTTGATTCAGATGGTGGCTACGCAGAAGCCTTGGTGACATCAGAGCGCAATATTATTAAGTTACCAGATTCCCTCCTACCGAAAGAAGTTGCACCTTATTCAGATGCTGGGCTAACAGCCTACAGGGCAGCAAAAAAAGCCACACGACATTTACTCCCTGGTGAGTACTGCGTAGTCATTGGTGCTGGAGGTTTAGGACATATTGCCATTCAAGTTCTTCGTGCCATGTGTGCTGCAGAAATTATTGTAGTAGATACATCTGCTAAGTCACTTGAACTTGCTGGTAAGTGTGGCGCCAATTATCTGGTACAAGCTGATGGTGGTGAAGTAGAGGCCGTTTTAGCACTAACAAAAGGGCATGGAGCTCAAGCAGTATTAGACTTTGTTGGTGAGAAAGGTACAACCAGAAAAGGGTTAGCAATGACCCGAGCTGCTGGCAGCTACTATGTAGTAGGTTATGGCGAAGATATTCAGGTACCCACTGTAGACCTAGTAATTACCGAAAAGAATATCATCGGCAATCTTGTTGGCACTTGGGCTGAGTTAACTGAATTGATGGAGCTGGCCCATAGGGGCTTAGTGGACCTTACCACTAAAGAATACTCGCTAAAGGATGCAAATCTTGCATTACGCGACTTGCACGAAGGTAAGATCACCGGACGCGCCGTACTGATCCCCTAAATTTTATTGAAATTTAAATAAACTGGAGTAAAACAATGATAAAAATAAGTAAGTTTATAGGGCCTGCAACTTTGCTGGCCCTGGCTGTCGCGGCTGCTACGCCTGCAATGGCAAAAGATTACACGCAATTTGGTATTGAAAAGGATTTGCCAGGTACCTGTAGCTACGAGGCTACAGATGCTAAGGATTATTCTGGGCGCTCCTTAAATGTGATTACCCATGCAATACCAGTAATTGGTGAGCCAACAGCACTTCATGCTGAGCAATTTGCAGCACTTACTGGAGCAGAAGTTAACGTTGTACATGTGCCTTTTGGTGATCTATTTCAACGCATAATGATCCCCTTTCAAAGTGATCAGAATGCTTATGACGTATTATTTTATGCCTCACTTTGGATTGGCGATTTCAACCGCTTCTTAGAGCCGGTGCCACAGAAGTATATTGATTCAACAGGCATGTCAGATGTGACCGATAGCTTCACGGGTGTTGCTACTTGGAACGGCGAGATGATTCAGTACCCAATGGATGGCGATCGCCATTACCTAAAGTACCGTACTGATATTTTTGACAACGCTGAAGTGCAAGCTAAGTTCCTTGCCGACACGGGTAGTGCGTTAACAGTGCCTGAAACATGGGAAGACTACAATAAGGTGGCTGCCTACTTTAATGATCGCGATTGGGATGGCGATGGCGAACTAAACTATGGTTCAGCTGAAGTAGCCAAGCGTGATGATTTGATGTTCTCTGCGTTTATTAGCCGCGCTGCTCCTTATGCCAAGCATCCTGATGTGAAAGGTGGTTTCTTCTTTGATCTAGAAACAATGGAACCATTAATTAATTCACCAGGCTTTGTACGTGGCCTAAAATTGTTTGTTGATGCACAGAAAAGCTTTCCACCTGGTGGCAATAACTTCGGGCTTGGCGATGAGATATTCTCCTTTGGCGGTGGTCAAACGTTGATGAGCTACAGCTGGGATGATGCCTATGTTCAAGCTAACCAAAAAGATAGCCGCATTCGCAATATGGTTGCAGCAGCGCCTCTGCCTGGCGCCGGTGAAGTTTGGAACCGTGATACAGGCACGTGGGACACGTTTGCTACACCAAACCGTGCACCCTACATGACCTGGGGCTGGTCTTCTGCAGTTTCACAAATGTCTGAAGAAAAAGAAATGGCTTTTGACTTCTTGTGCTTCTTTGCAAATGAAGCTAACGCCAAGAACGACCTACAAATTGGCCGTTTTGGAGTTAACCCTTACCGCAATGAGCATTTAGATGTAGACTTCTGGAAAGGTCAGGGCTGGGAAGACAAAACAGCTGAATCCTATGTTTCAACTTTGTCAGATATGGAAGAAAGTCAGAACCGCGTGTTTGACCTGCGCGTTCCGGGTGTAAGCCAGTTTATGTCATCAATGGCCAACGGTGTTGCTGAAGCCATGGCTGGGCAGAAATCTGCGCAAGACGCGCTCGATGGTGTGGCCAAAGAATGGGCTGAAATTACTGAGCGTATTGGTAAAGATCGGTTGCGTGCAGCTTATGCTAACGTTGTTAAGCTTGAAGACAACGAAGGTTGATGCCGTAGGGTGGGCGCCTTTAGGCGCCCACCAACAATCTTGGAAAAAATATAATGTTATCTTCAAAGCACTTTTTTTTACTACCAGCCCTTTTGACGCTGGTAGCTATCATTCTTTTCCCACTTTTATTCACGGTTAGAGTTAGCTTTTCAAGCTGGGATGTATTTCAGTCTGGGCTCGATTTTATTGGTGGTAGCAACTACGTTCGCGTATTTGCGGACGATCGATTCTGGCAAAGCCTACAACGCTTATCACTTCTTTCAATCATATCTGTATCATTGCAATATACCCTAGGCTTTGCGCTTGCCTTAGCGGTATGGAAACAGGTCAGAGGTGGTCGCTTATTACGGGTGTTGTTCCTCATCCCAATGATGACCACTCCAGTGGTTATGTCGGTTATTTGGCGCACTGTTTTTCATGAAAGTTTAGGGCCAGTGAATGATATTTTAAGTGCATTTGGTGTCGGTCCTGTGCCGTGGCTTTCAAGTGCTACGGGAGCCTTTATTAGCGTTCTTATTGTAGAGGTTTGGCAGTGGACCCCCTTTATGTTCTTGCTTTTGTTGGCTGGCTTGGTGTCGTTGCCAAAAGAGCCCTATCTTGCTGCAGCGATCGATGGTGCTGGCACGTGGCGGACATTTTGGCAGGTGACCTTTCCCTTGATGGCGCCTATTACTATCGGTGCATTGATTATTCGGCTCATTGAGGCGTCGAAGATTATGGACACCGTCTATGTGCTTACTTCGGGTGGCCCAGGAACTGCAACTGAAACCTCCTCGTATTATATTTATATACGTGGTTTGAGAGATTTCCAGATTGGCTACTCTGCAGCTTTGTCACTTGTGTATCTGGTGATTATGATTATAAGCCTCACTATAATTGCTAAACTTCTGTTACGCACACTGGTTGGGAAGGACGAATAAAATGAATAAGTTCTACCACACACTTAAAACTCTTTTTTTACTAGGTTGGTCAATTTTTGTTGTGTTTCCCTTTCTTTGGGCGCTATCAACTTCATTCAAAGACGCAAACGCCATTACTAGTGGTGCTACTTACATTCCATGGGTAGATTTTGAACCGTCGACCCAGGGCTGGACTTCACTCTTCACCAACGGTTCTCAGGGTATTAATATTGTTGGACCATTTATAGACTCTGCGGCTGTTACCCTTATTGCCAGCCTTGTGAGTTTAATTTTGGGCACACTTGCAGCCTATGGTTTGTCTAGGTTTGAGTACCGCTTAGGTTTTGTGAAAAACGCAGACATTACCTTTTTCTTCATATCTCAGCGAATTATGCCACCGATTGTGCTGGCTATACCCTTTTTTTTAATGCTTAAGGAACTGGGTGCGTTGGACACTATTTTTGGATTGGTTCTGGTGTATGTGGCATTGCTTTTGCCTATTGCTGTTTGGGTGATGACTGATTTCTTTGCAGGTATTCCCAAAGAACTAGACGAAATGGCCATGACCGATGGATGTAGCCCTATTGGGGCATTTTTCCGAGTAATTCTGCCTAATTCAGTGCCAGGCCTTGTGGTTGCAGGGATGTTCTGCCTTATCTTTGGGTGGAATGACTTCTTCTTTGCCTTTACGCTAACGTTTACTGAAACGCAGCTATTGCCAGTATCAATTGTTTCCCTTAACTCTTCAGTGACGCCTTGGTGGTCGCTGTCAGCCTTTGCGCTAATTTCTGTTGCACCACTAGCCTTAGTTGCAATCGTTGTTGAGCGTTATATGTCACGCGGCACAATGTCCGGGGCCATTAGGTAATTATCATGCTTCAAATTGATCATCTCACAACTGCCAAAGCCAAAGTTTCTTTGGATAATGTCTCATTCCTTTTTGAGGCGGGTAATATTTATACTATCTTAGGCCGCACAGGTGCAGGAAAAACTGAGCTTTTGCGGGCCTTAATGGGGCTCAATCCTTTAATTAATGGTGACATCAAGTTAGACAAAGAAAACATCACCAAACGTCCCATCAGGGACCGCAATATGTCACTTGTGTACCAGCAGTTTATTAACTACCCACACCTTAGTGTTCTGGATAACGTGGCTTTTCCGTTGCGTCGACAGGGTAAGAAGAAAGCTCAGGCCCAGGCGCTTGCTAGTACTATGTTGACCACCGTGGGGTTGGGAGACTTTTTACATCGAAGGCCCTCACAACTCTCTGGTGGTCAGCAACAGCGTGTTGCTCTGGCGCGGGCAATGGTCAAACAGTCTCGTATCTTAATGCTAGATGAGCCATTGGCTAATCTTGACTATAAACTGCGCGAACAGTTGCGTGAGGAGTTTCCACGGTTAGTAGCAGACAATCAAGAAAGTGTAATTCTTTACACCACCACAGAGCCACGTGAGGCAATGGAGTTGGGTAACACTATGATCGTTATGCATGACGGGGAAATAATTGCCAGTGGGCCACCTGCAGACCTATTCGCACACCCACCCACTAAAGATACTGCAAGCGTAATAAGTGACCCTCCAATTTCCTTTATCTCTGGGTTTGTACGTGACCAAGCGCTTTACTTTGGTGAAGGCCAGCTAGCGCCAAGTGAAGGCCTGCAACTGCCACCTGATGGCCCTGTAACTATTGCCCTTCGTCCAGATGCAATTGAGCCTGGTGGCGTATTTACAGCTAAAATTGGGTTATCCGAATTTAGTGGGTCGCAAACTATTATCCATCTTGATTTTGACTTTGGCCGAGCAATTATGATGGTTGAAGGTATAGAAACCTTCAAATCTGGTGATAACTTAAGTATCTCTATTCAAGCAGAACAAATGATGCTGTTTGCACCAGATGGCCGCAATATAACACTCAGGGACAACTAAGATGGCTAAAATTGTACTGGAAAACCTTGGACACAGTTATCTGTCCAATCCAAAAGGTGAGCATGATTTTGCGCTTAAACCGGTCAACCTCACCTGGGAAGATGGTAAAACCTATGCTTTGCTGGGGCCGTCAGGCTGTGGCAAAACAACTATGCTTAATATTATTTCAGGCTTGGTGCCTCCGTCACATGGGCGCTTATTATTTGATGATCAAGACGTAACATCGGTGCCCACATCTGCCCGAAATATTGCACAGGTATTTCAGTTCCCAGTCATTTATTCAACTAAGACAGTAAGGCAGAACCTGGCATTTCCGCTTGAATGTAGAGGGATGACTCCGTCTAAAATAAAACAGCGTGTGGCTGAAGTGGCCACACTTTTAGACCTAGACTATGCGCTTGATATGCCTGCTCGCAAGCTGAGTGCAGATCAAAAGCAATTGATCTCTTTAGGGCGTGGTCTGGTGCGGGAGGATGTAAGCGCCATTCTATTGGATGAGCCCTTAACAGTGATTGATCCGCAGATGAAGTTTATGTTGCGTCGTAAACTGCGTGAAATTAATCGCCAAACGGGTATGACAATGATACTGGTAACTCACGATCAGAGTGAAGCTATGAGCTTTGCTGATGAAATTGTGGTGATGAAGGATGGTTTAGTGCAGCAATCAGGCACTCCTGAAGAACTATTCTCACAGCCACAAAATGACTTTGTTGGTTACTTCATAGGCTCGCCACCGATGAATATGATCACTTTAGAGCCGAACTTGGGATCACTTAGCACAGAAGCCATCAACTTAACCAAGCCATTACCTGCAGCAATGCCAGTGGAAAATAATGTGTCCATATACCAGATGGGCATCCGCCCTGAACACATAGTCATGGTAGATAAAGAGAGTGATAGCATTGGCAAAGGTACAATTATTAAGATAGAACACTTAGGTGTTGATGGCGTTGTCACACTAAAATTACCCACTGGAGTCGTAATTAAAGCAAAGACACGTAAACATACCGAAATGTTGGTAGGTGACACCTTTGGAATCCGTGTTTGTCAAAAAAATGCCTTACTATATATAGATGGAACGCTTAGCCCTAGTTTAAATTGATAACATGAATGTGTTCCAATAGTAGTGAGCTCTAATATAGAAAATGAGGCTCTTTCTTAGTATAGTCGTGTCAGATCTTTTGATGACTTACTGATGTGTTCGACTAACTTACCCAGAATAGTGATTTTTTGAGTCCTAAGGCTGTGTGCGTACTATATGATTATTCCTTCTCTAGGTTGGTTTGTCCGCCCCGTAGAGTCCCCACCATGGTGCTTGTATAGACCATTACGAACGTTGCCCTATGATTAAATAGGCTCAGCTTCGCGCATTCTAGCCCTGCACATAGGCTTTATGTTATTTGCCCATGTGTGCCTTCGCTATTTGGTGTCAGAGGCCTTTAATTAAACGTTAAGTGATTGACCGAAGTATAGTTAAAAAAGCCTGGACCTAAGCACTGCGGTGCAAATCACCATGGGTAACCAGCCAATGCTGGATAAGCCACTCTTTTTAGGGTGGAAAAAGCTCTATTAATTGATCATGGGCTTGCGCCTCATGCTTAAATAAAAAACTGATGCCCAGGCCGCCTAGAATAGCTTCTTGTAATACTTGTCGGTCGTTTGCTTTTAGCACTGCATCCTTGACTTGGATTTGGTCGAGTATCCATTTATTAACAGGAATGCGTGGCACTAAGTCTGCGAAACTTATAAAGCTGTGTTTTTTGAGTAAAGCTGGGCTTTTTAGATATCCATTTTGGTCTAGATAGTCTTTGTGCGCATATAGGGCTAAATGTTGCTGCATCGCGACCTGCCCGCAAAGCTCCGGATGTGAGTAGCCATTGCAACCGACCTGATATATTTAAATTAGAAGTGGATAGACGGCCCTTACACCGCATAACCTTTATTAATAAATAACCACAGCCTGTGTTCGATTAAAGCGCTGCCACTGAAATAGTCAGCCATTGGGTGAATTAGTAGCTTTAATTGTGTAGCTCACATAAGGGTGGCTTTAGTTTGTCTTTTTACTGAGCGAGTGCACGCTGCTGACTGCAATGCAGCTGAACGTGAGCCAGTTTTAAGCTGAATATAATGCGGCTGCTAAAACACTGTGCTGAAACATCCTCGGGGATTCGTCTGTTTTAGTAAAAAATGCCGTCTCTTTGGAGGTGATCTACAGCCATGAAAAATGAACCTGCTTTAAAAAGAAGGAACCCTTAGTTATGGGTTACAAACACTTTTTGAATGGCTTTGAGCCACCGTTCGGACTATGCTCATAAAGGCTGCGGCTGCAGGTGAAACAGGGCGCTTTTTATTCGAGATCAAGTAGAGGTTTCTGATTTTTTCAAATCCTTCGATGGGCAAAAAACACACACTACCATTGGTTGGGATCATCGAGGCATTTTCTGGTAAAACAGATACCCCTAGGTTCTGACTAATCATCCAAATTAATGATGTAGCGTCCGAGGTCTCAATGTCTGCGCGCAAGAAGTGCTTAATTTGACTCTCCGCATCTAATCGTTTACGAATGGCTGAATCATCGCTCAATTGAATCACTGTTGAATGTGAAAGGTCTGCGAAACTGACCGTTTGCTGGCTTGCTAGGGGGTGTTCTGCGCTGCAGACAAGCCCATAGGTATCCGTTAAAAGTAACTCGCAGGATAAGTTTTCACTATCTATCCAGCTCTCGTGAATCCCAATCTCCACAAAACCCATCCGCAGTTGTTCGCTAACGTTCTTTGCATTCTCTTGGTGTATCGCAATTTCAATGTTGGGATAGTGGGATCGAAACTCCGCCAATGCTGGAATCACTAGGGTGGATACTACTGATGGCGATGAAGCGATACGAACGAGTCCTTTTTCTTTACCACCAAAGTCACGCATATCACGTATGGATTGATCAAAACGGTTTAATATTTCGATTGCGTCACTCACAAAGTAGTGGCCAAACTCCGTCACTACTAATGGCCGTTGTGAGCGATCAAAAAGGGTGACCCCAACATCATCTTCGATTTGCTTAATCGTCTCAGACATGGCCGACAGGGCAACGTTGCAGTCTTGCGATGCGCCAGTCAACGAAAGGTTGCGTGCAACCGCCACTGCGTATCGGAGATGACGGATCCCTAACTTCGTAGAATTCGAATATATATTCATCATTATTAGATTGTACAGATGTTGTATGTTCAATACCATAATAAACCAATGATGCCGTGATGGGGTTTCCATCCCACATAATGATTAGATTTCTATATTGTAAAAAATTTAGATTATCAACTAGAGAGATACCAACATGTCTATTGCTGAAAAGGAAGAAAGTCTCCAGATTCCATATCAATATGCAATGCCAAAAGATGCGTTGCCCGAAATAGTCATCCCCAATGCAATTCCTACAGACGACAGATTATGGGTTAAGCAAGCAGAGAATGTGTACTTTCGGCCTCTGTGCCTCAGCGCTTCTCAGGGATATTGGGTCACGTTACTCAAAGTCACTAAGTCTGGAATGTTATCGCGACATAGGCACCCGAGTCCTGTGCATGGCTTTGTGCTCAAGGGGCGCTGGCATTATTTAGAGCACGACTGGGTTGCCACCGAGGGTAGCTACGTCTTTGAACCTCCAGGGGAGACTCATACATTGATTGTTCCCGACGATGTCGAGGAAATGATTACGTTATTCCAAGTGAATGGCGCTATGTCTTATGTGGACCCTTATGGCAAAACGACGGGTTATGAAGATGTATTTACCAAAATTGATTTGTGTCGAGATCATTTTGAAGAAGTGGGCTTAGGTGGCGACTACGTACAACAGTTTATTCGTTAGATTAGGTCCTTAGAAACAGAATTATGCATCTATTAACTTATGGTCCGCTAAGTAAAGCTCCTCACAAGCGAAAAATCAGAATTGATGGATAGGAACCGGAATTAATATGGATATTAGCTACGATTATACGGACCGAGTCGCTGTCGTTACTGGTGGTGCCAATGGAATAGGTGCAAACATAGTCAAACACCTTCGCCTTGCAGGTGCTCATGTTGCTGTGTGGGATAAAAAGCAAGGCAACGCAGCTGATGATCAGTATTTTGAAGTGGATATAACAAATAATCAGCAAGTTACTAGCGCAGCTGTGGTCTTGATAGAGCGTTTTGGTAAGGTAGATTTTTTAATAAATAGTGCCGGATTTACTGGTCCAACTATGCCACTAAGCAAATTCGATGTCGACATATGGCAGCGGGTGATTGACGTTAATCTCGTCGGAACCTTTAAAGTAAGCCGCGCTATCACACCACTAATGCAAGAGAAAAATTTTGGGCGTATTGTAAATTTAGCTTCCCTTGCTGGGCAAGAAGGGACTCCGAACGCTTCGGCTTATAGTGCTGCAAAGGGAGGTGTTATAGCGATGACAAAATCATTAGGCAAAGAGTTGGCCATGACCAATATTCGGGTTAATTGTATCGCCCCAGCAGCAGTCGACACAGATATTTTGGAACAGATGAGCCCTGAGCACGTTCAAACTATGATCGATAAATCACCGATGAAGCGTCTAGGTCGAGTTGAGGAAGTAACCCATATGGTGTTATGGCTTTGCTCTAGTGCTTGCACCTTTAACAGCGGTGCTGTGTTTGATCTGTCTGGTGGGCGGGCATCTTATTAAATAATTTTGAAGGACAATACTTCTGCTGTCTAGACAATTGGGCGCAATTTCGATTTGCTTAATCGTCTCAGACAGGGCCGACAGGGCAACGTTGCAGTTGTAGGATGTGCTAGCCAACGAAAGGTTGCGTGAAACCGCCACTTCGGATCCCAGATGGCAAATCTACAACTTCGTATAATTCGAATATAGCTTCATTATTATTAGATTGTACAGATGTTATATGTTCAATACTATAATAATTCAAAGACACTGTGATGGGGTTTCTATCCAACATAAAGGAGTGATACATGAGTGCTAGAATTAATCTGACTTGGCGTTTTTTCCCAAGTCAGATAGCCTCCCTTCTAAAAATGAGGATCGAATTGTGATGATTAATTCACTTGTCGATGCACTCAAAGAGGTTGCTCGCTCTGATCACGCGATCTTGTCTGCAGCAGAACACAAGTCACCATACGAGACAGGAGCTCGGCGTGAGCAAGGGCAGGCATTGCTAGTGTTGCGTCCAGCGAGCAATGAAGAAATGTCGGCTATGGTTGCTATCTGTGTTCAGAGTGACGTAGAAGTTGTACCTCAGTCTGCGAATACCGGGGTCGTTTGGGGTTCCACACCAGACGCAACAGGCAATCAAGTATTGTTGTCACTTGACAGAATGAGCCAGTTGTTCGAACTCGATGTGGTTAATCGCAGTGTGCGGGTTGGTGCGGGCGTTCGACTGTCTGAGTTGAACGCCAAATTGGAACAATATGGGTTGTTTTTCCCCATCGATCTAGGTGCCGACCCTATGATTGGTGGTATGATTTCGACGAATACAGGTGGCTCGAGATTCATGCGATATGGTGACGTGCGTGCTAATACGCTTGGCTTAAAGGTGGTCCTTGGGGATAGGGATGGAACCTTGCTTGATTTAACCTGTGGCCTGAGGAAAAACAACGCAGGCGTCGACTGGAAGCATGTTTTCATTGGCACTACAGGTGCCTTTGGTATTGTAACTGAGGCAGTTTTAAACCTTGAACTGGTCCCTAAGCAGACGGCGGTGGCTCTACTTCTACCGAGTTCCCTGAGCGTTGTTGCAGACATTTTACTCGAAGCAGAACGCGAATTTGGTCCTCAACTTATGGCCTTTGAATACATGTCAGGCAACGCCATTCAGGCAACTTTAGAGCATGTTCCAAGGATTAAAAACCCCTTCGTCGGCCAGCAGCAACCAGAATTTACTATTCTGATTGAAATCAGCCGCACCTGGGAAATTCGAGAATCTGAAGTCAGCCTTGATCAAGTGCTCGAGGACTTCCTCGTTAGGCTCTGGGAAAAACCGCAAAGCCTCCTTAACAACGCCCTGTCTCCGCGTCCAGAAGAGGCTTGGTCCCTTAGGCACTCTATATCAGAGGGAGTGCGTAAACAAGGACACCTGATTGCCTTTGACCTGTCCTTTGAGCGTGGACGTCTAATCGAGTTTATTGCCTATGCCAAAGAAGAAATCCCAAAACACTTTCCAACACTGCAAATTTTCGATTTTGGTCACCTAGGAGACGGGGGTGTGCACTTTAATTTAGTTGCTAATGTGGATGATTTTCAGGGCGAAATCGCAGCAGGCGAGGCTAAAATAAGAGACTGGGTCATTGAGACCTGTGTCACCAAATTTGGAGGCAGTTATAGTGGAGAACACGGCATAGGTCGGAAGAATCTGAAATACTATAACCAATTCACTCCAAAATTAATCACTCAAATCTCGGCGGACTTGAAGCAACTACTTTCACCTGGGCGTCTAGGCTTCGCCCAATTCCACACGCCTAAGGAGGCCCCTTAGCGACTTAGTTATAGACGCAAAATACATGAAATAATTTAATATGTAGTTCATAAATTATTGATTACATAATCACTACATAAGATCTTGTAGAAAGTCGCATTTATATTGTTTCTTATAAAGAAACAATATAGTGGAGAAATAGTACCTAATAAAGTTCCAAATTTTGGCATATTATCTTGGAAGCCAAAAAATGCTATCTGGACTAAATCGGATACAAACTTAAACGAACACAAGGGAGGAACAACGAATGTCAAAATGATTCATGCAAGGATAGTCAGTTTTTTGGTGGCGCCAATATTAGTGGTTCCGCCAATATTTAAAATAATTACTGTGCTACAAACAATAATAAAACAGGATATAGAATTATGTTTAATTTAACCTTGACTTCTAAAGTGTTGGGCAGAAGTCTTAAGACAAGTCTGACTGCAGGCTTAGTTGCACTTTCAATGGTATCTGGTGCGCAAGCAGCTGATAAAACAATCAAAATTGGTGTTGTATATGACTACACCGGCGCTCTAGCCGGAGCTTCCAGTGAGCACGCCCTAGGCGCTAAAATAATAATTGATCACATTAACTCTCAAGGTGGTGTGGAAGGTTATAAGATCGAGCCAGTCTATGTTGACGCTCAGTCGAAACCGGAAGTCGCGATAAACGAGACGATCCGACTAATTGAACAAGAAAAAGTGGATATGTTGCTCGGCTTCTATTCATCTTCTCAATGTGTTCCAGTGGCTGCAAAAGCCAATGCCTTAAAAAAGTTTATGTGGATTACCACATGTATTTCACCAGCAGTTTTAAAAGATCGCGACCTGAATTACGTGTTCCGTCCCCAGGTCCATGGCGGTATGTTTGGTGCTGCATCAGTTGAATTTTTAAACGGCACCGCAAAAGAGAAGCTTGGTATGGATCCTAAAGATCTTCGCCTCGCAATCATCCACGAAGACGGTCCTTATGGGTCTGGTGTGGCAGGCGGTAACGAGAGTAGCGCTGAAAGCTTTGGCATGAATGTGGTGCTCAAAGAGGGCTATTCAGCAACGGCACCAGATTTGTCATCCTTAGTGACTAAACTAAAGCGCAGCCGTCCAGACGTTGTTTTGCATACGGGTTACAATCCTGACATTACCCTACTTTTACGTCAGGCTAAGGAGCAGGGATTGCGCTTTA
>Ga0209712_10000752_pt1 | contig 28008 bp, 30 predicted proteins | sample ArcOceMetagenome_FD_187443 | JGI IMG/M metagenome (GOLD analysis project Ga0209712, IMG submission 187443) | Marine eukaryotic phytoplankton communities from Arctic Ocean - Arctic Ocean - Greenland ARC118M Metagenome (SPAdes) (version 2) | ecosystem: Environmental > Aquatic > Marine > Oceanic...
GTCTTTTTAGTCTCATCTGAAAAGGCTGAGTTTGTAAATAGCACTGATGCTGCAAGTGCAAGGGGTTTTAGTGAGCGTTTCATGTCAGACATTCCTTGTTTTGTGTAAGACGCTATTTACGTACTTAATGGTATTTTAATCTAGTCAAATTTATATAGCAACTGGCTATAACTAATGGATGAGTCTTGAAAAAGTAAAAAAAGAAAGCTAATCCAAGACCCCCTCAGAGAGCCTTTCAGGAGGGCTCAGAGGGGGATATGTGATTCGGTTACAGCCATGTAGTTACTAAGCTTAGAGAAGTTACTTTCTATAGTGAGTCGCTAAGAATATACCTAAAAAGATACTACTTAGTAATATAAGTAGATTACCCCCTAAGAGTCGCTTAAGCAGGGATAGATAATTAAAGTATCCCTCTGAAGGGACTCTTAGGCCGGCTTCGCGTATAACTAAGAGGAATAAGGAATTACCTCCAGACTTAACCCTCCCTCCAATTTCAGACATCCAAAACACCCTCTGATGTGTCTTTGAGTCTGAATACAATTAACAATATTAGCCATAGGGGGGCTTCCCCATGCCTTAGCTAGGTGCTTTTTATTGGGTGTGGATCAGCAAAATCTATGACAGGAATCATGGCAGGAATGAGTGTTTCAGATACAAAAAACCCCCAGAAACCAAGCGGTTAATGAGGGCTGCAATGTGCGCTGGTACCAGTGCCCGGACTCGAACCGGGACGCCGCGAAGCAACGGATTTTGAATCCGTCGTGTATACCAATTTCACCACACTGGCACATTGAGGAGCGAAGTATACAGTGTTCTTTTTTAGCGTCAACGATTGGATGGTGATTTATCTGTTTTATGGCCAATTAACTAGGCATTAGATAACCAAAGACGGCTGGCGAGTAAAATTTTAATGTCTAAAATAAGCGCCAAATACGCCTGTGCTGCCGCTATCAATTTTGTTATTATAGAAACCCCAGTTACCTAGGCCTTGGGATTATCATCAAGAGCCCCAATCAAGATCTAATGCAAGTTTCTGATTTTAGTTTTCATCTCCCTAACGAGCTTATTGCTCGCTACCCAGCACCGGAACGCACGGCTAGCCGATTAATGCAGCTTAATGGTGAGTCTGGCGTAGTATCTCACGGTGGTTTTACCGATTTGCTTGAGTTTCTGCAGGTGGGTGATTTGCTGGTATTAAACAATACTAAAGTTATTCCTGCACGCTTGTTTGGTGTGAAAGAATCGGGTGGACGTGTTGAGGTTTTGGTTGAGCGACTTTTGGGAGAGCGTAGTTTTTTAGCTCATGTGCGCTCAAGTAAGTCGCCTAAAGAAGGTGCGAGATTATTATTGGAAGGTGAAGTATGGGCCACTATGGTTATGCGTCACGGCACCTTATTTGAGCTCATTTTAGATGAAGGCGAAGTTGCTTTAAATGTATTGCAACGCTTGGGCCATATGCCTTTGCCCCCCTACATAGATCGTCCAGATGACACTGCAGACCGTGAACGTTACCAAACCGTATTTGGCGAGCACCATGGGGCTGTTGCGGCACCCACTGCAGGGCTGCATTTTGACCAGCCCCTTTTGGATGCTATAGCAGCTAAGGGGGTAAATGTAGCTTATGTGACATTGCACGTGGGCGCAGGAACTTTTCAGCCAGTCAAAGTTGAACGTATTGAAGACCATCATATGCATGGTGAGTTAGTGGAAGTGAATTTAACAGTGTGTGATGCTGTTAAACGTGCCCGGGCCAATGGCGGCCGAGTAGTTGCTGTGGGTACAACGTGTGTAAGGGCTCTAGAGAGTGCCAGTGCTAATGGCGAAATCGCTCCTTTTAAGGATGAAACACGGATCTTTATTTATCCCGGGTATCGTTTTAAAAGTGTTGATGCTCTAGTGACTAACTTCCATTTATCTGAATCAACTTTGCTAATGCTGGTGAGTGCTTTTGCAGGCCGAGATTATGTATTGAACGCTTATGCAAAAGCTATTGAGCAAGGGTATCGTTTTTTTAGTTATGGTGATGCTATGTTAGTGACCCCAAAATCTTCTGCCTTGGAGCGGACATGAGTCGTCGTTGTTTTATGAAATTCGAGCGTCTGGCCCAAAGTGGTGAAGCGCGTCGAGGCCGGTTAACCTTCCCTCGTGGTTCGGTAGAAACTCCGTGCTTCATGCCAGTGGGTACTTACGGAACGGTAAAAGGCATGTTGCCCAGAGATATTGAGGCCACTGGCGCAGAAATTATCCTGGGTAACACCTTTCACTTAATGTTACGCCCTGGCACTGAAGTGATAAAACTGCATGGTGATTTGCATAATTTTGCCCAGTGGCAAAAACCAATTCTTACAGACTCTGGTGGGTTTCAAGTATTTAGCTTAGGCGCTAAAATCAATGAAGAAGGTGTTAAGTTTCAGTCGCCAGTTAATGGTGATACGGTATTTATGACGCCAGAATCGTCGATGCAAGTGCAGCAAGAATTAGGCTCAGACGTAGTGATGATTTTTGATGAATGTACGCCTTACCCAGCAACGGAGGAAGAAGCGGCTACTTCAATGCGTCGCTCCATGCGTTGGGCTAAACGCAGCAAGGATGCCCATGGTGACAGCCCTTCAGCCCTGTTTGGTATAGTGCAAGGCGGTATGTACGAGCAGCTGCGTGATGAATCCCTAGAGGGTTTGGCAGAGTTAGATTTTGATGGCTTTGCCATTGGCGGTTTGTCTGTCGGTGAGCCTAAAGATGACATGTTAAGGGTGCTCGCTCATACAGCCCCTAAATTGCCCGCTGATAAACCACGTTATCTGATGGGTGTGGGTAAGCCAGAGGATTTAGTTGAGGGCGTTCGACGTGGAGTTGATATGTTCGACTGCGTTATGCCTACTCGTAATGCCCGTAATGGACACTTGTTCATTACTGACGGGGTAGTTAAAATCCGTAATGCCGTACATAAAACAGACCCTGGGCCACTTGATAAAGAGTGTGACTGCTATACCTGCAGCAATTTTTCTCGGGCTTACTTGTATCATTTAGATAAGTGTCGTGAAATGTTGGGTGCGCAGCTTAATACCATTCATAACCTGCATTACTATCAGCGGCTCATGGCAGGATTGCGTAAGGCACTGGAAGCAGGTACATTGGACAGTTTTGTCGATGATTTTTACAGCAGGCGTGGTTTAGCCACACCTGCTTTGAATAAATAATTTATTTTTTAGTTAATAATGTTGGAGATAATATGAGTTTCTTTATTGAGTCAGCCATAGCCGAAGGCGGAGCAGCACCTGGTGGTGATACAAGTTCTCTTGTGATCATGATGGTGATATTTGCTGCAGTTTTTTACTTTATGATTTGGCGTCCACAATCAAAACGCACTAAGGATCATAAGAACCTGATGGGTGGTTTGGCCAAAGGTGACGAGGTGGTAACTAACGGCGGCATGATTGGTAGAGTGGCTAAAGTGAGTGACGACTTCGTTACTATTACCTTAGCTGATGGTGTGGATTCTCACTTCCAAAAAGCAGCTGTGGCTTCTGTTTTGCCAAAAGGCACTATTAAGTCTATTTAATTTTGTAGTGTCAAAGCCTTGGTTGTCTTCGCCGTCTGTGGCTGGCAATGAGGCTTTTTTTATGACTTGTTCTTCAAGGAAAGCCTGTGTTAAATCGTTATCCCTTATGGAAAAGCTTACTCATTATTGTGAGTTTGGCCCTTGGTGGGCTATATGCTCTGCCAAACTTATACCCAGATGATCTGGCTATACAAATTTCTGGCGCAAGAAGTGCTACTGTAATTGATGAGCAGGTGCTTGATGAAGCAGTTTATGCCCTAGATCAAGCTGGTTTAAGTGCTAAAGACGTTGAGTTAACTACTAAAAACGTACTGGTACGTGTGACCAATTCTGAGTCTCAGTTGCAGGCTAAAGCGGTATTAAGTGATGCGTTAGGGGATAAGTACGTCACAGCACTTAACCTTGCCCCCACTACCCCTGATTGGTTAACCAACTTAGGTGCTGGACCTATGAAGCTGGGTTTGGACCTAAGGGGTGGAGTGCACTTTTTACTTGAGGTAGACATGGTGCAGGCGGTAGCGCAGCGCTTAGACGTATACGTGAGTGAAATTAAGACCTCCTTGCGTGCTGAAAAGCTACGTTACCGCGCAGTTTCCCGTGAAGCTGACGGCAGTTTGCGCATTAAATTTATGGACGCAGAAGTTCGAGACCAAGCGCGATCTCAGCTTAAATCCAGTTATAGTGAGTTTTTGATGAGTGCTGAAGATGAAGGCAGTGCTTACTACCTTCTTGTTAGCCTGAATGAATCGACAGTGCGAGAAATTGAGGACTATGCGGTTAACCAAAACTTAACTACCTTGCGTAATCGTGTTAACGAATTGGGTGTTGCAGAGCCATTAGTTCAGCGCCAAGGGCGTAACCGAATTGTGGTTCAACTGCCTGGTGTGCAAGATACTGCCGCCGCCAAGCGTGTGCTAGGTGCTACGGCAAACCTAGAGTTTCGCTTAGAAGCTAAGCCGGGTGCTGCAAGAGTTGCCACTGAGGAATTCACTTTTAGGTCCAACCCTAACCGTAAAGCAACCTTAGAAAAAGGCCTCATTATCAGTGGTACTAGCGTGTCTAATGCGCAGTCCAATTTTGATGAAACTGGTTCATCTCAGGTGAATATAGACCTTGATAGCCAAGGGGGTAAGCTGATGAACCGGATTACCAGAAATGCAGTTAAGCGGCGGATGGCTGTGGTGTTTGTCGAGCATAAGTCTCGTATAAAAGTGGTCGAGGTTGATGGCCAGTTGGTTGATCAGCGCCAGTCCTATGTGGAAAAAAGCATTATTTCTTTGGCCACTATTCAAACAGCCTTAGGCAACAGTTTTCGTATTACGGGGCTTGATGGGGCGGGTGAAGCCTCTGAATTGGCTTTACTATTGCGGGCTGGTTCTTTAGCAGCACCAATGTATTTTGTTGAAGAGCGCACCGTGGGGCCAAGCCTAGGTCAGGAAAATATAGACCTTGGTTTAACCTCTGTGCAAATTGGTTTGGCTCTTGTTGTGGTATTCATGTTGGCATTTTATGGCGTGTTTGGTGTTATTGCTAACGTAGCCCTAGCCTTTAACTTACTTTTAGTGGCTGCAGTAATGTCTTTACTGGGCTTCACGTTGTCATTGCCAGGCATTGCCGGTGTGGTGCTAACAGTGGGCATGGCAGTAGACGCTAACGTGCTTATCTTCTCGCGCATTAAAGAAGAGTTGAGAGCAGGCATGGCACCACAATCGGCTATCCACGCAGGTTACGAAAGAGCGTTCAGCACTATTTTTGATGCCAACATCACCACTTTATTGGTGGCGATTATCTTGTACGCTGTGGGCACAGGCCCTGTGAAAGGCTTCGCAGTAACATTGTCTATTGGTATTGTCACCTCTATGTTTACAGCCGTCATGGTGAGCCGTGCCATGGTAAATGGTATATATGGTGGTAGAAAGATTACAGATATTAAAATATGGCCTTTTTTTACGGGAGCAGGTAAATGAGCGACATGAAGATTGTTAACTTTATGGCCCTGCGTAAAATAGCAGGAGCTATGTCTATTGCTCTGGTTTTAGGTGCGCTGATCTCCTTGGCAGTAAATCAACTGCAGTTTGGTTTAGACTTTACTGGTGGCACGTTAATTGAAGTGGGCTATGAGCAGGCCCCAAGTTTAGTTGATGTGAGAAGCCAATTACAGGGTGCTGGCTTTGACGACGCCGTAGTGCAGAACTTTGGGTCTGAAAAAGATGTGTTGGTTCGTCTTGGTCAAACCTTTAACGACAAGGTAGGTGAGCAAGTACTCACTGCTTTACAATCAGCATCAACCTCCAGTGTTGAGCTTCGTCGTTCTGAGTACGTTGGTGCTCAAGTAGGCGAAGAGCTTACCGAGCAGGGTGGCTTAGGGATGCTGCTGGCGCTGGCTATTGTAATGATCTACGTAGCTCTGCGCTTTCAAATTAAATTTTCGGTGGGTGCGGTGGTGGCTTTAGTTCACGACGTAATCATTGTATTGGGAATCTTCTCAATATTTAAACTGGACTTTGACCTCACGGTATTGGCTGCAATTTTGGCAGTGATTGGTTACTCGTTGAACGACACTATTGTGGTGTCTGATCGAATTAGAGAGAACTTCCGTAAAATGCGTAAGGGCACTACCATTGAAATTATCAATGAGTCTTTGACACAAACGTTAGGGCGCACTTTAGTGACATCCATTACAACGCTTTTGGTGTTAATGGCGCTTTTAGTGTTTGGTGGTGAGTTGATTCACGGCTTTGCGTTAGCGTTGACGATTGGCGTTTTCGTGGGTACCTACTCCTCTATTTATGTAGCGGCCAATGTGTTGATACTGCTAGGGATTACCCAAGAAGACCTTATTGTTCCACCAAAAGAAGAGGTAATTGAAGGTGAAGGCTTTGAAGAAGGCGAAGGCTTTGAGCAGGATTTAGAAGAGCAGTAGTAACAATGGCGTTGCTGCGTTCATAAAGCGTTATGAGCGCAGCAACGCGAAGTAACCTATAGGTCTAAGACTAAGCGCTATGGACAGCTTTAAGCATAAGCTTGAGAAGCTTAGAGTTAGCACAGACTAGCTCGCCGTTATTCAAAGGTGAGCCGCCGGTAAAGTTGGCTGCCAAAGCGCCTGCTTCCAATATTAGCAATAAACCAGCGTCTGCTGTATGGTCTAAACTGCTGTGCCATAGGGCATCTATGCGCCCAGCCGCAGTGTAAGCCAATGCCATATTATTGCTTAGTTGGGCATAGTTAGTGGCGCCTTGGCTAAATAGATTGCGGGAAATAGCTTGGCCGCGATCGAAGTCTGACAGGTCTTCACGGTTTTGGTTACCACCACCAAATATCTGAGACCCAACCAACGTAGCGCGTTTACTAACACGAATCCGGCGGCCGTTAAGTTGAGCGCCACGGCCTTTACTGGCGCAAAATTCTTCACCACTGCAAGGGCAAATGATAATAGAGTGGGCTAACTTACCGTCTTCGTAGCAGGCCATAGTTAAGGTAAACATGGGTAAGCTGTGGGCATACTGGTCCAGGCCGTCAATAGCGCTGATGCGCCACACTTTACTTGGTGCCTCTGCTGGAGGATTCATTTCACCAGCAACTGCGCCAATCACACCCTGCTCTGGGTGGGCTTTATGGATTTCATAGGCGATAGTGCGTTCGGCGCCTTCACACTGCTTGCGTATATGGGCATCGAGTTCCTGGCCTTCTTCGTGTATCAGATCCAGTCGTTCCATTGATCTGACGAGTTGTTCGCTAGCGATACGCGCGGCACGCAGGCCAATGTTAATTAGCGGAAGCATGGGTGAATTACCTTAAAGTTTATAAAGAACGGGACGCAAATGCGTCGAAGGCGCGCAGTATAGCAAAAAAGTGGTAAAAAAACCCAGTTACGCTTACAGATTCGCGTTCTAACCACGACAAAATTATGGAATATCGCTATTATTGCCACTTCGAAATTTATTCATTCTTAGGTTAGCAGCTTTCATGCAAAATTTAATGGCCAACGCGCGCATTGTCTTGGTAAATACTTCGCACCCCGGCAACATTGGTGGCGCGGCCCGAGCCATGAAGAACATGGGTATGCACAATTTAGTGTTGGTAGAGCCGCGGGAATTTCCCAGTGGTAAGGCGGATGCTCGCTCTGCGGGTGCACAAGACGTTTTGGCTGATGCCAAAGTAGTGGGTAGCTTAGCAGAGGCGATAGAGGGTTGTGGTTTAGTGGTAGGGACTAGTGCCCGCAGTCGCAATATTCCGTGGCCTTTACTAGACCCCAGACAAACCGCTGCGCAGGCCTTAGCGGAGCTGCCAAAGCATGACGTTGCGTTTGTGTTTGGCCGCGAAGACCGTGGCCTTACAAACGAAGAGTTGCACCTGTGTAATTTTCACGTACATATACCCTCTCACGAAGACTTTAGTTCGCTCAACCTAGCTGCAGCAGTGCAGGTGGTTACTTATGAATTACGTATGGCCGTATTGGCTGGAGAAAAAGGTGATGCGCCTGCGCCTATTTGGGGAACCGAATGGGACGAAGAGTTGGCGACTAATGACCAAATGGAAAAGTTGTTTGATCACATGCAGGAAACCTTAGTAGACGTTGAGTTTTTAGACCCAGAAAGCCCGCGTCAGCTAATGGCTCGTTTAAGGCGCTTGTATGTTCGTGCCCGAATGGATCGAATTGAGCATAACATTATGCGTGGTATCTTAACGGCCACGCAGCGCACGTTGAAAAAGCTGCGTTAGACACCATATAATCCACATCTGCCTAGTAATTGACTAATGCTGTCGTTTAGGCAAGCGTTGAGCCGCGCTCCACTAATTTAGGATTAAGGTCATGTTTAGACATCTGAAAGAAGATATCGCCTCCGTTTTTCACCGCGATCCAGCGGCAAGAAATTTTGTTGAGGTGCTTACCTGCTATCCCGGCTTACACGCTTTGCTGTTGCATCGTATAGCCCACACTTTTTGGAATATTGGGCTTAAGTGGTTAGGGCGTTACCTGTCTACCGTAACTCGCTGGCTTACAGGAATAGAGATTCATCCTGGGGCACAAATTGGTCATCGGTTTTTTATTGATCACGGCATGGGTGTAGTGATTGGTGAAACAGCCATTATTGGGGACGACGTAACCTTATACCACGGCGTGACCTTAGGTGGCACAACATGGGACAAAGGTAAGCGCCACCCCACGCTGAACGACGGTGTGGTAGTGGGTGCTGGGGCAAAAATATTGGGCCCTTTTGAAGTGGGTAAAAATGCTCGCGTGGGCTCCAATGCTGTGGTGACTAAAGCTGTTCCCGCAAATGCAACCGTGGTTGGCATTCCTGGGCGTATTATTGAAAGGCCCAGCGAGGCTGAACAAAAGTTACGCCAAGACCTGGCTGACAAGTTTGACGCCTATGGCATGAGCTCAGACCTGCCAGATCCGGTGGCTAAATCTTTATCTGCCATTCTGGATCATATGCATGCAGTGGACAGGAAATTGCATTGCATGGCGGCTAAAATGAAAGAGTTAGATGCAAGTTATGTAGATGAAAACCTGCCGGCCTTAAATGTTGCAGACTTTGAGGCAGCCATTGATCCTGCAACTGATAAACCAGTATAAAATGGGCCTTTAATAGAAGCGCTTTAATACTTGACTAATTTAGTCAGGTTTTAGTAAAATAGAGTATAATTAAAACTGAGGCGGTCTAATGAAGCTCACTACCAAAGGCCGTTACGCGGTGACTGCAATGTTAGACCTTGCTATCCATGCGTCTGATAAGCCAATAAGTTTGGCTGATATTTCAGAACGCCAAGTGATCTCATTGTCTTACCTAGAGCAGCTTTTTTCTAAGTTACGTCGCCAAGGTTTAGTGCAAAGTGTTCGGGGCCCAGGCGGTGGTTATTGTCTGAGCCGAGAAGCAGAAAATATTTTTGTGGCGCAGGTGATTGACGCAGTCAATGAAGCTGTTGATGCCACTGGCTGCAGAGGTACAGAAAACTGCCAAGCAGGAAAAATGTGCTTGACGCATCACCTATGGACTGACCTGAGTAATCAAATTCATTCCTTTTTGAGTGATATTAGTTTAGCTGACTTGGTTAGCCAAGGTGAAATACAAGCCCATGCGCAGCGTCAAATAGAACAAGCTAATACCGCTGAGTTCCTAAATTTTGTAAGTGAGTAATTATCTGCTCATCTGTTTTGAAGATTGACTAATAGCTGTATGTGACAGTGGAGAATATACATGAAATTGCCTATTTTTTTGGACTACTCAGCAACTACACCTGTAGATCCAAGGGTTGCGAAATTGATGTGTGATTGTTTGACGCAGGAGGGTAACTTTGGTAACCCAGCGTCACGGTCTCACGTGTATGGTTGGCAGGCAGAGGAAGCGGTAGAGAATGCTCGTCGCCAGGTTGCTGATCTAATTAATGCTGATCCAAGGGAGATTGTTTGGACATCGGGTGCGACCGAGTCAGATAACCTCGCTATTAAGGGTGTGGCGCATTTTTATCACAAAAAAGGTAAGCACATTATCACCTCGAAAATTGAGCACAAGGCAGTGTTGGATAGCTGTCGCCAGCTTGAGCGTGAAGGCTTCGAAGTGACTTATTTAGAGCCTACATCAGACGGTATTATTAGTGCTGAACAAGTTGCTGAAGCCCTGCGTGAAGACACTATTTTAGTGTCCTTGATGCATGTGAATAATGAGATTGGAGTAGTGACAGACATTACGGCCATTGGTGAAGTAACCCGCGCCAATAAGGTGATATTTCATGTTGATGCTGCTCAAAGTACTGGTAAAATAGCCATTGATTTAGCGGTATCTAAAGTTGATTTGATGTCTTTCTGTGCCCATAAAACCTATGGGCCTAAGGGTGTGGGTGCTTTGTACGTAAGCCGTAAGCCACGTGTTCGTTTGGAAGCCCAAATTCATGGTGGTGGCCATGAGCGCGGCATGCGCTCTGGTACCTTAGCCACTCATCAAATTGTCGGCATGGGTGCTGCGTTTGCGATTGCACAAGAAGAAATGGCCTCTGACAACACCCGTATCGCCCGCTTAGGTAAGCGTTTGTGGGATGGCGTTAAGGACATGGAAGAAGTGTATATGAACGGCCATCCAACACAGCGAGTAGCAGGTAACGCCAACATAAGCTTTAATTTTGTAGAAGGTGAGTCTTTGCTCATGTCTTTACGTGAGTTAGCTGTTTCTTCTGGCTCGGCGTGTACGTCGGCTAGCTTAGAGCCGTCTTACGTACTGCGTGCCTTGGGTATGAATGACGAGCTGGCGCATAGTTCAATTCGCTTTAGCATCGGACGCTTTACTACGGAAGAAGACATTGATCAGGCGATTGAGTTATCACTTAACGCTGTGACAAAATTACGAGCGTTATCGCCCTTGTGGGACATGTACAAAGATGGTGTCGATTTGGACACTGTACAGTGGGCGGCGCACTAAGAAAGCGGGCTGAAGGCCCAGTGGTCTTCGCATAATAAGGTTGTGTGATTTACACAGCCTGCACATACAATAGATTGAGAGGATAAGCACATGGCATATAGCGAACAGGTTCTTGACCATTACGAAAACCCACGTAACGTGGGAAAAATGGACGAAGCAGACGCGCATGTAGGCACAGGCATGGTTGGAGCACCAGCGTGTGGCGACGTAATGCGTCTGCAGATTAAAGTAAATGATGATGGTGTCATTGAAGATGCCAAGTTTAAAACCTATGGCTGTGGCTCTGCCATAGCGTCAAGTTCATTAGTTACGGAATGGATGAAGGGCATGACTTTGGATCAAGCTGGGGAAATTCGTAATTCCAATATTTCTGAAGAGTTGGCATTACCACCGGTAAAAATTCACTGTTCTGTGCTTGCTGAAGATGCGATTAAAGCCGCAATTCACAATTACAAAAGTAAGCAATAACGCCTAGGCGTTATTAAGTAAGAATAAGAGGAAGAGGAAGTCATCATGGCCATTACCATTACACAGGCAGCCGCCGACCATGTCACTAACTACTTAGCTAATCGCGGTGAAGGTGAGGGTGTGCGACTGGGTGTCCGTACCACGGGTTGCTCAGGTATGGCTTACATTTTAGAGTTTGTCGATAAGATATCTGCAGATGATGCAATCTTTGACAGCAAGGGTGTGAAAGTGGTGATTGATCCGAAAAGCTTGTTGTATTTAGATGGTACAGAGCTAGATTATGCCAAAGAAGGTCTTAATGAAGGTTTTCAATTTAATAACCCCAACGCCAAAAGTGAGTGTGGGTGTGGTGAAAGCTTTAACGTTTAGGCAGTTTTCGGTATTTTAGAACTATGGATATTAGTCAAGATTATTTCTCTTGTTATGGCTTGTCTTGTGATTTTGCAGTGGACTCCGTGGCACTGCGCCAATCTCATCGACAGCTACAGCAGCAGCACCACCCCGACCGCTTTGTATCAAAGTCTGATAGTGATCAAAGACGGGCGGTACAAATAACGGCGTATTTGAACCAAGCCTACGCAACCTTGAGCGAGCCGTTAAAGCGTGGCATTTATTTGCTTCAGCTTCAAGGTATGGATCCATTAGCGCCGACCAACACACAAATGCCGATGGATTTTTTGTTGCAGCAAATAGAGCTGCGAGAATCCCTAGAAGAGATGTCTCAGGCCCAAGACCCAGAAACACAAATGGATTCTATGTCGTCTCGACTTCAGCACCAGGCTAGCCAGCTAGAAAGTGAGTTCGCTCAGGCTTATGGTTCGTCAAACTTTGAAATTGCAGAAACAAGCGTGCGTAAGCTTCAGTTTATTGTTAAGTTACAGCAGCAATTAGACGCCCTTGAGGGCGCGTTGCTCGATTAAGGAATACACACATGGCCTTGTTGCAAATTGCAGAGCCCGGTCAAAGCGCCAAACCTCACCAACGTAAACTCGCTGTCGGCATAGACCTTGGCACCACTCACTCGTTAGTGGCCAGTGTTCGTAGTGGGCAAGCAGAAACCTTAGCTAATAGCCGCGGTGAACATTTGTTACCCTCTGTGGTGCGCTATTTGGCCGACGAGCTGCCTCAGGTAGGCATTAAGGCTCAGGCTCATTTAGTAGATGATGCGGCTAACACAGTAATGTCTGTTAAGCGTTTAATGGGTCGTGGCATTGATGATGTAAAGCGCCTTGGCGAAAGCATGCCTTACCTATTTGAAGCCTGTGATCAGGGCATGCCCCTGATCAACACTGTGTCAGGTTTGAAAAGCCCTGTGCAAGTTTCTGCAGACATTCTCCGTGCTTTGGTGCAGCGTGGAGAGAGTAGCCTAGGTGGTGAATTGGTTGGTGCAGTGATTACGGTGCCTGCTTACTTTGATGACGCTCAGCGTCAAGCTACTAAAGATGCTGCTCAATTAGCGGGTATTCAAGTATTGCGTCTACTCAATGAGCCAACGGCTGCGGCAGTGGCGTATGGTTTAGAGCAGGATCAGCAAGAGCAAGGCACTATTGCTGTATTTGACCTAGGTGGTGGCACATTCGATATTTCCATATTACGTATGGAGCAGGGTGTTTTTGAGGTGCTTGCAACTGGAGGTGATTCAGCCTTAGGGGGAGATGACTTTGACCATGCGCTTGCTGAGTGGATGCGTCAAGAGCGCCAAATACCAGCAGAGTTGGGCTTAGCTGAGCAGCGTTTTTTGCTGCGCTTGGCCCGAGCAGGGAAGGAGCTATTAAGTGATGTCTGCAGCACCGAGTTATCATTTGACGGTTGGCCAGGTGATGCGACCTATGCAGACTTAGAGCTCACTCGTGAGCGAATGAACCTATTATTAGACCCTATTATAGATAAAGCTGTCAGAGCGACTAAGCGTACCTTACGTGACGCCAAAGTAGCGCTAGGTGATATTGCTCGAATCGTGATGGTGGGGGGCTCAACTCGCAGCCTCCGAGTGCAGGAAAGAGTAGCAGACTTATTTCAGCAGCCACTACTAACCGATATTGACCCAGATAGAGTAGTCGCTTTGGGTGCAGCGCGTCAGGCCGACGTATTGGCAGGCAATCAAAGTGGCGAAGAGTTATTGTTGCTTGATGTGTTGCCATTATCCTTGGGTTTGGAAACCATGGGGGGTTTAGTGGAACGAGTTATCGACCGTAACACGCCTATTCCAGTGGCTCGTGCCCAAGAATTTACCACCTATCAAGATGGCCAAACAGCGATGGCTATCCACGTTTTGCAAGGCGAGCGAGAATTGGTGCAGGACTGCCGATCTCTATCTCGTTTTGATTTGCGTGGTATTCCGGCAATGGCAGCGGGTGCTGCTAAAATCCGAGTGACCTTTCAGGTCGATGCGGATGGCTTGTTAGAGGTGAGTGCTCGTGAATTAACCTCGGGAGTGGCTGCGTCAGTGCAAGTGAAGCCGTCTTATGGACTGTCTGATGTGCAGATTGCAGATATGATCAAAGCCAGCTGGACTAATGTAGAGGACGATCGCAGCGCCCGTAGTCTGCGAGAACAGCAGGTTGAGGCGGATCGTCTTGGAGAAGCTATAACGATGGCGCTAGCGGAGGATGGAGCGCGTCTACTTACCTCGCAGCAGCAACAGGTTATTGAGAACCAGATGCAGCGATTAGTTGCAGCTCGAAATGGCCATGATCATCATGCGATTGCGAAACAAATTGAAGAAATGGCTAAGGCCAGTGATGCCTTCGCAGCGATGCGTATGGATGACAGTATTAAGCTTGCCCTGGCGGGCAAGTCTATAGATCAGCTGTAAAAAAACTGCAATAACAGTGACAAGCCTAGGAGTTAACTCAAATGCCACAAATTATTATTCTGCCACATGCCGAACTCTGCCCACAGGGGCAAGTATTTGAGGCGCCTGCAGGGCAGACTATTTTAGATGCCGCTAAAGAGAACGGAATTGATATAGAGCATGCATGTGAAAAATCGTGTGCTTGCACAACATGCCACGTTATCGTGCGCGAAGGGTTCGATTCAATGATTGAGTCGGACGAGCTAGAAGATGATATGTTAGATAAGGCGTGGGGTTTGGAGCCAGATTCCAGGCTCAGTTGTCAGGCTGTTATCGCTGAGGATAATTTAGTAGTGGAAATTCCAAAGTACACTATTAATATTGTATCTGAAGCGCATTAGAGCTAATTAAAACCTTGGGAGGTGCTTATGAGCATGGTTTGGACAGATACGTTAGATATTGCCATTGAGTTGTATGAAGCTCATCCAGATGTAGACCCGCGAATGGTGAGGTTCACAGATTTAATGGAGTGGGTTATGGCTTTGCCAGACTTTAATGATGACCCCAAGCGTTGTGGAGAAAAGGTCTTGGAAGCTATTCAGACAGCATGGATAGATGAGTTAGATTAACGTCCCGCAGTCTATTAAAAGCGTATAAAACAGCGTATCATTACGCGGTCAAAATTCTCGTACATGTTAGTACGTGTTTGCTTTTTTAATATTAACCCATTTAATGGGTCCCACTGTTTGGAGAATACCATGGCGGTAGAACGCACTCTGTCCATCATCAAGCCTGATGCTGTAGCAAAAAATGTAATCGGCAAAATTGTTTCTCGGTTTGAAACTAATGGCCTTAAAGTTGTTAGTATGGAAATGAAGCAGTTATCAGAAGCTGAAGCTCAAGGCTTTTACGCTGAGCACAGCGAACGTCCTTTCTTTGGGCACTTGGTTTCTTTTATGACTTCTGGTCCTGTTGTTGTTCAGGTGCTTGAAGGCGAAGGGGCTGTCAATAAGAACCGTGATCTAATGGGCGCTACTAACCCACAAGAAGCTGCTGAAGGAACAATTCGTGGCGACTTTGCAGAATCGATTGATGCAAACGCGGTACACGGATCTGACTCTACCACGTCAGCCGCTCGTGAAATTGCCTACTTCTTCGGTGGCTAATAGCCGTCGGTTAAAGTAGGCTGTTATGGCTTTGGCTAATTTTTTAGCGGCAATAGCAGCATGCAACGTGCGGCGTTCCTAGTGAACGCCGCATTGCGTTTAGACCAAATAAATGGCTGCGCAAAACTATGGATTAATTACAGGTCTTAAAATGTCCGAAGTCAGCACAAAAATAAATATTCTGGGGTTTTCACAGGCGCAAATGGAAGCCTTTTTCAAGACCATGGACGAGCCGAAGTTTCGAGCAGTTCAGGTGATGAAATGGATTCATCAGTTTGGTGCAGATGACTTTGAGAGCATGACTAACGTAAGTAAAAAATTGCGTGAAAAGCTAACTATAAGCGCTGAAATTGTAGAGCCTGAAGTCATTTACCGTGGGGACTCTAAAGACGGTACCCGTAAATGGGTAATTGCCGTGTCTGGTGGCAATAAAGTTGAGATGGTACTTATACCTGAGGGTGATCGCGCCACCTTGTGCGTTTCATCTCAAGTGGGCTGTGCCTTGGATTGTAGTTTTTGTTCTACGGGCAAGCAGGGGTTTAACCGTAACTTAACCTCAGCTGAAATAATTGGCCAACTGCGTATTGCTATTAAGTCATTTGGCCCTGTCGACCCAAATGGACCACGGCGGGTGACTAATGTTGTTTTTATGGGCATGGGTGAGCCTTTACTTAATTTTGACAGTGTCACGCCAGCCATTGCGCTGATGATGGACGATAATGCATATAACTTGTCCAAGCGCCGTGTCACCTTAAGCACGGCGGGTGTGGTTCCAGCAATCGATCGCTTGAGCCAGATCACTGATGTATCCCTAGCTATTTCTTTACATGCACCCAATGACTTGCTGCGCAACGAGCTGGTGCCAGTGAATAAAAAGTACAATATTGATGCATTGTTGGATGCCTGTAATCGTTATTTAGAAAATTTGAGCGATAAGCGGGTAATTACCATGGAGTACACCATGATTGATGGTATCAACGACCAGCCTAAGCATGCCCGCGAATTGGCTCAAGTGCTAAAGCGTGTACCCTGTAAACTTAATTTAATTCCTTTTAATCCATTTCCAGGCTCAGATTACCGCAGAAGTCCAAGACCACAAATCGAAGCGTTTCAGCGTATTATGGCTAAATCAGGCATTATTACAACGATTAGGTCTACTCGTGGGGATGATATTGACGCTGCCTGTGGCCAGTTAGTAGGGCAAGTTAAAGACCGTACGCGTCGCAGTGCAGAGCATGCTGCACGTATTCAAGCTAAGCAAATTTAGTTAAGGAACTTCCCTATACTGGCAGTGTCCAAAAATGGGCGTTATGATGGGTCTATAAAGCACCATAGATAAATCTGACTAATATTAATTAACTCAGCGTCGAATAACAATAAAAGGTACTGATAGTGAGTGATTTGGAACCATTAGATATGCAGGATCAACCAGAATTAGACGGACAGTTGCCAGGCTTTCCTGGTCACTTATTGCGCCAAGCTCGCGAGGAACAGGGCCTGTCTCAAAAAGAAACAGCCCGTGATTTACATTTAACCTCAAAAGTCATTAATGCTATTGAAGAAGATGACTTTGAGTTGATTCCAAGCTTTGTATTTGCTAGAGGGTATATTCGCTCATATGCGCGTCATCTGGGTTTAGATGGTCAAGCCCTAGTGGCCGAGTTTGATTTAGCCTATGGTGTGCCTAATAACAGTGCCAAGCCCATGTCAGCTATCCGCAAGGGTGTCCAGCAAAGTAAGCCCGGTGATACTTGGGTTAAGTTAATTTCAATTGTCTTTGTTGTGGGTTTGGTGGCGGCGTCAATCGTTTGGTGGCAAAGCCAAAATGGTAGCCAAATGTTGCCACAACTATCCAGTGGTGCAGAGCAAGAGCTCCCCAGTGGCACCTTAGTTGAAGGCTTAGATACTGATGATGCCAATCTTGATTTACTTCTACTTTCAACAAATGAGAGTGAAGTAGATGCGATTGTGCCAGAAGCTGAGTCAATTATAGAGAGCGAGCAGGCACAAGTTGTTGTGGTTGAACCGGTGGTCGATCCAGTTGCAGAAGCGGCAACAGAGCAAGCGCCCAAAGAAGTTACTGATGCCGTTGTGCTGCTGCCAAACCAAGCACAGTTAGTCATGGTGTTTGATAAAGACTGCTGGGTAGAAATTAAAGACGCTAACGGTAAAATGGTACTGTCAGACTTGTACTCTGCAGGAGATACCATAGAACAAGTGATCACTGCACCTATAGAAGTGTTGTTGGGACGTTCTTCTGGCGTTGCTACCATGACATTTGATGGCCGAACAATTGATTTAAAACCACATACACGTAAAGATATTGCGCGCCTTACGTTAAGCAAATAGACCTGCATTAGTTAGCGACACCTCCATTAAATAAGGAACACATTTTGGCGTCTATAAAAGCCATTCGCGGCATGAACGATATATTGCCGGCTCAAACGCCGTTGTGGCAGTTTTTTGAAGCACAGGTAAAGTTAGTGTTTGACCAGTACGGTTATCAAGAAATCCGTATGCCCATCGCGGAAAAAACAGATTTATTTTGTCGCTCAATCGGCGAAGCCACTGATGTGGTTGAAAAAGAAATGTATACCTTCGCAGATCGCAATGGCGACAACATGACCTTGCGGCCAGAGGGCACAGCGTCCTGTGTGCGTGCTGCTCAAGAGCATGGGTTGACCTATAATCAAGTGCAACGTTTGTGGTATCACGGACCTATGTTCCGCTATGAGCGCCCACAAAAAGGTCGCCAAAGACAGTTTCACCAGTTTGGTGCAGAGGTCTATGGTTTAGACGGTCCAGATGTAGATGCTGAGCTAATTATAATGACAGCGCGTCTGTGGCGGCAATTAGGTTTGCAAGGGGCAGTAAAATTGCAGTTGAACACGTTAGGTAGTGCCGCAGCTCGGGCTGCCTATCGAACTGATTTAGTGGCATTTTTGCAAGCTAATATGGCTTTGTTAGATGCAGACAGTCAGCGTCGTGTCACGACTAATCCATTGCGTGTGCTAGACAGTAAGGATGAAAGCACTCAGGCATTGTTAGACGGTGCACCTGATTTTTATGGTTACTTAGATGATGAATCTCGTGTGCACTTTGAGCGTTTGCGTGAACTTTTAGACGCCGCAGGCATTAGTTATGAGGTTAACCCTCGTTTAGTGAGGGGGTTAGACTATTATTGCAAAACTGTTTTTGAATGGGTCACTGATAAATTAGGTGCACAGGGTACCGTATGTGGTGGTGGCCGTTATGACGGTATGATTGAGCAGCTAGGGGGTAAGCCTACGCCTGCTGTAGGTTGGGCTATGGGGGTAGAGCGGATGATTTTGTTGCTACAAGAAATGCAGCAAGAGCCGGCTGGTCTTGGGCAGCAAGCTGATGTGTATCTAGCCCATATGGGTGATGCAGCAACCGTTCGCACCATGCAATTAGCAGAACAATTGCGCACTGACATCTCGGGCTTACGTTTATTGTGGCACTGCGGTGGTGGTAGTCTCAAAAATCAAATGAAAAAGGCTGACCGTTGTGGTGCTAAACTGGTGCTTATTATGGGCGAAGATGAGTTAGCACAGGGTCAAATCCAGATTAAGCCACTGCATGGGCAGGGCGAGCAGCAAAGCATATCTCTAGATCAAGTATCAGCGCACGTTGCTGAGCTTATTCAATAATTACTACAAGCAGCATTAAGGGAGTTTTTGGTCGTGGCCGAAATGAAAACAGAAGAAGAGCAGGTAGAAGCACTTAAACGTTGGTGGCAGGAAAATGGTAAGTCATTAATACTCACCATTGCAGTTTCCGTGGGCGGGGTATTAAGCTGGAATGCCTATCAGGACCATCAGGTTAACCAGGCAGAAACAGCTAGTGCATACTTTCAGCAGCTAATGAATAGTTCACCAGCCGGGCAGTTAAGTGATACTGAAATTGCTGAAATACGCTATAACAGCAAATTACTTAAAGCTGAGTTTGGTTCTAGCTCCTATGCTCAGTTTGCTGCCCTTATGTTAGCCAGAGTTGAAGTTCAAGACGGTAATTTGCCTGCAGCAGCAGTCGAATTACAGTGGGTGTTAACGCAACAGGGTGATGCTGAAGTTAATGCGTTGGCCACTATTCGTTTGGCTAAGGTGCTAAGTGCGCAAGATCAACATAGCCAAGCATTGGCTTTGTTGGTAGATGGTGATGATGCGTGGCAGCTAGGTCGGTTAGAAACTCGTGGCGATGTATTGGTTGCTCAAGGCGATTTAGATGCGGCTAGAGAAGCGTACTCTGCAGCCTCTCTGCTTGCTATTGCTGGTGGTGTAAATAGTCCGCTGTTAGGTTTGAAGCTAGATAATCTTGCGCAATAGTGTATTGAGTGCCTAATGCAATGGTAAAGAGATCCCCAAATAATGACTAGGATAGAAATTGTTAACATGAGTGCTAGGCCGTTAAAGCTGTTTATTGGTTGTCTAGCGTTAATCACTGTTAGTGCGTGTTCATCAACTGGTGGGGATCTACCAGATCCTACCCCACTGGAGGGGTTTGAGCAGCAAGTTGAACTCGTTGAACATTGGTCTGTGTCTGTGGGCAAAGGCGATGTTGAAGGTAGTTCAGTAATGCAGCCTGTGTTATCGGCTAATGCTATATTTGCAGCTTCTGGTCAGCAGTTGGGGTCCTTTAATATAGACACAGGAGCGGTTAACTGGCAGACCGATCTTGCTCAGCCAGTGACTGCAGGCGTAGGCCAAATAAACGAACAATTATTTGTGGTGACCCGCAGTGGTAAGTTAGTTTCTGTAAGTAGTGTTGATGGGTCTGTGTTGTGGCAGGTGAATGCGTCTAGTGAGGCTTTAGCAGCGCCGCAAGCTAATAGTGAAATTGTTGTCGTGCAAACAGTGGATGGGAAGGTAAGCGCCTATTCAATAACTGATGGCAATTTCCAATGGTCTTATTCAGCAAATCTTCCTAGCTTAACCCTGAGAGGCACTAGTACGCCACTTGTTACCAAAAGCTACACCTACGCAGGCTTCGCCAGCGGTAAGTTAGTGGCTTTGGATAATCAAGTGGGTAACGAGGTGTGGCAGAAGAGTATTAGTTCTGCGCAAGGTCGTTCAGAAATTGAGCGTTTATCCGATGTAGATGGCACATTAACGCTGATAGACGATTTGCTATATGTGACTAGTTATCAGGGCAACATTGCAGCAATCGACGCCTTAACTGGCACCGTTAAGTGGCAACAGCCAGTGTCTAGTATTAGTGGTACAGCCATAGTCGGTGATGCGGTTTTGGTTGTGGATGCTCAGGATGGTGTGCTTGCTTATGACCAAGAGCTCGGCCATGTGTTGTGGCAGAGTGACGCCCTTAAACATCGTATATTAGCGGCTCCTATGGGGTTGGCAGGTAATGCATTAGTTATTGATACGCAAGGCTATGCGCACGTACTTAAGCTTAGTAATGGTGAGATTGTAGGTCGTCAAAAAATGGCCCTAAAAGGTGCTCGTATTGGTAGCAAGAGCTTCCAAGATAATATTTTCTTACTCAGTCTAGATGGCCGTCTTACGCGTCTTGGCTTGAAATAATTGGTTTATTTATGAATCCCGTAATTGCCCTTGTTGGGCGCCCTAACGTGGGTAAATCCACACTTTTTAATCGCTTAACGCGCTCTCGTGATGCTTTAGTGGCAGATTTTCCAGGCCTTACTCGTGACCGAAAATATGGTGAAGGTAAGACCGAAGAGCGAGACTATATCGTTATTGATACTGGCGGTATTAGTGGTGATGAAGCCGGTATTGATCAAGTGATGGCCGAGCAGTCGTTGCTGGCGATCGACGAAGCTGACGCAGTATTATTTTTAGTTGATGGCAAGGCGGGTCTGAACCCTTCTGATGAGTTGATTGCCGACCATCTTCGCCGCTGTGATAAACCTTGCTATTTGGTAGTAAATAAAACTGATGGTATTGATATTGACGTAGCCTTGGGTGATTTTTATGGCCTAGGTCTAGTCGGTTTGCCGCGCCCTATTGCGGCGTCTCATGGCCGTGGTGTAAGCCAGTTGATTGAAGATGTGTTGGCACCGTTTCCAGAAGACCAAGGGTTCCCGCCGGACTCAGAAGGAGGCATTCGCATTGGTGTCGTGGGTCGGCCAAATGTAGGCAAGTCTACTTTGGTCAACCGTATGTTGGGTGAAGACCGTGTTGTGGTCTATGATGAAGCGGGCACTACGCGTGACAGTATCTATATTCCCTATCGCCGTAACGACAAGCCATATACCTTAATCGATACCGCAGGTGTGCGTCGTCGTCGTAGCGTTACAGAAACGGTGGAGAAGTTTTCGATTGTTAAGACACTACAAGCCATTAAAGATGCCCATGTTGTTGTGTTAGTCGTTGACGCTCACGAAGGTCTAACAGAGCAAGACATGCACCTGTTAGGCTTTGTTATTGATGCGGGTCGGGCATTAGTGATCGCTGTCAATAAATGGGACGGCATGTCTGTTGACGATAAAGCTCATGTAAAACATGAGCTACAGGCCCGTTTGGAGTTTGCTAAATTTGCACGCATTCACTTTATCTCAGCATTACATGGTTCTGGTGTAGGTGATTTGTACAAATCAGTTGAAGAGGCGCATGGCTGTGCCTTCACCAAATGGAGCACCAACAAGTTAACCACATTACTAGAAGACGCAATACTAGACCACCAACCCCCCTTGGTGCACGGGCGTCGAATTAAGCTGCGTTATGCTCACCTAGGTGGCTCTAACCCGCCTTTGTTTATAGTGCATGGTAACCAAACAAACGCATTACCTACCACCTACAAGCGTTATTTGGAAAATAAGTTCATTAAAGTGCTGAAGATCCGTGGTACTCCTGTGAGGTTTGAATTCCGTACCAGTGATAATCCTTTTGATGGCAAAAAGAATGTTCTGTCCCAGCGCCAAATTACTAAAAAGCAGCGACTAGTGAAGCATGTTAATAAGGCTAAGAAAAAGGCCAAACAGAAGTAATATGTGGCGCTATTGATAGGCGCGCAGCGACGCGGTAATTCTTATGTCATTAACGAGTCTTAATCAGTTACTCCACTTGCTAGCCGATGGTCAGTTCCACTCGGGTACGGCCTTAGGCCAGCACCTGAGTATGACTAGAGCTGCTGTTTGGAAGCAGCTCAAAGGTGTGGAAGCATTGGGGGTAAACTTACATCGCGTACGTGGTCGTGGTTATCGTATTTCAGGTGGCCTAGATTTACTAGACGTGGAGGCGATACAGCGCCAGCTTCCCATTCTAGACCCTAGCTTTAATGTGCAGTTGTACATGTCCCTTCCATCTACCAATCAAACCTTAATGCAGCACCAGCAGCAGCGATCTATTCATGGTGACGTGGTGCTGGCTGAAGTGCAAACATCAGGGCGCGGTCGTCTAGGCCGACAATGGCAGTCGCCGTTTGGCCAAAATGTTGCCTTGTCTCTTGGTTGGCATTTTTATGGTGGAGCCGTTGCTCTAGAAGGGCTGAGTTTAGTTGTGGGTTTGGCGTTGACACATGCATTAGCCGATATGGGGGTAAAGCAAGTACAGCTAAAGTGGCCCAATGATGTCTTAGTTGACGGCAAAAAACTTGCTGGTATTTTGCTGGAAATGCGAGGCGACGCAACAGGCCCTTGTCATGTGGTCATTGGCATTGGTCTTAATGTGCATTTAATGCATGATGATGCTATCGATCAGCCTTGGGTGAGTCTTGCGCAGCTAGGCTATCAACTAAGCCGCAATGACGTTGTGGCGCAGATTTTATTGCGTTTAAATGAATACTTGCATGAGTTTGTGCAACATGGCTTCGGTGCTATGCGTGATGAATGGCAGCAATACCACTATTACCAAGACCAAAAGGTTCAGCTTCTGCTTCCAACTAAGTGTATTGAGGGTATTTGCCGTGGTGTGAACCAGGTGGGTGCGCTAATAATAGAACATAGCGGGATGATAGAAGCTTATAGTGGTGGCGAAATTAGTTTGCGACCTATTGAGGAGCGCCAGTGACTGACTTGTTAGTAGATATAGGCAATACTCGTCTTAAGTGGAGGCTGCAGCAGCAAGGTGCAGTGCACCGCTCAGGAGCAATATTGGTGCGTGACTTAAATATGGCTCAGCTGCAGGCTATCCTGCCAGAGGCTGCTGGCGCGATGTATTGGGCGAGTGTGGGTGATGATGCGCAGGGTCTTTGTGTGGCAGCCTGGGCACATGAAAAAAATATACCGTGCCATCAGATCACCACCCAAGACTGCTGGCAAGACCTCACCAATGGCTATCAGCAAACTCAGCAGCTAGGCGTAGATAGATGGCTAGCCATGGTAGCTGCAAGGCAACATACACGCAACGCTGTTTGTGTAGTTGATTGTGGCAGTGCCATCACCTTGGACTATGTGAGTGCACAAGGCCATCATGAAGGCAGCTATATTATTCCTGGCGCAAGGCTTATGTCCCAAGCGCTAGCGCGTGATACTGCCCAAATTAACATTACCCATCGGGCCCTAGAAAATATTCATCCTGGCACTTCCACAGCCCAAGCAGTATTAGCGGGGTGTTTCCAAATGGCCCACTATGGTGTTTGTGCTCTGGTGAGGGAGGCCCAAGGCCAGGGCTACGAAATACTGCTTTGTGGGGGAGATGGTTTAGCCATTGCTAACGAGCTTGGTGTGACTTATGTAGAGCAATTGGTGCTTGATGGTATGGCGCAACTGGCTGGTTTGCATCAGCTCTAAAAAACTTTAATAAAATCATCATTGATGCTTGCATCCTACTAGTTCGTTCAGTATTATACGCACCTCCTGAGTTCAGGGGCACAGGCAATTTAGCCGGTATAGCTCAGACGGTAGAGCAACTGACTTGTAATCAGTAGGTCCGGGGTTCGACTCCTCGTGCCGGCACCAGTTCCTGATAAAGAATACTTAGGTGGGGTTCCCGAGTGGCCAAAGGGATCAGACTGTAAATCTGACGCGTAAGCTTCGGTGGTTCGAATCCACCTCCCACCACCATTCTTTGCGGGTATGGTATAATGGCTATCACGACAGCCTTCCAAGCTGTATATGCGGGTTCGATTCCCGCTACCCGCTCCACATTGTATTAGGTTCACTTAGTGTGTTTAGGTTAGTGAATTGATTGAAGGCTATTTAGAGCCAGTTTAGTGCGTTATAAGCTCTAGTAGCTCAGGGGTAGAGCGCACCCTTGGTAAGGGTGAGGTCGGCGGTTCAATTCCGCCCTAGAGCTCCATTGTCACAAGTGGCAAAGGAGCACGATATATTTTGAAGGGTAGATATAGCAATATATCTACCCTTCTTGTTATCTGCAGTTTACTCAATAAGTGGGTGGCTGCATTATTTAACTTAGCGCGGCCAATTGGTCGCCCATTGTCGGAGGCTATCATGGCTAAGGAAAAGTTTGAAAGAAATAAGCCGCACGTAAACGTCGGCACCATTGGTCACGTTGACCACGGTAAAACTACATTAACAGCTGCATTGACTCGTGTTTGTGCAGAAGCGTTTGGCGGAGAGCTAAAAGACTTCTCTCAGATCGACAACGCCCCTGAAGAGCGCGAGCGTGGTATCACCATCGCAACTTCACACGTTGAATATGATTCTGAGCAGCGTCATTACGCCCATGTTGACTGTCCAGGACACGCTGATTATGTGAAGAACATGATCACTGGTGCTGCCCAGATGGACGGTGCTATTTTGGTATGTGGCGCAACTGATGGCCCAATGCCTCAGACACGTGAGCACATCCTTTTGTCACGTCAGGTAGGTGTACCATACATCGTAGTATTCCTAAACAAGTCAGACTTGTTAGCTGAAGATTGCGGCGGCGCAGACTCAGAAGAATACGCAGAGATGCTAGAACTTGTTGAAATGGAGCTTCGTGAGTTGCTAGACGAGTACGAATTCCCAGGTGATGACACGCCAATCATTCCAGGATCTGCCTTAATGGCATTGAACGGTGATGACACTAACGAAATGGGTACCACTGCAGTACGTAAGTTGGTAGACGCGTTAGACAGCTACATTCCACAGCCAGAGCGTGCGATCGATGGTGATTTCTTAATGCCTATCGAAGATGTGTTCTCAATTCAAGGCCGTGGTACTGTGGTAACAGGTCGTATTGAGCGTGGTATCGTTAACGTTGGTAACGACGTAGAGATGATTGGCATTAAAGACACTACGCGTTCTACGTGTACAGGTGTTGAGATGTTCCGCAAGTTGCTTGACGAAGGTCGTGCAGGCGAGAACGTGGGTGTACTACTACGTGGTACTAAGCGTGAAGATGTAGAGCGTGGTCAAGTATTGGCTAAGCCTGGTTCAATCACTCCTCACACCAAGTTTGAAGCTGAAGTATACGTACTAGGCAAAGACGAAGGCGGACGCCACACTCCTTTCTTTAAGGGATACCGTCCACAGTTCTACTTCCGTACAACGGACATCACAGGTGCCTGTGAATTGCCAGAAGGCGTAGAAATGGTTATGCCTGGTGACAACATCCAAATGGTTGTTGAGCTCATTAACCCAATCGCCATGGATGAAGGTTTACGCTTCGCTATTCGCGAAGGTGGCCGTACTGTTGGTGCTGGTGTTGTAGCTCGTATCCTAGCTTAATTAAGCTGAGGAAATGCAAGCAGTTAGCCTTAACTGCTTGCAAAAACCATGGGGCACGTATAATATACGCGTCCCATACTTTTGGCATGTTTCAAATGATCATGCGAAAAGATGTTCTAGGCCAGTAGTTCCAACGGCAGAACGTCGGTCTCCAAAACCGAATGTTGGGGGTTCGAATCCCTCCTGGCCTGCCATATTTTTTAATGCTTTGGGTTGTATAGCCGGAAGTGTAAAGCACCGTTAACTAGAGGCTCCAAAATGAGCGCTACACCAACTACACAGAACTCACGTTTTGACACCGTTAAGTGGGTAATTGTTCTGGCTTTAGTAATCACTGGTGTCGTAGGCAACTCTGTTTATTCCGATCAATCCCTACTGTACCGAACACTGGCTTTAGTAGCCTTGGCGGGTGTGGCCTTGTTTGTTGTATTGCAAACAGCCAAAGGAAGGGGTTACGCGGTTAGCTTTAAAGAAGCTCGCAAAGAAATCCGTAAAGTGGTTTGGCCCAATCGGCAAGAAACTACGCAGACTACATTAATTGTAGTGGTGGTAGTACTGATCATGGCTTTAGTTTTGTGGGGTCTGGACTCATTTTTGAGTTGGACTGTTTCTTCTTTGATTGGCTAGTCAGCTTAAAAAGTTTAGTTAGGAAATTATCATGGCAAAGCGTTGGTACGTTGTTCACGCATACTCAGGTTACGAGAAGCAAGTAATGCGTGCCTTGCATGAGCGCATAGAGCGTTATGAAATGCAGGATGTGTTTGGTGATGTCTTGGTGCCAACTGAGGAAGTGATTGAAATGCGCGCGGGCAAGAAGCGTCGCAGTGAGCGTAAATTCTACCCTGGCTACGTGCTAGTGAATATGGAATTAAACGATGAAACTTGGCACATGGTTAAAGAAACACCTCGTGTAATGGGCTTTATTGGTGGCACTGCAGATAAGCCAGCACCCATTACTGAGCGTGAAGCCAATGCCATTTTAGAGCGTGTTGAGTCTGGTGCAGAAGCGCCTCGCCCTAAGACTATCTTCGAGCCAGGCGAGATGGTTCGTGTTGTCGATGGCCCGTTTGCAGACTTCAACGGCGTAGTAGAAGAAGTGAACTATGAAAAGAGCCGGCTACAAGTTGCTGTACTTATTTTTGGCCGTTCAACGCCGGTCGAATTAGAATTTATTCAGGTCGAAAAGGCCTGATCTCTGGCAGCCTAGGCTGCCAGCACTAGACCCTGGAGTCGGTAACGGCGCCCAGGGTTTTTGCGCATTCAGCAATAGCGGAATGTTTTTTGAATAGGGGAGCTGTTCATTTGCTCTTCAAGTGTCGCCTAAATGGCCACCTGAAGAACAAAGAAGGCGTTATTACCCATTAGGAGATCACTACCATGGCTAAGAAAGTACAAGCCTACATCAAGCTTCAGGTTGCTGCCGGCAAGGCCAACCCAAGTCCACCAGTTGGTCCTGCATTGGGTCAGCACGGTGTAAATATTATGGAATTCTGTAAAGCCTTTAATGCTCAAACCCAGAGCATGGAATCTGGCATGCCTGTACCTGTTGTAATTACAGTATACGCAGACCGTAGCTTTACATTCATCACTAAGACTCCTCCTGCAGCAGTATTGCTAAAGAAGGCAGCAGGGCTTAAAAGTGGCTCAGCACGCCCTAACACTGTAAAAGTGGGCACGGTAACTCGTGCACAGCTAGAAGAGATTGCAACCACAAAAATGGAAGATCTAACTGCTTCTGATATGGATGCAGCTGTACGGACTATCGCGGGCAGTGCTCGTTCTATGGGCTTAAATGTAGAAGGTGTTATCTAATGGCTAACGTGACTAAACGTGCTAAAGCAATCGCCGAAAAGATTGAGCTAGGCAAAGTATACGAGATCAACACTGCTGTTGACCTATTGTCTGAATTATCGACAGTTAAGTTTGCTGAAGGCATAGACGTTGCGATTAACTTAGGTGTTGATCCACGTAAATCTGACCAGGTTGTTCGT
>Ga0209712_10000755_pt1 | contig 27903 bp, 22 predicted proteins | sample ArcOceMetagenome_FD_187443 | JGI IMG/M metagenome (GOLD analysis project Ga0209712, IMG submission 187443) | Marine eukaryotic phytoplankton communities from Arctic Ocean - Arctic Ocean - Greenland ARC118M Metagenome (SPAdes) (version 2) | ecosystem: Environmental > Aquatic > Marine > Oceanic...
TATGGCGAGCACTTTACCGTCTTTGATTGCAACAGTAGATTGAGTAAGTATGCCGTAAGGTTTGCCATTTTTTTGCATGGAAGCGATACGCACATTATCTATTAATAAATCACATTGCTCTGTCATAGCCTATCCCATTTAGTTTAGATACTAATCAGTTTACTTGTATGCACTTGTATATACAAGATTATACAAGTATATTAATCAACATTAGGTAGAAAGATTTTCGAGATTTTGATGATAAATAATAAATCCTCTGTGCAAGCCCGATTTGTACAAATTAAGTCTGCGTTATTAGACAAAATAGAAAATGGCGAAATGCGCCCGGGTGACAAAGTTTTGTCAGAAAATAAGTTGGCCGCTAGCTTTGGTGTGAGTCGTATGACGGCTCGCCGTGCTTTGTCCGAATTGGTTGTGGAGGGAATTTTGGCGCGTTCTCAAGGTGTTGGTACCTTTGTTTCTGACAGCAGACCCATGAGTTCAATTCTTGAAATACGCAGTATAGACGACGAGATCATCCAGCGTGGACATCGCTATTCAAACAAAGTGTTAGGTGTAGATAGGATACCAGCATCCGAACAACAAAGTGTTTGGTTGGGTGTCGCGGCTAATAGCTTGGTTTTTCGGACTAAGGTTGTACATATGGAAAACGAACTGGTTATTCAGCTAGAAGACCGATTAGTTAATCCCACTTTGGCTCCGCAATATATTGAGCAAGACTTCACTCAAATAACTGCAAACCATTATTTGAGCAAAGTGGCTCCTTTAACACAAGCAGACCATTCTGTTGAAGCCATAATACCCAATAAAGCACTGGCTCAAATATTGGATATTGATATCGCCCAACCTTGTTTGAAAATATGCCGTCGAACTTCTTCAAGCAAAGGCATTGTGAGTTATGCCCGTTTATATCATCCAGGCAACCGCTACCGAATTGGTGGACACCTTGATTTTTACCCCGCACATTAGGAGTTTTTAATGAATCGTCACGATCCCAGTCGTATTATCCGCGCACCTAGAGGCAATCAACTCAACGCCAAGAGTTGGCAAACAGAAGCACCTCTTAGGATGTTAATGAATAACCTTGACGTGGAAGTTGCCGAGCATCCACAGAGTTTAGTGGTTTATGGTGGCATCGGTCGTGCTGCAAGAGACTGGCAAAGTTACGACAAGATTGTTGAAGTGCTAAAACGACTCAATAACGATGAAACATTACTCATTCAAAGCGGTAAACCTGTAGGTGTGTTTCCTACACACGAAAATGCACCACGAGTCATTATTGCTAACTCAAATCTGGTACCACACTGGGCAACGTGGGAGCATTTTAATGAATTAGATAAACAAGGGCTGATGATGTATGGGCAGATGACTGCAGGCTCTTGGATATACATTGGTTCTCAGGGAATAGTGCAGGGCACTTATGAAACCTTTGTTAGTGTGGCAAAACAACATTTTAATGGTGAAGCCAAAGGCCGCTGGATATTAACGGGTGGCTTGGGTGGCATGGGTGGCGCGCAACCTCTTGCAGCCACTATGGCTGGTTTTTCAATGTTGGCTATTGAGGTGGATGAAAGTCGCATCGATTTTCGAATTAAAACAGGGTACTTAGATAAGAAAGCTCAAGACTTAGATCATGCTCTTGGGTTATTAAACCAAGCCAATTTGGCAGGAGAGGCTATTTCTATTGGTTTGTTAGGGAATGCTGCAGACGTTTTTCCAGAATTAGTCACTCGAAATGTGACGCCAGATGTAGTGACTGACCAAACCAGCGCTCACGACCCATTAAATGGGTACTTACCTAAAGGGTGGAGTTTAGTGCAGGCAGAAAACATGCGTTTATCTGACGAGCCTGGGGTGATAAAAGCGGCCAAACAATCAATGGCTGTGCAGGTAAAAGCCATGTTAGACCTTCAAACCAAAGGGGCGGTTACTTTAGATTATGGTAACAACATCCGCCAAATGGCCTTAGAGGAAGGTGTGAAAAACGCCTTTGATTTCCCAGGGTTTGTACCTGCCTACATTAGGCCATTGTTCTGCCAAGGGATCGGCCCATTTCGTTGGGTGGCGTTATCTGGCGATCCTGAAGATATCTATAAAACAGACGCAAAAGTAAAAGAGTTACTTCCCGATAATCCACACTTGCACCAATGGTTGGATATGGCCAGAGAGCGTATCCAATTTCAGGGTTTACCCGCACGTATTTGCTGGGTTGGCTTAGGTGAAAGGCAAAAGCTTGGTTTGGCCTTTAACGAAATGGTTAGAACAGGTGAACTATCCGCGCCAATAGTCATTGGTCGAGACCACCTAGATTCAGGATCCGTTGCCTCACCAAACCGTGAAACTGAAAACATGTTAGATGGTTCGGATGCGGTATCAGATTGGCCGCTACTCAATGCGCTGCTTAACACCGCTGGTGGCGCAACATGGGTGAGCCTGCACCATGGAGGTGGTGTGGGTATGGGGTTCAGTCAGCATTCTGGTGTGGTTATTTTATGTGATGGTACTGAAGATGCCGATAAACGCATCGCTAGAGTGTTACATAATGACCCAGCCACAGGCGTTATGCGCCATGCTGACGCAGGTTATGAAGTGGCCAAAGAATGTGCCAGAAAAAACGGTTTAGACCTGCCCATGTTAGATGTAGATATTGATAAAATGGGAGATAAGTAATGCAGAGCATTGTTATTCAACCGGGGCAACTCACCCTATCGCAATTAAGAGACGTTCAACGTCAACATATACCCATTTCTTTGTCACCTGATGCACATGACGCTATTCACAAAGCGGAAAAAGTGGTGTTGGATGTCATTGCACAGGACAGAACTGTATACGGTATTAATACCGGTTTTGGTCTATTAGCGAATACAAAAATTGATGTATCAGAGCTAGAGCTTTTACAACGTAGCATAGTTTTGTCTCATGCGGCAGGTATCGGCAATTTTATGTCTGAAGATGTGGTGCGTTTGTTGTTATTGCTAAAAATAAACTCGCTGTCCCGTGGTTATTCAGGTATTCGTCTGCAAGTTATCGAAGCCCTGATCACTTTGTACAACAAGGAAATTTATCCCGCTATTCCTGAAAAAGGCTCAGTCGGAGCTTCGGGTGATTTGGCGCCTCTAGCACATATGAGTGTTGTTCTGCTGGGAGAAGGCGAAGTTATTTATCAAGGCACCAGAATTTCAGCAGAACACGCTTTAAAAATAGCTGGATTAGAGAAAATTGCACTAGCACCTAAGGAAGGATTAGCGCTACTCAATGGCACTCAAGCCTCTACGGCTTTTGCATTAAAAGGTCTGTTTTGTGCCGAAAATGCCCTAAATTGTAGTGTCGCCATAGGTGCATGTAGTGTGGAAGCAGCTTTGGGTTCACGGGTGCCTTTTGATAAACGTATTCATGAGGTGCGTGGCCATCAGGCACAAACTGACGTGGCGGCTGCTTATCGGGGACTGCTAAAAGAATCATCTATTGGGATTTCTCACGATGGTTGTGAAAAAGTCCAAGATCCCTACTCATTGCGTTGCCAGCCGCAAGTGATAGGTGCCTGTTTGCAACAAATGCGTTTTGCAGCTCAGACTTTGATTATTGAAGCCAATGGGGTATCAGATAACCCATTAGTGTTTGCCGATAGTGGCGATATCCTTTCGGGTGGTAATTTCCATGCCGAGATTGTTGCTATGACAGCAGACATGTTAGCCATTGCGCTATCCGAAATCGGTGCCTTGTCTGAAAGGCGTATGGCATTATTGATTGATTCTCACCTAAGTGGATTGCCACCATTTTTAGTGGACAACGGTGGAGTGAACTCAGGATTTATGATTGCACAGGTCACTAGCGCTGCCCTTGCCAGCGAGAACAAAACGTTAGCGCACCCAGCATCAATAGATTCATTACCGACCTCTGCCAATCAAGAAGATCATGTCTCAATGGCGACATTTGCGGGCAGGCGACTATGGGATATTTTTGACAATGTAGCGGGTATTTTAGCCATTGAATGGCTGGCTGCTAGCCAAGGGTTAGACTTTAGAGCACCACTTGAAACCAGTGACAAACTCAAATCAGTTAAAGCCTTGTTGCGCACAAAGGTGTCTTTTTATGACAAAGACAGATACTTTTCTCCCGATATAGAGAATGCCAAAAAATTGATAGTGAATCGCAGCTTGTTAGATATCGTCGATATTGAATTACTTTAATGTTTTTAAGTCTCTGTCTGAGAAAGCCAAAAATTTCAAATAAACATTACAGCAGCAGATTATTGAAAATCGCATATAGCGGTCGATACGCTGAATTCTCATTTAGTCTGGATTGAGCGAAAGCGAAAAGCGGTAATTGATTGACTCACAACTTCAAAAATTTGCTCTCAATGCGCAAAATTAGTGCCTGTTAAACTTTCGCCGCAATGAGGTATCGAGTTAGGACGTTGTTTAACTGAACATGGTCGAGTGGTTTAGTAAGATGCGAATTCATACCAACATCTAATGCTTTTTGAACCTCATCTTTTAACACCGCTGCGGTCAGAGCCACGATTGGAATATTAGGATTTTTCTGCCTTATTATTGAACAGGCCTCAAAGCCATCAATATTTGGCATGTGTAAATCCATAAACACCAGATCATAGTTTACGTGTTCAAGCGCATCTAAAAATTGTTGTCCATCATCGGCGAGATCGACTTTCAGCCCATATGAAAGCAAAATTTGCTGGGCTACGACTTGATTAATGTCGTTATCTTCAACTACCAATACCTTGCCAATAAACTGTGTTCGCGAATGCCTCACTGTCTTAGTATTGATGGGGGGATTTGCAGATATTTTTAGATTTAGCGTGAAATAGAACTTACTGCCTGTTTGCTCATCACTGGTTACCCATATCTGACCGCCCATTTGTTCAACCAAATTTTTAGCAATTTTCAGACCTAACCCAGTACCGCCAAATCTTCGTGCCGTGGAGTCATCGGCTTGAGTAAATGCCGAGAAAATACTCGCCAAACTTTCTTGTGGAATACCAATACCAGTATCACTTACACAAAACTCAAGTGTTTGAATAGAATCCGTTTGATGGGTCATGGCTACTGAAATGTCGACCTTACCTGTGGCGGTGAATTTAATTGCATTGTTGACCAAATTATTTATAACTTGAGTGACGCGTGTTGGGTCCCCGATGAGACTTATTTTTACGTTATTATTTACATAGAACGTTAAATCGATATCTTTGTCTTGGGCCTGTGGTTGAAAAATACTAATTGGAACGTTTTCAATAATTAATTTTCCAGCAGTAAGCTTAGAAAAATCGAGGATATCATTGAGAATTCGGTGTAATACGTCACCAGAATATTTGATTTTTTCAAGGTGTGAGCGCTGCTGATCGGACACATCCGCAGACAACATAATATCCAGCAAACCTAAAATTCCGTTCATGGGTGTGCGAATTTCATGGGACATTGTGGCTAAAAATTTAGATTGGGTTTGGTTAGCCTTACGCTCCCGAATTAGTGCTTTTTTTAACTCATCTGACTTATCCAGACTTGTCACTAACGCTTGTTCTAAGTGGGTTACAAGTGCGAGCACCATAATGGCAACAATCGCATTAGAAATAGATAACCGTAGCCAGATAGCATTGTCATATGCTACATCGGAGAGGGGAACCAACAATGTAGAACTTGCGATAATAATCACAGCAAATAATCGCCAATATTGCTTTACAAGCATTACTGGAAAGATAGTAGCCAATGAGATTAATGTTGCGGGAATAATACCATTAAAAAGAATTAATATAGGTATCAGAGGAACTGACACTAACACCCAGATTTTTGCACACCAGAGATCATATCGTGGTAATAATAATGCGATGATAGCCAGTGTGAACCAAGTAGTAGTTAACACCCATGCAATTAAGGGATTATTAGGTCTAGTAATCACAATAATCGCTGAGATGAGAACAGCAAAGACTATCAGCACTTTAAAGCCAGTTTTGCGAAGCTGCTGCTCTACTTTTGATGAATTATTAGACATTGAGTGCATTACTGCTTTAGTTACAACTAACAGAACGTTATTCAAGAACTCTAAACTAGATGATTACTCAATTCAATGTCTGCTTATTGATAGGCGCCATCAGCTAGATAAGGGCCATCAGCTAAATAAGAACACGCTTTGACTCGAAGTGATTCCAAGGTCGCTTAATGCAATTTGTAGATCCTCAACCAAAATTTTGTGTTGATTACAGGATGATGGTACTAGATGATTATTGAAGACAAAGTCTCCTAATAAAACTTTTAGCTGTTTGATTTGGATAAATATATTTCACCCTCTTTAGTTTTCTGGCGCAAGTCTTCCCTAATCATCACTAGGGCTGGAATAAGAAACAGGATGATAACACTTGCAAACACAATACCGGTTGCCAGACTAACAGCCATGGGGATCAAGAATTGCGCCTGGGTGCTGGTTTCGAACAACATGGGTGTTAAGCCAAGAGCAGTGGTTGCAGTAGTCAGAAAAATAGCGCGAAACCTAAGACGTGCCGCCTCAACGATCGCTTTGGCGTTGTCCCAACCTTCCTCAACCAGTTTGTTATAACGGTCTAGCAGCACCAGTGAATCGTTAACAACCACACCGCTAAGGGCCACAATTCCGAAGATTGAAATGAATGAGAGGTTGTAGCCAAGTAGGAAATGTCCAACCAAGGCACCAGCAGCACCAAACGGGACCCCAGCAAGGATAATGAGTGGTTGTGTATAACTTTTCAATTGAGATGCCATTAACGCAAATATTATGAGTAGCGCGACTAGGGTCAATCTGCCCAACGAGGAGAGGTCATTTGACTGTTCACGGCCAGCACCAGCTTGGCGTACTTGTAATCCTGGAAACTGTTGTTTGAGTGCTGGTACAAATTGTTCCATTATCGCGATATTAGCCAAACTTGGTGTGGTTAGCGCATCGTCGACCTGACCGGAGACTGAGACAATGCGTAGGCCATCAATTCGATTGATGGCAGACAAGCTTCTTGACTCTGTTACCAGGGCAACACTTGAAAGCGGCGCTTCACTGCCGTCGCCAAGTCGGACTCTTGCATTAAATAAATCTGCAGTAGAGCTGCGGTCGGTCTCTGGATAACGAACCATCACTTTTAGCTCTTCTCGTCCACGTTGAATACGCTGCACTTCCTCACCAAAGAAATTTCGACGCAGTTGCCTAGCGATGTCAGTTGGCGTTAACCCAGCAGCTTCACCCGAAGGAGTTAAATGAATATCAAGCTGTCTTTTACCAATACTGTTGGAATCCTGAACCTCGTAAACACCATCAATAGTTTCGTAATTGGCCTTTAAACTGGTAACAGCTTGTTCAAGAACTTCGCTGTTTTGGTGGGCAAGTTCAAACTCCAGGTCTGCTTGGCCGCCAAAAAAGTCTGCGATATAAGAGAGTCGCTCAACACCCGGGATATCACCTACTTCAGCTCGCCACAATCGTTCTAATTCTTTGGCGGATCGTGTCCTTGGAGGCTCTGGCCCCAATGTTATTTGTACAGATGCAAGGTGACTAGCTATTGTCATTCTGCTCCCGCCGCCCGGTCCTCCGCCTGATCTTGTTTGACCGCCTATAGTCACACTAATAGACTCGAAGGCCACACCATCGAGGCGAGCATTAACTGTATTTGCCGCTTCAACCATTCGGTTAGCGGCGACTTGTGTTGATTCAAACGGTGTACCAATAGGAAACTCAACCGTGGCCCGAATGGAGTTTGCTTCCAATGCAGGAAAAAATAAAAATCGCACTGCACCACCACCGACTAATAAACCAGCGAGTACTAACAAGCCAATTCCACCTAATAGTGTCAGGTAGCGAAAGCGAACAGCACGAGCTACTGCAGGTGCTAGGATTTGACTGCGGAAATGATCAACTTTTACCGACACGGCGTTTTGTATGCGATCTAGAGGCCATCGACTCCAATTTCCTCCGTTAGCCAAATGTGATGGCAAAATCAGGAAAGCTTCAATAAGCGATATAGCCAATACCAGAATAACCACCACAGGAACTACTCCAAGGATTTGGCCAAATGTTCCTGTTACAAACAGCAATGGAGCAAAGGCTGCCATTGTTGTTAAAACGCCTACCATAACCGGTCCAATCACGGCATTAACGCCGTCCAACGCAGCTTGCATACCGGTTTTACCGTTTTCTTGTTCTGAAATAATACTTTCGCCCACCACCACAGCATCGTCAACGACGATCCCCAGCACAATAATTAAGGCGAACAGAGATATCATATTTATATTGATGGCAAAGGCATCAAAAAATAGAAATGCGCCTAGGAATGATATCGGGACACCCATTGCAACCCAAAGGGCTAGCCTTAAATCCAACATGATCACCAGAAAAAGAAAAACTAGAGCAAATCCTAATAAGCCATTTCTCAGTAACAAACCAATACGTTCTTCGAGTGTTTTTGTTTGGTCATTCCACACGGATACGTCGATGCCAGGTGGCGGTGTATAATCTGCTAGAAAGGTTTTTATTTCTCCCGCTATGGCAAGCACATCTTCTGCTTCGGATTTTTGTACTTTAACCAATACACTCTCGCGACCATTAAATTGGTTAATTAGGTCGACGTCTACAAACCCGTCTCGGACCGTCGCAACATCAGATACTCTAAGGACACTGCCATCTGGATCTGCGCGAAGTACAATATTTTCAAACGCGTCACCAGAAGTACGTTTGGTGTTGGTGCGAAGTAATAGATCGCCACCTTGGGTTTGGATTTGACCCGACGAAAGATTAATTGACGAGCGACGGATTGTACTTGCGACTTCGGACATGGTGAGGTCATATCGCCGTAGCGTATCTTCACTTATTTCAATGGCTATTTCGTAATCCTTTGCGCCGATGAGTGACACTAGGGATACCCCAGCCAGTGCGAGTAATTCTTGCTCGACTATTTCGGCGCCACGTCTAAGTTCGCGTTCACCCATTTCTGAGCTGACAACTATAGTTAATACGTCTGATAACGTTTCAGCACGGACAACTTTTGGTTGTTCTGCATCCTCTGGCGGAAAGTCGACAAGTTGCTGCACTGCAGCCTCTGCATCGTCACGGACCTTGTCCGCGTCGACAAAATCTTTTAATTCAAGGGTTACTGAACCCAAGTTTTCTGAGGCTCGAGAAATAACACGGTCAACGCCATCGATGCCAAATACGGCCTCTTCTACTCGCCTAGTGATACCTTCTTCAACCTCTGTGGGTGTTGCGCCGGGATAAACTACCGAAATACTTACGGTGCCGGGGTCGATCGTCGGGAATACTTGCGCTGTCAAACCCAGTGCGGACAACAAACCGCCAACAAGAAGGATGACCATAAGAAGGTTGCCCGCAACCGGGTTTTTGGCAAAATATGCAATCAGACCACTCTTGTTTTCAATGTCCTGCGTCCGAGCTTGTAACACTTTTGGGTCAGCCATTAGTTCACCTCTTCTAAGCGAACCGCCATTCCATCTTGGCCACCAGGCACAGTGCCTACAACAATACCGTCTCCAAAGTCGAATGCTTCAACAAGATATTGGCCATTGTTGCGTCCTAAAATTGTTGCAGATAGACTTTGGATAGTGTCATTTTTTACAATCCAAAAAGTCTGTCCAACTTGAAGTGCACTTTCTGGAAGCATAAAGGTGTTGTCGATTGTTGGACCACTCAATTTTACGGACACAAAGGTTCCGGGAGTTAATGTTTGGCTGCTATCTGTGGTTAGAAAAACTTGAGAGAACTGAGTACGAGAATTTCGTTCTGCTGCCACTCTGTCGACGCGACCTTCAAAGGTTAAGCCATCGGCTGTAATTGTTGCAATACGGTTTGCTGCTGGTGCTATTTTTGCGAGTTCTTGTGGCGCCAGTGATATTACGATTTCGACTGCATCAAGGGCATAAACTCGACCAAAGGATTGCCCAGCATTTAATATTTGACCTTCATCGGCTGAACTTTCGACCACTGTGCCCGAAAAAGGCAATGAATAGATACTTCGTTCTAGGTTTAGTTGTGCTATGTCACGACGAGCAACTGCTGCTTGCAGTTGGGCTTTGGCCCTTGTTATTTGTGGCTCCTTTGCGATCAGGGGCGGGACTTCTTTTCCTGGGTTAAGACGTTGGTAACTGGAAATATCAACCGAAGCTTCAGCTTCACTCAACTGTAATGATGCTTGAGCAGATGTAACATCGGCCTGCACTTGGTCAAGGGCAAGAGTAAAGTCTCGCTGTTCAAGTGTTACTAATGTTTCGCCTGCTGTGAATCTGCCGCCATTTCGTAATACACCAGAGGTTGCAATAACTCGTCCAGTGACTTGAGATGTTAATGTAACGTAGCTGCGAACAGCTACAGAGCCGGTTGAAGAAACGACAAGCTGTTCTGCCGAAACAGAGGGCCTTACGACAGAAATTAGTGGAATGGGTTTGCTTGGAGAAAATAGTGTATTTGTTGTTGGCGTTACAGCGGTTTTATCGGGAGCCCTCGAGAAGACAAACGCTAAGACCATTAACACAATCACACCCATTATTTGAAGTACGCCGATTATCGGTTTTTTTCTTAGGATTGCCGTAGAGCCTGTTTCAACATCCTCAGTAATTGTTGACTCGGCGTCTTGTGGCTTATTTTTTTCACGCAGTTCAGTTACCGTCATATGCTGCTCTCAATTTTTATTGGCTCTGCGCCGATTAATAGTTGCGCAATATATGTACGCACAGTATGTCTTTCTAGACCACACAAACACTCTTATATATGTGGACAATAAGGTCACAGACTAAGCTCCGTGATGTGTTTTATTTGCTCTGTGGGAGTAGCAAAAGGTTTTAGCTTACACTTTGGGTGTAAGGTTTACCTGCACTAGGAATTTTGGACTTTATATATGGGTAGGTTGAATACAGAATGGTAGCTGAACTTTTTGGAAAAGCTCAGCTTCCAATTAATGCTAAAGGTAATACAACAGTACATAAGCCGATAACAAGCCAGCGATCCACAACGCGGTGGTTCCCACAGGCCAAGAACGTGCAAACACGCCACGCTCCTTACTATCTGCAGTATGTGGTTGGCCCAGATAGCGAACAACCATACGATGTAATAAATTTTGTAAGCGGTCTCTTTGCATTCCAAGCACGCCACCTATTGAGATAAGCCCTCGATCGAAAACCTTTAACACCGAAACTAAGGCACGTCGCCAAAGCCAATCAGTATCTAGGCTGATAGTCATAGTCCGTTTCATCAGTGGCAAGAGCACGAAGAAAGCCAGACCTGAAAATAGTAGTAGTTGTAAATAGAAAAGTACTTTACCAATTGTATACGGTACGTAGTCGACTGGGTAAGGGAGCAGACCATAAAGTAGTTCTGGGAAAACACCTAGTAGAATGCACAAGCTAGCAAAAATGACCATCGCAAGCCCCATATTCCATGGTGCATCCTTAGGTCGTAAACCTGAATCTTTTTGGAAAAATACAAACCAAGGGAATTTGATCCCTGCATGAAGAAACACACCAGCCGATGCCGCAGTTAATGCCATATAAACCCATACTAGGTTCATATCGACAGCAGCCTGGGAGATCATGCTTTTTGTAGTAAAGCCTGAAGTAAGTGGAAAACTTGAAATCGCTAGAGCGCCAATAATACCGCAAATGCAAGTAAGTGGCATGGTGCGAAATAACCCACCCAGTTCCATGCATTTATTCTTCCCAGTGCGATAGATAACTACACCAGCGCTCATAAATAGCAGTGCTTTGTAGATAATATGGGCAAAGGCATGAGCAGTTGCACCATTGAGCGCCATTTCAGTGCCAATACCGACTGCAACCACCATAAAACCGACTTGGTTAACAACTGAATACGCAAGAATTCGCCGTACATCGTTTTCGAGTAAGGCAAATATGATGCCATACATAACCATAAACAGACCGATTCCGATGAGTACAGATTCACCTGGAAACAACAATATAAGTGCTAGAACGGCTGTTTTGGTAGTGAATGCAGATAGGAATACTGAGCCAGTTGGGCTTGCTTCAGGGTAGGCATCAGCTAACCAAGCTGATACAGGCGGAGCTGCGGCGTTTATCAAAATGCCAATGAGTATCATCCAAGTGCTAAAGTCTGTCGCCAACATAGGCTGAATTTGAATTGAACCAGTGCCTACAACTACACCTTCAATACCAACTTTAAGCACCACACCACCGAGAAGATGCATAATGGCATAACGTATTCCAGCAGCTCTTGCGCCTGGCGTGCCTCCACACCACACAACAATAGTAGAAAATATCGCCATTAATTCCCAGTATAAAAACATGGTAATCAGGTCGCCAGCAAAACAGACGCCGATGGCCCCAGCAGCATAGGCAAAGGCGGCGGCTAGTTCATACCATTTCGCGATACGAAAAGAATATAGGCCACCTACAAAAACCATAATGGCAAACACTGTGGCGAATAATCGCCTTATGGGACTACCTTCAACGGGCTCGATATTGTATGAGAGAAATTTTATTGTACCTTGAACACCGTCTGGGATTTGCCAAATGGCCCACAAAGTAATGATTGGTGCTACCAAAATAACAGCGGTGCGCGCGTGACCTTTAACCAGGCATATTAGAACCGAAGCTATTAGCAGGATAAATGCAGGAGAGAAAAGTTCAAACTCCATTGCTGCTCTCCTTTACCTTGTCTTGATTTGAGTCTGAGGATCCATCTTGCTGTGGTTCATCGTAATAGTTTTGCGGGCGTTTCAGGATCAGGCCTAATAATTTTGCAACTAATACCATAACCAGACAGCTGACAAAACCGTAAATTGCACCAAAGCCAAACCAGGCGTCAAAGCCAAAATAACCTTTAACATATATAACTGTCTGCGCGAGTACCATCAAGGTGAGTACAACACCAGAACCAATCCAGAGCTTGCGAATAGTTGATGGTCGCACCAGCCAATGTAATTCTTTTTCGTCATTCATTATTAACCTAGCCCCCTAACAACCTGGCTTTCCAATTCGATAACAGGTCCATTAAATAAGAAGAAAGCGAGTGTCAGTAGGGCAGTCAAGGACAATGCCACTACAGCTAAAAACGGTGCTTCACCATGTTCTTTGCCACCTTCTTTTTCACGTTCAAACCAGACCATGTATAAAATTGGCAAAAAGTATGCGGCGTTTAGAACTGTACTTGCAATGATGGTGAATACTGCTACCAGATTGTTGGCTTCGAATGCACCAGCTAAAATATACCATTTAGAAACGAATCCGGCGGTGGGTGGTACCCCAATCATACTCAAGGCACCGATAGTAAACGCTGCCATGGTCCATGGCATACGTCTGCCAATACCACGCAATTGTTGGATTTCGGTTTTTTTGGAGGCAACGTAAATAGCACCTGCGGCAAAGAACAAGGTGATCTTGCCAAAAGCGTGAGCAACCATATGTAATGCGGCACCAACTTCTGCAAGTGGCTTAAGAATGGCCGTGGCCATCACCACATACGATAACTGAGCAATAGTGGAGTAGGCTAGCAGGCGCTTAATGTTAGTTTGCCGAATTGCCACAAGGCTTGCTGCAATAATGGTGAATGCCGCTGCATATAAAAGCCACTGGGAGCTGGGAGCCGCAAAAAGAAACTCAATCCCAAACACATAAACGATAATCTTAGTAATAGCAAAAACACCGGCTTTAACCACCGCAACGGCATGTAATAAAGCACTCACTGGTGTGGGGGCCACCATAGCTGCGGGTAACCATTTGTGCATAGGCATGACAGCAGCTTTACCGATACCAAATACAAACAGGCCTAGCAGTAATCCTATTTCCGGATCATTCAACTTGCCTGCGAGGATCCCGCCAGTAGTAAAGTCCCCTGTTCCTGCGATGCTGTAAGTCCAGATGATCGCTGGCAAAAACAAACCAATTGACGTACTGAGTAAAACACCCAGATAAATTCTTGCTGAACGCACCGTAGCTGCATCGCCTTTGTGAGCTACTAAAGGATAGGTAGAGAGCGTTAACAGTTCGTAGAATAAAAATAAAGTAAACAGATTGCCGGCGAAAGCGATGCCCATTGTGGCTGAGAGCGCGAGGGCGAAGCAGGCGTAAAAACGGGTCTGGTTTTTCTCGTTGTTACCGCGCATATAACCAACGGAATATATCGAATTGATAAGCCAAAGTCCTGATGCCAAAGCAGCGAACAGCATACCCAGCGGTTCAACAGTAAAAGCAATGCTTAGTCCTGGCATTACCTCGCTTACCTCTATTGAGGGGCGTCCGCCGTCCATCAGTAATGGCAGTAGTCCCCAGACTACCCATATCAAAGATACTGAGGTAATAGCGGTGGCAGCTTCTCGTATATTCGGACCTATACGCCCAGCAAGAGCTATGGCTAGCGCTCCAACAAGCGGAATACCAATGGCTACCAATATTGCGGTTTCAGGTGTCATTTCGCGCCCTCCAAGAGCAGGGCTGCAGCACTATTTGCTAGCTCTAATGGGACTTGCGGAAAGATTCCGAAGTATATGTTCAACAGAGCAACAAGGCCTGTGACTAATAACATTTGTATTGGGGCTTCAGCCTTCGGGGCATCCTCTTCAATGGGAGCCTGGAAGTAAATTGCTTCAACAATACGCCATACGTAAAATACCGCCATCAGAGAACTAATAAGAATAATGGCTACCAATCCCCAGCCCCATGGCCCACTTTGTAGTGCAGCATTAATAAGCAACCATTTACTGATGAATCCTGCAGTACCGGGGACACCAATCAGGCTTAACCCACATACAACTATAGCGGCGCAGGTCCAAGGCATACGAGCCCCCGCACCACCAAGTTGGCTTAGGCGCAAGTCGCGATAGTGATAAGCCAGACAAGCAACCGCGAGGAACAAACCACCCTTTGCTAGCGCATGGTTGAACATGTGCATAGCGCTCGCGCTAAGCCCTATAATGCTGATGAAGCTGGCACCGAGCAAAATATAACCGATTTGTGCAATAGAAGATGAGGCAAGTAATCTTTTAAGGTTCCCCTCGAACATGGCAACTGATGAGGCAACAAGTATCCCAATTATTGCCAGCGGCATCGCAAACATCGCGAATTGCATCTGGTGATCCGCAAGGGTGGTTTGAAATATCATATAGTCGAAACGGATCAGAACATATAGCGCAACCTTGGTTGCGCAAGCAGCAAGAAACACTGTCACCATGTGAGGTGCATATGTGTAGGCGTTTGGTACCCAAACATGCATCGGAAATACTGCAGCTTTAAGAGCCAAACCAATAGTGATGAATCCAGCCGCGACTAATAGCGGATTTATATCGGTAACATCACTAAGGCGTACTTGAATATCAGCTAGGTTAAGTGTGCCGGTCATCATGTATATCAGACCCACACCAATTAGATAAAAAGTTGCGCCTATAGTGCCCATCATCAGATATTTGAAGACCGCGGGAAGTGCGCGACGGTTGGGGCCGCCGGCTATTAATATGTAGCTAGCCAGTGATGAAATTTCCATGAAGACAAAGATATTGAAAGCGTCTGCTGCTACAACGATACCCACCAACCCAGACAAAACCAATAGCCAGGCCGCGTAGAAAAGTGGCTGGCGTTCGGATTCTATTTGTTGATCAATGCTCGGTTTTGCGGCTAGTAAGGCAGCCGAGCTGGCACCTGTGATCACCAGAAGAACAATCGCACTAAACGCATCAACCGACAGCGCTATGCCATAAGGAGCAGGCCAGCCTCCCATGGCGTATTGGAGGGTTTGCCCGTCTAGAACAGCAAAGGTAAGCGCAATAGCAATGGCAAAACTAAGCAGTGCAGCGGCAGTTGCCCCCGCCCATGCTAGACCACGCGGTTGCAACATGACAATAAGTGGTGCCGACAACATCGGTACCACAACTTGCAAAGCAGGAAGGTGTGCTAATAAATCCATAGTAGTTAGTCGGCGTCCAAAATTTCGTTTTCTTCGATCGTGCCATAACATTCTTTGATACGTACAACCATGGCGAGGCCAAGTGATAGGGTAGATACCCCCACAACGATGGCCGTAAGTATTAGGACTTGAGGCAGTGGGTTGGAAAAAATCGGATTTTCCACACCGGCTTGTATGATAGGGGCGGTCCCGCCTTCCACCTTGTCCATAGTGATATACATAAGAAAAACTGCCGATTGAAAGATGGATAATCCGATCAGTTTCTTGATCAAATTCGTTTTTCTAATTACGGCGTAAAGTCCTATCGCTAAAAGGATAGCGAACACCCAGTAATTGTAATAGCCCAGCATTTCAAGTAATTTCATGTCAATCTCTCACGAGCGGCGAACGCATGGAATATAGATAGAAGTGCACCACAAACCGCCATACCAACGCCAGCCTCGATAATTAATATACCCAGTTGTTGTCCCCACACGGGATCTGCTGCTAATACTGAATAATCTAGAAAAGATCCACCCATTAACATACAAACTACTCCGACAGAGCCATACAGAAGTGCACCACCTACTACCATGCCCAATAGTACCCTGCGAGGAACTGCACGTAATGCTTCAGCTTCGCCCTCGAGCAGCGCGTATAGAATAACGCCGGTGGCAATAAGAGCACCAGCTTGGAACCCCCCGCCTGGGCCGTATTCGCCATGGAATTGAGTATACAGTCCAAATAACACGATAAATGGTATGAGCAGTCGGCCGACCACTTGAGGTATTAAATGATGGCGTAAACCGCTTTTTCTGACGCTTACTTGCAGTGATTTGCGTGGAGGGCTCACACCAAGAATAAATAAGACGCCAATACAAGCAGCGAAAACAACAAACACCTCGCCAAGGGTATCGTAGCCTCTAAAGCTACTCAGGATTGCAGTGACCACATTCGGGAAATCCATATATTCAGGGGTTTTTTCTAGATACCATGGTGCAACGTGTTGGTGCACCGGGGCATCTGGGTCTCCGAGTCGTGGATTGTCGAAGGTTGAGTAAATTATTAGTAATGCCAAAAAACCCACAACAACTAAGGCAACTTTTTGACCTCTATTTTGACCTTCTTTCTGAGGTTTCTCCTGATCACCGGTCAGAGCCAATGCGCAGAGGAAAATTACTGTGGTAACTCCAGCACCCACTGCGGCCTCTGTCAGGGCTACATCGGCAGCATCCAGAATGAAAAAGTTGATAGCCATTAGTAAACTGAATATAGAAGTCAGAATTACTGAGACAAACAAGTCTTCGGTGCGAACGATAGCGACTGCGGTAATTACCAGAAGAGTCAGAAGAAATAGCGCAAAGATATATATCATTCTGGGGCATTTTCCTTGGTTTTATCTTTAGCGGTTCCAGCGTCTGGTTTGAGACCGGATCTGCCTGGGCCTGGTTTGAGACCGGATAATAGTGCGGCATTGGCTAGGGCATAGGTAGCGGTTGGACCGGTCAGCAGCAGAAACAGCATGATTGCGAAAAGCTTCAAAGAAGCCAGTGTAAAACCGGATTGTAATATGATGCCAACAAAAATTAGAAGTGTCGCCATGGTATCAGTAAGACTAGCGGCATGAATTCGGGTGTAAAAATTTGGTAATCGAAGCCCACCGATGCCGCCTATCAACACACAAGCACCACCTACTGTGAGTAAGATCCAACTCATAATATCTAGCGCGAGATCAATCATTTTTGGCCTTGGAGTTTCTTTGTGAACGGTTTTGGAAGAACTCCAGTACAGCAAGAATCCCCACCATATTAATCAGAGCGTAGGCAAGAGCCAGGTCAAGAAAATCGGGCCGACCGTTAAGAAATGCAACAACGGACAACAACAACACGGTCTTAGTGCCGAAAACATTGACTGCCAGCACACGATCATAAACTGTTGGCCCCATTAGTGCCCTTACTACTGCTAGCACCATAGTTATCAAAATGGCGATAGAGACGAGAATATACATGTTTAGTTTTTCTCCAGAGCGGCGGCGCGACGATTAGCCTCGCCTTTTTCTAATTCTTTTGCACTGTCACTACTCAGGCAATGGATCAATACTTGCCCCTCGTGTAAATCCAATGTGACGGTTCCTGGAGAAAGGGTAATAGAATTGCCAAAAATCACCTGGCCTACATCAGTTTTGTTTTCTGCTGTTAGCACAACCACTGTAGGGCTGATAGGCATAGAAGGTTTCAGGATAAGTTTGGCCACATCTAGACTTGAAACAACAATCTCTTTTAGCAGCCACAGCCAATAGCCCGGTAAGCGTGGTAAAAGTGTTAGTAAATCCTGTTGATGGCGGAAAAACCCCATGCGGTTGGCCAAGTAAACACTCAGTACACATGAAAAAATACCTAAGCTTATAAGAAGTGGTTTGAAGAGCCCCGACCAGAGTAACCAAGAGCTCATAAGGATAATTAGTAGCAGTAAAACAGACGATAGAGTTGCCTCGCCTCGCTGTTGCAAGTATTTGGTTCGATACATATTCATATTTTACAGGGGTAATTATTTAGTAGTGATTTGGAGGTGATTGCCATAGATGTTTCATTTTTTATATTAAGGTTTTGCAAGGCCGCAATATCGGCAACAACATTAGCTACATTGCGCAATGGCAGCGGATCACCGAGGCAAAAACTTGCAAAGCCCGCTGTTTGATAACGTTCTCCGCAGGCTGCTAATTCTTGAGCAGTAAATACTTCAACGGCATTGGCAGTAGGAACTAACACTAACTGCAGTATTAAAAGTGCGCCCGCCAACTTGGAAGAAGTTTTGGCAGTAATATACAGGCTTAAATGTTTGTTTTCTTGGGACATATACAAAGAACCATTGCTAACATTATGAATAGTATGAACTATTTACCGCTGTGTGCAAGCCCTTGCTAGTGAGTATCAATAAGTTAGATCTAGCTTGTTATTTATATATTTTAATCATCAACTCACCCTTACAGATTAATATGAGCTTGTTATACCATTCCGCATAAAGAAGTGGCCTCTCAGCGAGATTTTAAAAGGGCTTAACGCTCGGCGTCCGATCAAGGCGCTTGAGTGAAGTAATAGTTATTCTATTGCGAATTCGAGCAACGCAGAGTAAGCCCTTTTAAAACTCGCCCTAAAGGGAAAGTCCCAGCCATTCTTGCACTTCGTTCTCACTATTTGAAAGGGATTGACCATTACTGCATAGTGACGCCTTGTGCAAAAATGGCTGGGGCTTTCTGAGTGGTCACTTCTTTATGCGGATTGGTATTATGTGCAGATAAATGGTGTTGACGGCAAATTCATCATTGAAACTTGAGCAACAGGAGTTGTCATTGATAATAATAGGCTCAGTGTTTTGGTGAAAAAATAGCAGGTGTATATATTGGTGATAACTCTACGAATAGATTTGAAAATTTTCAGCGGTTATAGAATCATTTTTAATGGGCAAAAGAGCTAATATGCCATCGATTAATTCAAATGTAAGATTACAATGTTATGAGTCTACTCGAATTATGTTTCCATCAACGTATAGCGTAAACGATAGCGTTGATGGAGCCAAGTCTTATAAAAAATACGTTCTTTAGGTCTGCTTATGCAATCCTATTGAACCTTTTTAAGCATAATTGGTGCGCCTAAACCTAAAGCATTAAGTCCCTCAGCTTGGGTTTCTGCATCCCCCACCACTAGGTAATTCCAGGCATCAGGGCGAAGGTATTCTTCTGCTAACTGTTTAAATCGATTTAACGTCATTGCTTCAATCTGTTTAGCGTTTTGTACTTTGAAATCATCCGCATAAGAATATGTACTGATTTCACTCACCATGTTCAGTTTGTCACTCAGGGTTTCGTTTGTGAGTGCTTGGCCACGTAATAGTGCTGATTTCATGGTCGCCAAATCTGTTTCAGTAAATTCTTTCCCATATCGTTCAACAATGTCACGGATCAGTAAAATAGACTCTTTTGTGACGTTAGATCTAACACTTGAGCCGATGGTAAAAGTTCCTCGATCTAGTGTGGGTCTAAAGCGGGAACCAATCCCGTATGTATAACCTTTATTTACGCGTAGTTCTGTGTTGAGTTTGGACGTATAAATTCCTCCCAACATAAAATTCATCGCCTGTGTACTCGGCAGATCGACATGGGTTGCATTTAATGAAGGACGGCTTAAGTTAAGAACCGATTGTTTGGCACCGGGAATATCGTAAAAATACACAGTCGACTTTTCAACTGGTTTTGCCTGTGCCAATGACGCGCTTTCAGAACTTTGCCCTTGCCACTTTTTTTGTAAAGTTGCGAAGCTTGCTGCAACGACTTTGGCATTCACATCGCCAACTATCCGCAGCTTGGCCCTTGATGGCTTGTAATACGCGTTATAGAACGCTTTTAAATCATCTATTTTAACCACATCTAACTTATCTATCGTGCCGTAAGATAAGTAGTGAAACATATGATTGTTGTCATAACGCAACTTACGAGCCTCACGGGAACTAATAACATTAGGGTTGCCTTTGCCCTGTTCTAATTGATTACGTTTACTGCGTATTAAAATCGCCAATTCTTCTACATCCCAGCGTGGCTCTAGTAACATCTCAGTCAATAACTCTATAGTTGAATCAAAATTTCGGGCCAAAGTACTGCCTTCAATATAGGTACCGTCATTACCAGCGTTTATGCTGATATTCGATCCCAGCGCTTTAATTGCATCTTCTAAATCAGCTGTAGTTTTGGTGGCCGTACCTTTATTCATTAGGTCAGCAGTAAGGCTAGCAACTGCAGGCTTGTTTATATCACCTCTATCACGGCCAGCATCTAATAAGAGGGAAAAATAAACGAGGGGTGTTTCACCACTTTCTATACCTGTCACACTAATACCATTGGATAAATCATCGCGCCAAACAGTCGGTGAGGGTAAGGTATAAGCTTTACCTAAATCAGGCTCAATGCTTCTATCAAACGATGATGCCGTTGGGGTAAATGTGCGCGCTTTGGGATCAAACTCAACGGCTTTTTTAGCAACTTTAAGAATAGTTTCTTCTACAACTTGCGCCACAGTGGCACCTTCCAGACTAAGATCTAGCTGACCTTTAGGTACAATGCTGGTTGCTAGAAAATGCTTGCCCTTGATATAGCTATTGTAAACTCGTTTAACGTCTTTGCTGGTTACTGCCTGAATACGCTGTATGTCTTTTTTAATAAAACCTGGATCGCCGGTAAACACATTGTATTCACCTAATTGGATCGCTTTGCCCAAGACACTTTGAATCCCACCATAAAAACTGACTTCCAACCCCGCTTTTATCCGCTTAAGATCATCTTCACTGATACCGTTTTTTTCAAAACGTTCAAAACCTTTTGCAATCGCTGGTTTTAGGACATCAAGATCTTCATTAGGATTGGCGTCGATCGTCAAGTACATTTCGCCAGCAATTTCTTTGGCGTAATAAAACATCGATACATTCGATGTTAATTTCATTTCATCAATTAACACTTCATTGAGCGGTGCGCGTTTACCTTGGGATAGGTATGTCGACAATATGTTTAGGGCGTAACTGTCAGCATGATATTTCTCTACGGTTGGCCAAACCATACTTAGACGCGGTACTTTGGCAAAATTGTCCTCGTGAAATAAAGATTTGTTGGATTTAAGAATACCGGCTCGAGGCGCAATAGGTTTGACTGCTTCGCCTCTAGGAATTTCTGCAAAGTATTTTTTTACAAGTTGTTTGGCGATGACAGGGTCAAAATCTCCAGAAATTGTGACTGTGACATTGTTCGGCACATACCAACGGCTATAGAACTGTTTAACATCGGAAAGTCTAGCAGCGTCCAAATCCTCGAGTGATCCAATAACTTGCCAATTGTACGGATGATCCGCAGGATACAAGGCCTTGTTTACAATGAATCCATTGTGCCCATAAGGACGATTATCAACTCGCTGACGTTTCTCATTTTTTACTACCTGCTTTTCATTGGCAACCACTTCTTCTGTTACGGTATTGATGAAATACCCCAACTTATCGGCCTCAGCCCAGATAACTTTTTCTAACGCGTCTGACGGAACCGCTTGGAAGTATTGGGTCATATCATGGGTGGTAAAACCGTTTGTTCCATCACCACCAATACGTGTGTTCATTTTATCCAAACCACCGTAGCCCAGATTTTCAGAGTCAAGGAACAAAAGGTGCTCGAAAAGGTGAGCAAATCCGGTACGCCCCGCCAATTCACGGGAAGAGCCAACGTGAACTGCTAAGTTAATTGCAACGATGGGGTCAGAGCGGTCGATGTGCAGAACAACATCTAAGCCATTGTCTAAAGTGAATTTTTCAAATTCAATATTAAGTTCAGGACTGTTCTCACTAAGCTCTGGCTTTAGTTCTGCCGTTTTAACACTGGTTTCGCAGGCACTAAGAAATAGCAGCCCTAAAGTACTGAATACTATACATCTGTTCATTAATATATCCTTTGGCTACAGCGTATTACGCTATTTTTCGTCCTGAGAGCATAGTCAGCATCACGCTATCCATTAGCTATACAACAGACTTAGATTGAGAAAATACTATCTTCACGCAACTGATAGATTAAACATAAACCCATCAACTTAGAAGATTAAAAACATGTAATCGATACAAAAATGCCGCTATAAATAGAGCGGCATTTTTAATTAATGTTTGTGTTTTATAAAATAAAGCGACTCAAGTCTTCGTCGTCTACCAACATCTCTAAATGGTCGTTGACGTATTTCGCATCGATAATTAACGACTCGCCACTTTTTTCAGAAGCATCGTAAGATATGTCTTCCATCAGTTTTTCCATAACAGTATGCAAACGTCTGGCACCAATGTTTTCAGTACGTTCGTTTACTTGCCATGCAGCTTGAGCAATACGTTCTATGCCTTCGTCAGTAAAAGATATATCAACCCCTTCAGTTTTCAATAAAGCGACATATTGCTCTGTAAGCGATGCGTTTGGCTCTGTCAGAATACGAACAAAGTCGTGAGCAGTTAGCGCGGCAAGTTCAACACGAATGGGTAAACGGCCTTGAAGCTCTGGGATTAAATCCGAAGGTTTGCACATTTGAAATGCGCCTGATGCGATAAACAAAATATGATCGGTTTTCACAGTACCATGTTTGGTTGAAACGGTTGAGCCTTCAACTAAAGGTAATAAATCACGTTGCACGCCTTCACGTGACACATCTCCTCCACTGGTAGAGCCTTCACGCTTACAAATTTTATCAATTTCATCAAGAAAAACTATGCCATTTTGTTCAAGTGATTCTATAGCAGTTAGTTTTAAGTCCTCATGATTAACCAATTTTCCGGCTTCTTCTTCTATCAATAACTTAAAAGCTTCTTTAACTTTTAGCTTCTTCTTTTTCTTTTGACTACCAGACAGGTTTTGAAACATGCCTTGCAGTTGGTTGGTCATTTCTTCCATGCCTGGAGGTGCCATAATTTCTACGCCCACTTGGGCAGCGGCAACATCCAGTTCAATTTCTTTATCGTCTAGTTGACCTTCACGCAGTTTTTTACGAAAAACTTGTCTGGTTCCTTTATCTTGAGGCTGTTCTTTTTCACCAAAAGCATTTTCAGGAGGAGGTAACAATGCGTCTAAAATACGTTCTTCAGCTGCTTCTTCAGCGCGGAACTTCACTTTACTTGTAGCCTGTTCTTTGGTCATTTTGACCGCGATGTCAGCCAAGTCACGGATAATAGTTTCGACTTCTTTACCTACATAACCCACTTCGGTAAATTTTGTGGCTTCGACTTTGATAAAAGGAGCATTGGCAAGTTTAGCTAAGCGACGAGCAATTTCAGTTTTACCCACACCCGTTGGGCCAATCATTAAAATGTTTTTGGGCGTGACTTCCTGACGTAGTTCAGGTTCAAGCTGCATTCTGCGCCAGCGATTACGCAGCGCAATAGAAACCGCTCTCTTTGCATCTTGTTGACCAATAATATGACTGTCCAACTCGTGAACGATTTCTCTTGGGGTCATTTCTGACATAAATAAAACCTTTTAATCTGAATAATAGACGGGCAGAAAAAAACACAATGCCAGTCTGGAAAATGTATTTAATTTAGGTGCTTAATAATCAATAGTTTCAATTGTTTGGCTATGGTTGGTAAATACGCAAATATTGCCCGCTATGGTCAAACTTTTTTCAGCAATTTCTTTGGCTGATAATTCGGTGTTTTCCAATAAAGCCATAGCGGCTGATTGGGCAAAGTTACCACCGGAGCCTATTGCAATGATGTCATTTTCTGGCTGCACGACGTCGCCGTTGCCGGTAATGATAAACGAGGCTGTTTCGTCTGCAACAGCTAGTATAGCTTCAAGCTTGCGTAACATACGGTCTGAGCGCCAATCTTTGGCTAGTTCAACGGCAGCGCGAGTTAAGTTGCCTTGATGAATTTCAAGCTTAGATTCAAAACGTTCAAATAAAGTGAACGCATCAGCTGTGCCGCCAGCAAAGCCAGCTAACACTTTGTTATTATATAGGCGACGTACTTTTTTTGCGTTGCCTTTCATTACAGTATTACCAAGTGAAACTTGACCATCACCGGCAATTACTACTTGATTGTTGCGGCGTACAGATACAATTGTAGTCACGAAAATTCCTTCAGTGTCCAAGGACAACCAGATGGATTTACAAAAAGGTTGTCAGGGCTAAGAGTGGGCTATTGTCTTCTTTAAATTAGAGGGACGACGCCAGATGCAATAGATGTGGGGAGTATTCCATTTTTTTCAAGCCGCGAGCAGTTGCTCACGACTTGAAATGTACAGCGGATAAATTTATTAGAGGTTCCAGTTCCAAATCTTACAACCGTTAATTTTGGCACGTTGCAACGTGTGTCGGTCTTTCTCAGCTACACGTTTGCTGTCATAAGGGCCAAGTATGACTCGGTACCATAGCCCTGATGAACCTTTACTTGATCGTACTTGTGCTTCTAAACCTTGGAAGGCAATTTTTGCTTTAAGCTCTTGAGCCTGTGCATTCTTTCTAAACGACCCACACTGCATTAGACGACGCACTATGGGTTGGTCTTGCTCTTTTTGTTCAATTTCGACGGTGAATTCTGGCAAACTCTTAATAAACTCCCATTCTTCCTCTGGGATATCAGGCATTGTATCTTTTTCGCTTTGGGCTTGTTCGGTACTGGCGGCATCATTAGATGTGACTTCAGGTGCTGTACCTTTGATACTCCACAAAAAATAGCTAAATCCAGCCACCAATATAATGGTGATAACAATCCGTAACCAAGGTAGTGATGGTTTGGGGAGGGGGGGAGTTGGTTTTTTGCTGCGGCCACGAGCCACGTAATCTTTGTGCGCCATGCTATAGAAAGTACTGCTTAGAAATATGGGCCATGATTTTACCTTGGATCTCAGGATCCTCAATCAGAATATTCATTATTATTTATTTAACTGAAATCTTGGGGATCAATGTCTAATGACCAGCGAATTTTATTCGCTAAATTTAATGTTTCGATTTGTTTGATTTTTTGTCCAATAGCTTTTTGTAAACTGCTGCGCTGCGGGCTTTGTAACAACAATTGCATCCGGTATTGACCTTGACGTTTTTCCATTAAAGCAGGGATAGGACCCACGCAATCCACATTACTAAAAACGCTAAATAGTTGAGCAATTTGTTGTAAAAAGTCAAAAGCGTCGCGGGCACTTAATGCCTGTGCCTTGAACAATGCTTGAAAAGTATAGGGTGGCAAATTGGCATGTTGTCTTTCTAACAATGCATATTGAGCAAAATGGGCGTAGCCGTTATTAATTAAGTCCTGTAATAAAGGATGGCCTGGATCGTGCGTTTGCAACCACATTTCACCGGGTTTTTCTGCCCGCCCTGCGCGTCCTGCGAGTTGCGTGATAAGTTGTGCCAAATGTTCTGCTGCACGGTAGTCTGCACTAAACAATGCACCGTCAACATCAAGAATAAGCACCAGTGTGACATTAGGGAAGTGATGACCTTTGGACAAAATCTGTGTACCAATTAATATCTGATGTTCGTTGTTGTTGATACTACTGAGCATGTTATCGAGCTTATTTTTGCCTCTAGCACTATCACTGTCTATGCGAATACTACTGTATTCTGGAAAATGGCTAGCTAGTCCTTGCTCCAATTGTTCTGTACCAACACCCATAGATGTCAGTTCATTGGATTGACATTGTTGGCAATTTTTAGGGATCGACTTGGCACTACCACAGTGGTGGCACTGCAATTTATAGAGCTGTTTGTGCACAGTAAAAGGCTTGTCACATCGCTTACAGTGATCAACAAAACCACATTGATGGCACATAAGGGCAGGTGCATAACCTCTGCGGTTTATAAACAGCATCACCTGACTGCCTTGTTGCAAATGCTGCTTCATACGATCCAACATGCCTTGTGCCACACCAAATTGTAGAGGTTGCTGGCGAATGTCAAAAACATGTTGAGTAGCGAGTGACGCATTGCCAGCACGCTGATTTAGCTTGAGGTGTTGATACTTACCGACTAGTGCATTGTTTAAGGTTTCAAGTGCTGGTGTGGCTGAACCTAACACCAGAGGAATGTTATCTTCACGGGCGCGCATCACAGCTAAATCGCGGGCGTGATAACGCAAGCCGTCTTGTTGTTTATATGAAGAGTCATGTTCTTCATCAACAATCAGTAAGCCGGGTTTAAGCATGGGTGTAAAAATTGCGGAGCGCGTACCTATAATGATGCCCAACTGACCAGTTGCACTTTGTTGCCAGACTTGTAGGCGTTCATTATTGTTTAGCCCCGAATGTAAAATTCCTACATCAATACCGAAGCGATATTTAAATCTATGCACAGTTTGTGGTGTGAGACCAATTTCTGGTACTAAAATCAGTACCTGCTCTCCTTGTTTTAGCACCTGTTCTATTGCTTGTAAGTAAACCTCGGTTTTACCGCTGCCAGTAATACCGTCTAATAAAAAACACCCATATTGGTCGAGTTTAGCTTCAATACAGCTTATGGCGATGGCTTGTTCAACATTAGCGACCGGTTTGTCTTGGATCACTAAATCCTGTTGCCATGTTGACTCTACAGATGGGGCTTTTTGAATGAGCGCAATTAAATCTTTGTCTACTAAAGATTTAATTGCAGCTGCGCCAAACTCAGTTTTGGCTTTCGCTTTAACGATATCTTGGCTATTCAATAACTGCATTAAAGAGCGTTGTTTCGGTGCGCGTGACAAACTACTTAAATCGGCTGATTTGCCAACATCACTTAAGGTCCAATATTCAATAGGTTTCGGTAGGCTCGACTCACCTTTACGCAGCGCAACTGGCATAGCAGTTTGCACCACATCACCTATAGGATGTTTATAATATTGAGCTAACCAACCGCATAACTTAAGCAAAGAGGGAGTAAATATCGGTGTGTCATCTAATACTTCTTCAATAGATTTTAGTTTGCTGATATCCCATTCAGACTTGTCGCTAGTTTCCCAAACTACACCTATCAATTTGCGTGGACCAAAAGATACACGGACTCGTACACCTGCGGCTAAATCTTTACCATTATATAGATAATCGAATAACTGGCGTTTAGGAATAGGGAGAGCGACACGGATTATGAACATTTAAATACTACAAAGCCCTTACTGAAATATGGTTAATGACGGTGGTTTGAGTATAAAAACAACAAAAGCCTTGATCGCCCAAGCCCGTTACATTAATATGCGCGCCACTTTGCGGCAAGCCACAAAGCTTTTTAATTTAATTTTCGTATGGTGTTCAACTTCGGGTTGGATAGCGATGCGGCCTGACGAAGAGGTAACCCATGAAACAAGATATCCATCCTGATTATCAAATAATGACTGCAAACTGTTCTTGCGGAAATATTATAAAAGTACGTTCTACTTTGAAAAAAGACCTCAACTTAGACGTATGTTCGTCTTGCCACCCTTTCTATACTGGTAAGCAACGTAACGTCGACACTGGTGGTCGTGTTGATAAGTTCAACAAACGTTTTG
>Ga0209712_10000758_pt1 | contig 27860 bp, 14 predicted proteins | sample ArcOceMetagenome_FD_187443 | JGI IMG/M metagenome (GOLD analysis project Ga0209712, IMG submission 187443) | Marine eukaryotic phytoplankton communities from Arctic Ocean - Arctic Ocean - Greenland ARC118M Metagenome (SPAdes) (version 2) | ecosystem: Environmental > Aquatic > Marine > Oceanic...
TTGAACCAGGTCTTTTAAAGAGATATCTCTAAGCGCTCGAATCCCAAGTAAGCTGGCCGCTTTTTCACATTGTTCACGGCGAGTATTGTATTCACTGTCTACCAAACCACGTTTGACGTTGGAATTGATAATCATCACAGCCAAATCTTCAGGCATGGAAATCAGGTCAGTTTCTAACGAGCGGCAATCAAGCAATAAGGCATTGAGTTTCGAGCCACAAGAACTGACCATTTGATCCATAATGCCGCAGTTACAGCCGACAAATTGGTTTTCGGCTGCTTGGCCGTTTAATGCCACTTGAGCTTTGGTCAATGACAAGTTGTAAAGCAAACGAAAGGTTTCGCCTATGGCCACTTCTAAGGATGCAGAAGAGCTTAGACCAGCGCCTTGGGGTACATTACCGGTGATAGCAATATCAGCCCCGTTAAAGTCATGCCCACTTAATTGAAGATGTTTAATCACCCCTCTTACGTAGTTGCTCCAAAGCTGAGTCTGATGACTTTTAATGGGTGAATTAAGTGAGAATTCATCTTGTTCATTATTGTAATCTACAGCGACTACACGAACCGTTTTGTCGGCACGAGGAGTGGCTGCAACCAAGGTTTGATAATCAATAGCACATGGCAACACAAAGCCATCGTTATAGTCGGTGTGTTCGCCTATCAGATTGACACGGCCTGGCGCTTGAAAGTGTCTTTCAGGCGCAGCTCCAAAAGTTTGGTTGAAAACAACATCCAGTTCAGCCAGCATAGATTGAGAAATGTTCGACATATTACTTAGGCTCCTGCTGACTCGTTGTAGTGTAAATCGCTTAATTTTTGTAAACACTCGGCTGCTTGTTCGGCAGTTAAGTCGCGCTGGGGCTCGGCCATCATTTCATAACCCACCATAAATTTACGTACGCTGGCCGAGCGCAATAATGGCGGATAAAAATGGGCATGTACTTGCCAGTGTTCAGTGTTCTTGAGGTTATTGGGTGCCCAGTGCCAACCCATAGAATAGGGGAAAGAGCACTGAAACAAATTGTCGTAACGACTGGTCAGCTTTTTCATCGCCAGGGCCAGGTCAGCTTGCTGGACTGAGTTAATATCCACTAAACGCGCACACTTGAATTTAGGTAACAATAAGGTTTCAAATGGCCACGCGGCCCAATAAGGCACAACCGCTATCCAATGTTCGGTTTCAACTACCGTGCGCGCACCGTCTGCCGACTCTTTTTTGGCGTAATCCAATAACAAGGCGCTATTGTGGCTGTCAAAATAGGCACGCTGACTAAGCTGCGCTTTGGCCACTTCATTGGGGATAAAATCATTGGCCCAGATTTGTCCATGGGGATGAGGATTAGAGCACCCCATGGCTGCACCTTTGTTCTCAAATACTTGCACCCACACGTACTCCTTAGACAATTCTGTCACTTGTTCACGCCAGGTTTGGATCAGGCTTTCAATGGCCTTAAGGGATAATTCTGGCAAGGTAAGGTTGTGTGCAGGTGAGAAACAAATGACCCGACTGGTGCCCCGTGCTGCTTGCAAGGTAAATAAGTCGTCATTGCATTGTTCCGACTCGGGCGTATCTTTCATTAGGGCGGCAAAATCGTTGGTAAAAACGAAGGTGCCCTCGTAGGCCGGATTCACTTCACCATTTATACGGGTATTACCTGAGCAAAGAAAACAGTCAGGATCATGAGCCGTGTTATCGCTAAGCTGAGGCTTTTCAACCTGCCCCTGCCAGGGGCGCTTGGCGCGATGGGGAGAGACCAAAACCCAGTCGCCGGTTAAGGGATTTCGGCGACGGTGAGAGTGGTCTAGAGGATCAAATTTAGCCATAAGCTCGCTTTTTGTATTAGAAGTTACTGAATTTTTCATGTTTGTGCCTTACCACCAAGCCGCATAAAACGCGGTTAGGATGATGATCACCGACAGGGAAAGCACGTTAAATGATGTCTCTGTTTTGAAACTAATATCATCCAGTGACACTGTCTCTGAGTTTTCATTTTGACTGTTTTTCTGAGTCAGTTTCGACACAATAATGGAAAGCCCTAAACACAGTAAAAACACGATGCCTACTCTATCCATAAAGGGTATTGTCGGTAGCATAAATTTAAGCGCAAAGGACAAAATTGCCGAGCCAATGGCCGCAACGATGGCCCCATTGGCATTCATGGTTTTCCAAAACATACCAAGTAAAAATATCACCACAATGCCGGGGGTGAAGAAACCGGTAAATTCCTGTATATATTGAAAGGCTTGGTCAAACTGCCCCAATAAGGGGCGGGCACAAAGCATCGCAATAATCAGCGCGACTAAGCTGGCAATGCGACCCACGGTGACATAATGAGTCTGGCTGGCGTCTTTTTTATAATGAGCATACACATCCATGGTGAAAATAGTGGAAACACTGTTACACATTGAGGCTAAGGAAGAGACGATGGCCGCGACCAGTGCCGCAAACACCAAACCTTTAAGGCCAACTGGCATTAAGTTCATCAAACTTGGATAGGCTTCATCGGGTCGTTCTAAATCCGCGAATAAGATAGCTGCAGCGATGCCTGGGATGACCACAAAGAAGGGCACCAGAAGTTTCAGGTAGGCCGCAAAAGCAATGCCCTTTTGTGCTTCTTTTAAATCTTTGGCGGCTAAGGCCCGCTGAATGATGTATTGGTTAAAACCCCAATAAGATAAATTCATAATCCACAGCCCACCAATCAATACCGAAAGGCCAGGTAAATTGGCGTAATGAGGACTATCGGGACTGAATATCATGTCGAATTTTTCAGGCATTTGCTCGGTCAGAATAGAAAAACCAGCGATAAGGCCATTGCCTTCGGAGACCAAGTCCAAGCTAATATAGGTCAGCACCAAACCGCCAAACACCAACAAAACCACCTGAATAATGTCGGTATAGGCAACCGCTTTCAAACCACCATATAACGAATAGGCAATTGAGAAGAGTCCAAGAAAGACCATGCCATAGACAATGTCGACACCGGCAATGGTTTCAATGGCTAAGCCACCTAACCACAGCACCGCCGTCAAGTTAACGAACACATAAACCGCTAACCAGAAGACCGCCATGATGGTGCGCACGCGGCTGTCGAAGCGCTTCTCCAGATACTGGGGCATGGTGTAGATTTCATTTTTGAGAAAGATAGGTAAGAAGTACTTACCAACTATTAATAGCGTTAGCGCCGCCATCCACTCATAGGAGGCAATGCCTAAACCCAGAATGTAGCCGGAGCCGGACATGCCAATGATTTGCTCGGCGGAAATATTTGAGGCAATCAGCGAGGCACCAATAGCCCACCAGGGCAAGGACTTGCTCGCCAGAAAGTAGTCTTTAGTGTTGCGCTCATGATTTTTTTCCGCCCTTGAGATATACAGGGCTAAGCACAGCAAGCCGATAACATAGGCGAAAAAGATGGCGATATCGATAGTATGTAGGTTCATTACTGTTGTTCCAGGATTTTATTGTTGTTATTGAGTTTATATTGACTCTTATTATTGAGCTTTTTGATGCTTTGCTTTGCTGTGTTGACTCGTTTACTTAAATGACCTTTACACTCTCGCAAACTAAACAACACAACTTCGCCGTGTATATATTTTTGACTTACCATTAGTAAGCGACGCTGATCGCTGATCCTTTATTAGTAACTCCAACTTTTTTTCCCTCTAATAGGTAAGCTAATCGTTGGGATAACATTTAACGTCGACTAGTCCGTCTGCGAGTTACAACCCAAAACCAAGTTCAGTATGGCAATAATTCATGATTTGAAAAATTGGAAAAAGGTTATTCACCGTATAGACGATGTAAATCTTGTAATGCCCCATTTTAAGACACTAAAATTTGTGTAAATACAAAAAGTACGTGTCAAATTTCTTGCGTCTATTTGTATTCTTCAGTCGCAATAATCAATCCGCAACCTTTGTATTTCCGATGTTTATTGAAACTTAAATATGGCAGCACCCCATCCTGATATTTAAAGTTTCATGGCATAAAAAAATGCTGATGTTGTGGCGCTTTTATTGAACTGAGTACCATCACTTTACGTCGAGGTGGCTTTGCAACTTTCCCTCAATTGCCCTTTTTCCTTGTCCTGTTTTACAACTTGCTTATCCTTTTATTAATTAAGTCAAACGACCTAGAGCATTTTTGTAAGTAAGGATCGGTGCTATTTCCCTTCTTCTCAAAATAGACGAAAAACTAATGACTATTATTTATGAAAATTACTTTGGTTAGTGAAATTTAAAAATAAAACAACAAATTTAATGGGGGGTTCGCAGATTTATGCCGTCTGAAACCAGAAGCATTCATTTTAATAATAGCTAGGGGAATAAATTGCGAAATTTCAAACTGAATAAAATCACCAGCGTAATGGTCTGCATATCAATGATTAACACTTTTTCTGTTGCGGCTGAAGAGACGGAAGATGACCAATCTGAATCAACGGAGATAATTAACGTTGTCGGCATTCGTGGCAGTTTGGAACGGGCGATTGAAATAAAAAGAAGCTCAGGAAATATTGTAGAAGCAATTTCTGCAGAGGATATTGGTGCCTTACCTGATATAAGTATTGCAGAATCTTTGGAACGAATGACAGGCCTTGCAGCTGACCGTGACCGTGGTAATTCAAGCCAAATTAGTATTCGGGGCTTAGGTCCGAACCTAGGTTTAGCAACGGTTAATAATAGAGAAGTGACTTCTGCTTCACCTTCGAGGAACGTTAAATTTGAACAATTTCCTTCCGAGTTATTAACTTCTGCGGAAGTTTATAAATCGCCGATGGCATCGCTTATCGAAGGTGGTGTTTCTGGCACCATTAACATGAATACAATTAAACCATTATCTAAAAATGAAAGAGTCGTTGTAGTTAACGTGAAAGGGGCGTATTCAGAAATGGACGCAGACCTTAATGGCAGTGATGGTACTGGTTATAGAATAAGTGGCGCATACATTGATCAATTCTTTGATGAAAAACTAGGTGTTGCAATTGGTTTTGCTAAACGTGATATGCCATCTTCAACCCAGCGTTACATTAATTACGGATATAGAGACAATAAAGATTGGAACGGTGACGGTGTCAATGATTTTGCACCAGGTGGCATTTCCGGAAGAATAACTGATGGCAATGACAGTAGAGATGGCTTTTTTGCAAGCGTACAGTGGCGTCCTACGAGTGCACTTGATATCAATTATGATTTTTTATCCACTGAATCAACAGCAACTGATAATAGGTCGTTCTTTGCGTTTGGTGGTATTTCGAATGCTAATCCCGCAAATGCTACAGGCATAATAGTTGATGAAAATAACACTCTATTGGCAGCAAGTAATGTTGGCACAAAGGGCAACGACACATTAATACAAGATCAGTTAGTCAAAAGTGACGACTCAACAACCTTGCATGGTTTAAATTTCAACTGGTTTTTTGATAATTGGGAATTGAACGCTGATCTTGCCCATTCAACAACAGAGCGAGATCAGCTGATTTCACTGATTAAGTTACGCTCTCGAACTAACCCAACGGTGAATTTTGATAATTCAAATGGTCAATATTCAGCTAATAGTAATGTAGATATAACTAACGCGGCTAATTTTTGGCCATGGCAAGCTGAGATCAATAACATTAACATTGATGATGAATTAACCTCGTACAAATTTGATGCAACAAAATATGTTGATAGTTCTTTTATTTCCAAAGTGAGTTTTGGTGTTCGTTATTCAGAACGCGCTAAAGAATATAATCGTGATTTAAACAAGCCCACAGTCTTTGGCGGGCAAGGTAAAGCTTATGATTTAACAACTACCCCAGAGTTTGTTCAAGAATTCGCTTACAGCGATACTTTTAGTTTTATCAATGGCGATTTACCTCAAAGTTGGCTAAATGTCGACCGTCAAGGTTATCTAGATACCTATTGGACAACGCCTGATAATCCTAAACTTGAAACCGAGGGCGATCGTTTAGCCAGTTGGGATGTTGAAGAGGATACCGTTGCCGCCTATGTTCAAATAGATTTTGAAGGCGAATTAGGGACCATTCCTTATACGGGGAATTTGGGCGCACGTTATGTGAAAACTGATATTAGATCCCTTGGAAGTCGCGCAGATTTTACCGTTGTAGAAAATCCAGGCGAAAATGAAGACCCTATTGTTTTTGACCCTGCGACCTTAGTTAATTTTGTTGCGGAACACGATTATTCAGAGATTTTACCTACTCTAAACGTCAATTTCGAATTAAGTGACGATTTATTCCTTAGAACAGCGGTAGCGAAAACAATCGCTAGAGCACCATTAAATAATATGGCGGCTAGTCAATCCATCAACTATAACAGTGACGAAAATATAATCGTTGGTCGAGGGGGAAATCCAGCGTTAAATCCATTCAAAGCTGATCAATTTGATGTTTCCTTAGAATGGTATTTTGCTGAAGCCTCATTACTTTCTGTTGCCTATTTTTATAAAGATGTTGATAGCTTTATTGTAAATTCAGTAGTGAATGATTCGATCGGCAATATTCCAACTGAAATTAGTGCTCCTACAAATAATGAGGAAGGGGGCACTATTAAAGGATATGAATTGTCATATCAGCAACCTTTTACATTCTTACCTGAAATGTTTCATGACTTTGGTATTAATGCCAATTATACCAGCATAGATAACAGCGCAGAAACTGAGATTTTCTCTGGCAGTGAATTAAATACTAATCTGCATCTTGGACTAGAAGGTGTGTCAGACGAAATTTCGAATGTCTCTTTTTATTATGACAATTCGGTTTTTAGTGCTCGTTTAGCTTATCGCTACCGCTCAGCCTTTACCCGCAGCGTTGGTGGGCTTAGGGTCAATGATGAAAGTGAATACCTCGATTTAAATTTTCGCTATAACCTAAGTGAACAGCTTAATTTCACCTTAAGTATTGCTAATTTAACTGATGAAAATTTAACTTTATTGCATGTGCCAAGCACGGCAGACGATGTCTATTCTGCGCGTCCTAACTATATTGAAAACTCTGGTCGCAGAGTCTTTATAGGCATGCGTTATAAGTTTTAGTCACCATTGGAATAACATGATAGGCAGCATTTGTTGCCTATCTTTTACAAGAGAGTTAGTGAAAATTAAATGTTAGTTAATAGAAATAATAATTGGTTGAATTTTACGCTTTCATGTTGTCTTTGTGTTGTTAGCCTTTTTACTACAGCCAGCCAAAGGGATATGAATATAGATCTTGATTGGAAGTTTCATCTTGGTGATGTAATACAAGCGAAAAACGGCGATTTTGATGACAGTCAGTGGCGAACGCTAAATCTGCCTCATGACTGGAGTATTGAAGGGGAGTACAGTGAAGATAATCCTGCGGGATGGCGTGGTGCATTTTTACCGACCGGTATTGGTTGGTATCGAAAACATTTAAAAGTATCACCCGAATGGAAAGATAAACGCGTTATCTTGCGCTTTGATGGCGTATACCTAAATTCTGATGTTTGGATTAATGGAAAGCATGTAGGTCATCGTCCAAATGGTTATGTGAGCTTTGGTTACGATATAACCGAGCAACTAATGCAACGTAAAAAAATGTTAGAGGACCTGGTGATTTCGGTACGGGTTGATCATAGCTTAGCCCCTACAGGAAGGTGGTACACAGGTTCAGGGATCTATAGGCACGTATGGTTAGATGTTGTTAATAAAACCTATATTCCAAACGACGGTATTTTTGTTCGCACAGAGAAAGTTAATTTCCAAAACAACGATGCGGTTCTTTTGGTCGATACAGAAATTAAGGGAATAGGAACAAGAAAAAACCTGTTTCTACAACATCAATTGCTCAATACGTTGGGCGAGGTTGTTGCAACAGCAGACGAAAATTTATCTCAGTCTCATAACTCTATTTCCCGCAGTAAAATATCACTACCTAATGCGAAACTCTGGTCAATTGATACCCCGTATTTATATACCTTAAACACGACCATACTTGATGGGAGTAAAAGGATTGATCAAATCGAGACTCGAGTGGGTATTCGAATGGTTGATTATAATGTGAATCAAGGCTTTTTGCTCAACAACCAAGCCTTAGAATTGTATGGCATGTCCTTTCATCATGACGCAGGTCCAGTTGGCTCAGCAGTGCCCGATGACATTTGGCGACGCCGCCTAAAACAACTTAAAACTATGGGCGTCAATGCTCTACGTCCTGCACATACTCCCTTTGCACCCATATTTTATGATCTTGCCGATGAAATGGGTTTTGTTGTCATGAATGAAGCATTTGATGGTTGGCAGACAGAAAAAGCGTCCTTTGATTATGGCTTACATTTTGAACAATGGTGGCAAACAGATTTAAGCTCAATTATTAAACGGGATCGAAGTCATCCCAGCGTTGTTATGTGGAGTGTGGGTAATGAAGTCTTAAATCAGACCTCCAAAATGCAAAAAACGTTAGTGGAGTTTATTAAAAAATTAGATCCTACTCGGCCTGTGACACAAGGGCGCGGTTACATGCTAGGCCATCTAGATATTGATGGATTTAATGGACATGGTGAATTCAAAGGATACGTAGAAGAGCATCACGCAAAACATCCTAACATGACAGTGATAGGCACCGAAATTACCCATACGTCGCAAACTCGCGGTATATACCGAACAAAAACATCGTATAGAACCAAAGACAATCCAGCACCATGGGAAATAGATGATCCTATTGGTCGGTGGAATAAAATTAAAGATCGGGTTCACATGGTGCCAGATTTTACTAAAGAAGAAGTGTTTGTTGGAGAGAATCCTAAGTATCAATCATCATATGATAATTCATTTGTTCGCATGGGGGTGCGTGATGAAATTAAGTTAGCAAAGAGATTAACCTATTTACTAGGCACTTTTCGATGGACCGCATTTGATTATTTAGGCGAGTCATTTGGTTGGCCAGCGCGCACAGCAAACTTTGGTGTAATAGACTTAGCCGGGTTTGAAAAGGATGCTTATTACTTGTATCAAAGCCAATGGACCGAAGCGCCAATGGTTCATATGTTGCCACATTGGACTCACCCAGGAAAAGGGGGCGTAGAAATTCCTGTTGTTGTCTACACAAATTTAGCTGAAGCAGAACTATTTTTAAATGGCAAATCTTTAGGTAAAAAGACAATGACAGATGATTTACAAATAGTGTGGTTGGTACCCTACCAAGCAGGTGAATTGAAAGTTATCGCAAGTGATGGAGAAATAAAACTCACGAAAGCTATCCATACCGCAGGAGAAGCTTTCTCTACAGCCTTATCTTCTGACAAATTGAATATGCGTTCCAACAATAAAGACGTAAGCCACATTACCATCGATATTATTGATGATGAAGGTCGTCTGGTTCCCCGTGCTGACAACTTAGTAACACTGACGCTAAGCGGACCTGGAAAAATTATTGGCGTTGAAAATGGCGATATTCTTGACCATGGCAACCATATTGCGACCACACGAAACGTTTTTAACGGCAAATTAATGGTGCTGTTACAGGCAACTGATCAAACGGGTGATATAAGACTAAGCGTTTCAGGTGAAAATTTGAAAACTAAAAGTATTGTCATAAAAAGCAATGGTATTAATTGAATTGTGAATAATCAGCACGTAAAAATCGTTTATAAAAGGTCTTAGCCATGTCTATAAAAAAACTATCTTGCCTATTTTGTGCATCACTTTTCATTATTGGTTGTAAGCAAAACAATATTGAATTTGATAAACAAGCGAGTGCAGTTAAAAAGCCTAATGTGATACTTATCATGGCAGACGATCTTGGATACGGTGATCTTGGTGTTTATGGTCAACAAAAGATAAAGACACCTAATATTGATAAGCTTGCTGCAGAAGGCATGAAGTTTAACCAACATTACGCTGGTGCACCTGTTTGTGGACCGTCTCGCGCGACACTGCTGACAGGTTTGCACACAGGCCATAGTGCCGTAAGAGGGAATCCTAAATGGACAAATTCTGGCAACCCAGTCGAATTAGGCGCATCAGATATTACTATCGGTGATGTGTTTAAATCAGCGGGCTATAATACTGCGCTGATTGGTAAATGGGCCATGGCTGATGCAAAAGAGATAAATGTTGAAGCGATGCCAAATAGTAGAGGGTTTGATCACTTTTTTGGATATAAAACGCATATAGAAGCACACCATTATTACTGGCACCGTTTATTTAAAAACAATACGCCGTATGTCTTAAACGAAAATGATTATTCGTTGAAAAAAGGCAAATATACCCACGATTTGTTTACTGAAGATGCATTATCTTATGTCGAAAAAAATGTAGATGAGCCGTTTTTTCTTTTTCTTTCTTATACTATTCCACACTTGGAAGTAACCGTTCCCGAAGACTCTAAACTCAACTATCAGAAACTCGATTGGCCCAAACGGAAGATGAAAACCGATGGTCATTATAAAAATGATGAAGAAGGACACACTGCCTATGCAGGCATGGTATCTCGGATGGACAGAGATATTGGTGTTCTTATGGATAAGATCAAATCGCTGGGATTAGATGATGATACGTTAGTGATTTTTACCAGTGATAATGGTCACGAATATGACTCGCTGAAGAAACCTTTCTTTAATAGCAATGGACCTTTTAGAGGAATGAAACGTGATTTGTACGAAGGCGGTATTCGTATGCCCTTGATAGCCCGTTGGCCAAATAAAATTGAAAAAAATAGTGAGTCAGACCATGTCTCCGCATTTTGGGATTTCTTAGCGACAGCTTGTGATATAGCCAGTGTAGAAATGTGCCCTAAGTCAGATGGTCTTTCTTTTTTACCGACTTTATTGGGTACAAACAATCAAGTTAAGCATGATTTTCTGTACTGGGAGTTTAATGAGAAGAAGGGGCCTATGCAGGCAATACTTATGGATAACTGGAAGTTGTTGAAAAGTGAAAATAATCTTGAATTATATAACCTAACTTTGGATGAAGGAGAGGTTAATAATTTAGCTAATAATGAAGTGGAAATAGTTACGAAGCTTTTAGCTAAGCTCAAAAAAGCAAGAACGCCTCATCCTGAATTTACTTTGGAGCGTATAAATCGATAATCCAAAAATAAAGGGCGGAATATTCAGAACGCAAATTATTTATAATTGGAGAAATGTAATGAAAAAAACATACACTTTTTTGGGGCTTTTGGGGCTTGTTTCTATCGCTATTTCAAGTAACTGTGCAGCAGAAAAAAGCACCCCAAATTTCATTGTCATTTTAACTGATGACCAAGGCTATGCCGATGTTGGCTTTAATGGCAGCAAAGACATCGTTACACCTAACATTGATCGCATAGCGAATGAAGGTACTCGCTTTACGAATGGCTATGTTACCGCTGCTGTGTGTGGACCAAGCCGTGCGGGCTTACTTACTGGACGATACCAAGGAAGATTCGGTTTTGGCCGTAATCCAATCATCGATCCAAAAGATGCCAAGGCAGGTTTGCCACTGGATGAAAAAATGATTTCTGAGGTGTTACAGCCACTCGGCTACAAATCCAGCGTTGTAGGTAAATGGCACATGGGTAGCCATCCTAATTTTCACCCCAACAATCGCGGCTTTGATCATTTTTATGGATTCTTATCTGGCGGACATCGCTACTTTCCCGAAGACCTAGTCTATGACAGCGAAACAGAAGGCATTGGCGCGGCGGACACTAAACTGCCATCAAATTCTTGGTATCATACCAAGCTGTTACGCAACAAGGTGACGGTTGAAACCTCTAGCTACTTGACCGAAGAATTGTCTCGTGAAGCCGTTGAGTTTATTGAACAGGAAAAAAACAATCCGTTTTTTTTATACCTAGCCTACAATGCACCACATGCGCCACTTCAAGCACCTAAAAAATACTTAGATCGCAATAAACACATTAAAGAGCAAAAAAGGCGCACCTATGCTTCTATGATAACGGCTGTGGACGATGGGGTTGGCAGCTTACTAGCTAAACTAAAAGAACTGAACATCGATGACAATACATTGATATTTTTCTTGTCAGACAATGGTGGTCCTATCGGTTCATATGCCAAAAACAAACCACTAAGAGGTGCTAAAGGCGATTTTTTTGAAGGTGGAATACGTGTGCCATTCGCCGTGCGATGGCCGGGGAAAATCCCAGCGGGGCTAGATTACAACAACCCTGTCAGCTCTCTCGATATTTTAGCTACTTTCGCGAGTTTATCTCATGCTTCAATCAATAAAGAAAGACCACTCGATGGCGTTAACTTACTACCCTTTATCTTAGGTGAAAACCAAGGGGTACCGCATGATGTATTATTTTGGCGTAGCTTTGATGATGACATATTAGCTAACCGTATAGGAAATTCAAAAGCGATAAGTTCTGGTCAAATTGGTAATCATTTATATAATTTATCCAACGACTTAGCCGAACAACACGATTTAACTGAAACACACAAAAAAGCATTTGAGCAACATAAAATCGAAATGGAGTTATGGGCGGCACAGTTAAAAGATCCTATTTTTAGACACCTCACCGATGGCACAATTAAAGCGGCGAATAAAAAAAATAATATGAAAAGAGCACAGGCTCGGGTAGCAAGATCTAAAGGGGCTAAAGGTTATTAATACCTAAAGCTAGCCCAAATCGACGAGATTTACTAATCAATAGAAAAAGTGCTAGATAACGCTAGCTAAATTAAACTTAGATTTTATATGTTAAATCTATCAAAATTATTATTTATAAGCTCGCTGTTAGCAGTCTCCTCAACTCAAGCTAAAGAAACTGCTTACGTGAATGTTAATACCGAAATAGAGCGTTGGCAGACTTCGAAATACTTAACCGGTTCTCACTTTGTTTATGCCTTTGAGAACGACCAGTTATACAAGGATAAACGCATAAGTGCTTGGATGACTGATAGTAGGGTTGGCACTATACGTTGGCCGGGCGGCACTGCGGTGCAATATTATCATTGGGATGATTTAAACGGTATTCCATTTGACAATGATAGTTGGGAACCTGGGTACAATTTGCCAAAAAAATCACCAGAAGATTTTATGGATGTTGATGAGTATCTAAGCTACACAAAAAGACTCAATATCGAACCAATGATTGGGATTAATATTCGTTCTGGTAAACACTACAACCGTGATGAAGATGGCTTGCTAGAAGCTAAACGTCTGATTCAGCACGTAAAGTCAAACGGCCACAAAGTAAAATTTTGGTATATTGGTAATGAGGGCTATGCAAAAGGATTCAGTGCCAGCAAATATGCTGAATATATCGACATGTATGCCAAAACTCTAAAATCTGTTGACCCTGACATTACCATCATAGGGGATTGGAAATTTGGCCCTGTTAGAAAACAGCGTTTTAAAGATTCAATAGATATTGCAAAAAAATCAGAACATCTAGACGTGCTTGAATTCCATGAAAAGTGGGGTGTTATTTGGGGGTTAGAGACAGGCACAACGATGTCTAAATGGAGAAACGAATTCCCATTATTTGACGGGCGTCTAGCAAACTATATTAACGACTTTCACGAAAACATGGAGTTGATTAACAAACCCGAGATGAAACTAGCGCTGAATGAGTGGGGATTGGGAGATGTTGAAGGAGCATCAAAATTTGATTATGGCTTAATTGCCTCAGACTACTTAATCGAAATTTTTCGTAATAAGGTATTTCAAGCTTGTTATTGGAATTTAAACATGGGGGCTGACGCCGACCACAGAATATTAAATACTAAAAACGGCCAGCTAGTCGGGTTAAATCCTATCGCTAACGCTTTTACATTATTTGCCCCAGCGATGGAGAAAAAGCTGCTATTTATTGAATCGTCTGCAAGGCACGTATACGGATTTGCCGTTAAAAACCCTGCCAATTTGGATATTGATTTATACCTAATTAACAAGTCAAATCAAGCGGTAGATGTTAAGCTAAATTTTAGTGATGCTCAGGCCTATGAGAATGTAATTGTTGGAAAAACATCTTATTTGTCACCTGGAGTGTTAAAAGAAGGTAAGGAAATCACTTATTCATCTATACAAAAAAAGGGAGTGTCATTGTCCGCTTGGTCTATGAACAGGCTGACGATATCTAGAGTGAAACATGAACAATGAGGGGATAAGTGAAATATTTCGCAATTACGATCAGCTTTTTTTGTTTATGTATTGCCCATGTTCATGCCCAAAGTGAAAAAACCTACACCTACAGTCTTTCCAAAACAGACATTGAAGAACGACTAAACCAAATTGCTGAACAAGCCAATATCTCGATTGTAGTTAATATTCAGTCAGAAGTAACACCTAATGTTAGTGAATTGGTTTGTACCTGCACAGTTGATGACGCTATCCAGAAAAGTTTAGTGCAATTTGATTATGAAAGTCATTGGATAAACACCACCATTCTGGCGGTTAAGATATCTGCAGCGATCGAAAAAGAACCGGCAACAACTCCGACTGAAGTTATTCTTGTTACCAATTCCTATTCTGATCGATTAGCAAATTCTATATTTCAAAAACGAAATTCCATTGGCGTAAAAGAAATTATTTCGAGCCAAGATTTTAATGGCCTACCTGATAACAGTATAGCAGATTCATTAGATAGGCTTCCTGGCGTCGCGGCTGATAGGGACCGAGGAAACACAAGTCAAATTGACACAAGAGGGTTGGGGTCGGAATATGCTTTATCTACATTTAATGGTAGGGAAATGCCAACCTCCGCTCCCGATCGAGATGTCCGTTTTGATCAATTTGATCCAACACTATTTTCGTCTATCGTTGTTAGCAAAACGACCAATGCAAAAATGCTTGTAGGGGGTATTTCAGCATCAATTGATCTTAAAACAATTAGACCGTTAACCATTGAAAAGCGCGTAGCCAAAATTCAAGTGAATGCAGGGAATACGTCTCTTGAAATGTCAAAAAATAGCGCTGATAATTTTTCTAGAAATATCAACATATCGTATATAGATAAAATGTTTGATAGTAAATTGGGACTAGCTATTGGCGCCTTTAATAGTCGTAATCTTTCCCCCAATACTGCTATGGTAAGAGGGGCATATGATAACAACGCCGATTGGAATATGGATGGTGTTCTAGATTTTGCACCAGCATCAATCGAATATAATTTTATCGACAGAGTGACAAGGCGAGAAGGGTATCTCGCGGCTTTACAATGGCGACCAAGTGCAAACTCAGAAATTAATTTTGATGCTCTGTACACACAAAGAGCAGATGATGAGGACCGTAATAGTTTAATTTTCACGTCTATTAAAAACTACAGTGATTCTCAGCTGGGAAACCCCGTTGTTACTCTAAATAACGTTTTGTTGTCAGCCAATATTGGTATGGCGGGTAATGATATTGCATCAGTAAGTAATAGTGGTTTACGAGAAGATGTGACACAAAGTTACCACCTACATCTCAAAAATACATTTGATGATTTCCATCTTGACGGGGCCCTTTCTTATTCTGTGAGTGAACGAAATTTCGAACGGGATATTGTTTCGGCAGTTAGTTTGGAAGAGTTTGATTTGAAATTTAGTGATGTCGATCTTCGTTATGATCTTTCCACATCGTTTGACTTATTGAATTCAAGATTATTTCAACCTCATTCCTTTTCGCCACAAAATCAGCAATTAGAAGATCAACTTGTTTCAGCCAATATTGATGTTATTCAGTTTATCGATGATAGTTTTTTCACCGTTTTTGAGTTTGGTATTTTGCATTCACAAAGAACCAAACAGAACGAACGTGATTTTGACTTATATACAGTTTCTGGGTTCGAACAAGGTATCGATGAGCAGCTCCAAACTCTTTTCCCATATAATGATTTTCTAAGTGATCTGAATGGTACGTTTCCTTCCAAATGGATTCGTTTTGATGGAGATAAAATAAGGTCGACTTATTTCAATGATATAGCACCTTTAGGACAAAATACTACTGACTTGATTAATACATGGTCTATTGATGAATTGGCTACTTCGCTCTACGGTATGCTTAGTTTTAACTCTACCGTTTTTACCTATCCCGTTTACGGGAATATCGGAGTACGCTATTTTTCAAGCAAATTAAATTCAAAAGGATATACAACAAATATAAGCTCTGTGGTGGATCAGAGCATCGATAACGCTAAAAGCAACAAAACACACTCTTATGACAATTGGTTACCTAGTTTTTCAGCGGCAGTTGAATTTGATCAAAATTTTATGATTAGAGTTGCTGCATCAGTAGCGTTAGCAAAACCACCTATTGACTTAGTCGTTCCAAAACGAAGTATCTTTTTTAACGCATCCAATCAAATCTTAGGTAGAGAAAACAACCCTAGTTTGGATCCTATTCGCGCTGTGCAATTAGATGTGTCGGCAGAGTGGTATTTTAACGATTTTTCGATATTAACCGTAGGGCTATTCTATAAAGATCTAGAGGGTATAATTTACCGCGCGAAGACAGCAGTCAATGTTGCTTCTGAAGAGGCTATATTATTAAAGCCGATAAATAGTATGAATGGTACTAAGGTCAGAGGTGTTGAATTCATGTATCAACAAAAACTCACTCACCTAAACAACATCTTTCGACATACCGGCTGGTCAACAAGCCTCGCATATACTCAAAATAATGGAAGGATCCCGTTCAATGAAGAGTTTTTTATTGGAATGGACGGCTATTCTAAATGGGTTAATAAAGTGAGCTTTTTTTATGACGACAGTCAACTGAGTCTGCAATTAGCGTATCGATATCGGTCATCATTTGTGCGAGAAATTACGCAATTAAGAGTGAATGAAAATGAACAATTTGTGGACTTTATTTTAAATTATAAATTAACAAAAAAGATGACTTTCCAACTCGAGGCAATGAATCTTTTAAACGAGCCTTTAGTTCTAAATTCATACCCTAAAAATGCGTTGACCTTTGATGATCAAACGTTAAAGAAAATTGAATACTCAGGCACTATTTATTCTTTAGGTCTTATCTACAATTTCTGAATGGTGATGTAATTTGCCGTTAATGCAAATAGTTGAAAATAGTTATGGGGTAACTGTTTGGTCTTTACGTCTATTGAGTACAAAGTAAGATTTAAGCGCCTATTCCCTATGCAGGCAGCAGAGTAGACTCAGAATGGTAACTAAACACTGATATGCAAAATGAAAGTGAAATATCACATTTGTATAGAAAATATTATCACGACCTAAAGCGTTTCTTAAAAAAAATGTTGAAGGACGATATTGATGTAGAAGACTTAGTGCAAGATACCTTTATTAAAGTCAATAAAAGTGTCAATTGGAATTCCATCAAAAAACCAAAAGCCTATTTGATTCATGCCGCGCATAATCTGGCAATTGATAAAATACGCAGACAAAAGAAAGAGAAAGAATTTTTACATAGCTCCGAACTCGAAGCGGGAAGTGATCTTACTGATCCTCAAAGGGCTGCGCTAACGCAGGAGCGCATAAAGATTTTAACGAATGCAATTTCAAACTTATCGCCATCCGTGCAACAGGCATTTATTTTAAATAAAATATACAATTTATCCTATAAAGAAATAGCAACCACAATGTCACTATCGGTTAAAACAGTGGAAAAGCACATAGCAAAAGGGCTTTTGATTTGTGTAAAAAAGAGTAAAAGAAACGAGAATGAAGATCGTACAGATAATGTAGTCACTATCGTTAGCTATCAAAAGAACATGGACAAAGGTTAGTTATGAATCATTCAAAAATTAATGAAGATGTAGTACTTGAGGAAGCAAGTCAATGGCATTTTCGATTGCTTGCGGATGATGTTGCAGAAGATGAAAAAAACAAGTTTAAGTTGTGGTTAAAACAAAGTGATTTACATAGAGAATGTTATGAAAGCATCGTTCATATATCCCAACAAGTTGATGTCTTGGGCAACCTGACTATTGAGGGTTCAGTTAGATTACCAACTGAATTTATAGAAACAAGTAAAAATTTTAAACAATCATTTTTCTCAAGTTTATCAGAAGAAAAGTCTGCGAAACGCAAAAATTATTGGTGGCTGAGTGCAGCTGCAGTTGCTTGTTTAATTGTCTTAATTGGCTATCAACAAACAAGATTTATAGAGCCCCAACAAGTTGTAAGCGCTCAGAAATTTCAGGTCGAAAGCGGTATTATTTATAAAACTGCGAAGGGAGACACAAGAGTTATTACGCTTACGGATGGGTCACTAGTTCATTTAAATAGTAATAGTATGATTAGTGTTTTCATGGATAAGGATAAGCGGACGGTGATACAGCAGAAAGGAGAAATATATTATGATATTGAGAAAGATAAGGCGCGACCTTTTACCGTAGAAGCCGCAGGACATAAAATTACAGCTGTTGGTACTGAATTTAATATTAAGTATCGAAAAGATGATAACTTATTCGTGACAATAACTGAGGGAATTGTAAGGGTAATTAAGGATGAAAATACAGAAAATCTAGATGGCAACATTCTTAAAGTAGGGTACCAAGCTATTGTTAATAAGTCAGAAACTGAAATTGTTGAATTTGATAAACAAAAGTTACACGAGATATTAGCTTGGAAACAAAGAAAGCTTATCTTTACTGAAGCAACGTTACTCGACGTTATTAGTGAAATGGCTAATTATACTAATCGTAAAATTATTATTTCTTCAAAAGAACTCGAGAATAAAAGGCTTAGTGGCGTTTTTAATATTCACGATATCAATAGTATTTTTAGGGCAATAGAATTGGCCCTAGGAGTAGAGGTCAAACAATATGATGACGTTATCGTTATTGTGAAAGTTTAAAATAGAACAACAGGTTCTGTTTACCCGTTGTAGTTAAGTATACTGATTAACGGCTCTTCAAATTTGTTTATTAAACGGAAATTTAATACAAAACCAATGATAAAAATAAAACTGAGAATCACGACATTAGTGCTGTCATTTGTAATCTCAGCCTGTAGTCCATTTTCGAAAAAAACCAGTGATAGCAGTCCTGAGAACATTAACAGATCTAAGACTCCGAACATCGTTATCTTTTATGTTGATGATTTAGGATATGGTGACTTAGGTAGTTATGGGGCTACGGGTATAGAAACACCTGAAATTGATCGAATGGCAAATAATGGTATACGTTTTACGGATGGGCATTCAACAGCTGCCACATGTACACCTTCTCGTTATTCATTATTAACGGGTGAGCATGGCTTTAGAAACAAAGCAAAAATTTTAAAAGGTGATGCACCTGCACTTATTCAACCAGGAAAACCTACATTAGCTTCTATGTTGAAAAAAGCAGGCTATGTAACAGGCATCGTCGGTAAATGGCACCTTGGTTTGGGTAACGGTAACGTTAATTGGAATAAAGAGATAAAACCCGGCCCGTTAGAAATCGGTTTTGATTACAGTTTCTTATTACCAGCAACCGGCGACAGAGTGCCGACAGTATATATTGAAAATCATAGCGTTGTTGGACTAGACGAAAATGATCCAATAACTGTCAGTTATGAGAAAAAAGTAGGCAATCGAGCGACGGGATATGAAAATCCCGAGATGCTAAGATTCATTGCTGACGTTCAACATAACGATACTATAGTCAATGGAGTAAGTCGCATCGGACATATGGGGGGAGGAGAATCAGCTGTATGGGTAGATGAAGATTTTGCCCAAATATTTACGGATAAAGCGATTAACTTTATTCGGACGAATAAAAATAAACCATTTTTTTTATATAAGTCGTTCCACGACATCCACGTGCCAAGGCTACCAAACAATAGATTTAAAGATAAAAGCACTATGGGGGTTCGAGGGGATGCTATTGCTCAATTAGACTGGATGACTGGTCGAGTAGTTAAGGAGATCGAAAAGCTTGGATTGGCCGCAAACACATTAATTATCTTTACCAGTGATAATGGCCCTGTTCTCTTTGATGGCTATATAGACCAATCAACTGAATTAATCGGAGACCACAAGCCAACGGGGCCCTTTAGTGGAGGGAAATATAGTCGTTTGGAGGCTGGGACACGCGTTCCAACAATTGTATACTGGCCGGGTACAATTAAGCCGCAGGTCAATAGAGCGTTAGTGTCACAATTGGACATTTATAAATCGTTGGCTGCGTTAGTAGGTGTAGATATTGAGGATCCCGAAGCAGTGGACAGTTTAGAGCAATTGGCCATATGGTTAGGCGAAACTGACAAAGGCCGAATTGATCTTATTGAAGAGTCGCTAGGTAACACTGCGTTGCGTCATAATAATTACAAATTTATACCAAAAACCAACCAAATCCCGCGCTTTGTTAAGAGTAAAAAGATTAAAGGCGGCTATGAGAGCTATGATCAACTGTTTGATTTAGACAATGACCCAGCTGAACTAAATAATATTGCCACACAAAATCCTGAATTAGTTAACAAACTTAGAATACGTCTAAAGCAAATTGTGGATGGTCAATATTAATACACAGCCTATTGTAGGTGCTGTCCGCCTAACGGTAATTATGTTCAATAATAAAACAACTAATTTGCTTTGTGAGGTCTGGGCTTGCTGCAAATGTTGGTTTTATTAGTAGTAGGAATAGCTCACTAAACAGTCATGCTAAATTAGCTATTGGATTTTACATGTTTTTTTATGGGGGAAACACAACTGTAATTACGTCTACTACATAAGAGATAATTATATTCAAATGTAGGGACATCAATGCGCTTCCATCATTACGTTACAGCCATACTCATTGCAAATTGCACTGCAAATTTATCATTCGCACAAAGCCCGTCTTCGTCGGAGCCGCAGCCTTCTTTACAATCCGAAACACAAAGACAACCCAATATTATTTTTATATTAGTCGATGACTTAGGGTACGGTGAACTAGGGAGTTATGGTCAAAGTAAAATAAAGACTCCCCAGCTAGATAAACTTGCTAAAGAGGGCATGAAATTCACACAGTTTTATGCAGGAAACACCGTTTGTGCACCTTCCAGAGCGGCACTAATTACGGGTAGGCATACAGGTAAAAACCAAATTCGCGGAAACTATGAATTAGGAGGCTTTCTTGATGAAGAGGAGTTTGGGCAGCTGCCGTTAAAACCGAGTACTGCGACACTTGGTACTATGCTCAAAGCCGCTGGCTATCAAACGGCGCTAATCGGAAAGTGGGGGTTAGGTGGACCGGGGTCATATGGAATACCGACAAAGCAAGGTTTCGATTACTTTTATGGTTATTTAGATCAAAAGCAAGCGCACAATCATACGCCTACTCACCTTTGGCGCAACGAAGATTCAGTTTCACTTGAGAATGCTTACTTGGATACTCACCAACCCTTGAAAGTAGATTTTGATCCTACAAAAAAAGACAGTTTTAACTCTTTAAAAAGAGAAAATTTTGCTCAAGACAGCCTAACAAATGAAGCACTTAGTTATGTTGAAAAAAACAAAAATAATCCGTTTTTTCTTTATTTATCATATGCGGGACCACATGCAGCTCTACAAGCACCAGAATCTGAAATAGAAAAATACAATTTTCCAGATGATATAGCCAAAGTGCCCACTGAAGGTAATTATATTCCAGCCTTTAAGCCTCGGGCTGCGCGTGCCGCGATGGTGAGTTACATCGACAAACATGTTGGTCAATTAGTAGATAAGTTGAGAAGCCTAAATCTAGATAAGGATACGTTGGTTATCTTCACTAGTGATAATGGCCCAAGTTTCGAAGGGGGGGCTGACTTAGAATTTTTTGACGCTAATGGGCCTCTGCGAGGTTATAAAAGAGACCTCTATGAAGGTGGTATTCGCATGCCAATGATAGCTTGGTGGCCGGGTAAGATTACACCAAATTCAAGTAGTAATCATGTCGGTGCGTTCTGGGATATGATGCCAACTTTTGCTCAAGCGGCAAACATAAATACTCCTGAAACTGATGGTATTTCAATTCTCCCCACCTTATTGAATAAAGACCTACAGAAACAACACCAACATTTATATTGGGAATTTCATCACTGGCAGTCGGGGCATAGCCAAGCCATTCGCCAAAAAAACTGGAAAGCGGTACGGTTTTATAAAAAGAACAAATCAGGCTCGATATATATGATTACCGAACTTTATAACTTAGATACTGATTTGGGAGAAAGTGTTGATTTGGCTGATAAACTTCCTTTGAAAGTGAAAGAACTAGAAAAATTGATGGATGAGAGCCGGACACCTTCTTGGATAAATGATTGGAATTTTGATACCTAGCAATTAAACTGAGGGGTGCTGAACAAAATAGTCAGTTCGTCGCTCAAATCAATAATAAAGTAGCGGCAACGCGAAAGAGGATTACCATGATACACAAACATACATTTGTACGGTCTTCACTAGTTATCTTGATGAGTGCACCTTTACCGGCTATGGCTGAGACGATTCACATCGATACCACGCCATCAACCCAAGAGGCCTATTTACTTCCTAAGTACGGTGCCAATATTACGTTTTTTGATGGCGGAAGCGGGACGGTTGATAGTTCCGGAATGCTTACTTCAGTGGGAGACCGGATTGAGGAAATTAGACCGGATTGGATAAGGTTTCCCGGCGGTACGGTAAGTGATGTATTTGAATGGGAGCGATCTGTCGGTCCCGTGAGTTCTAGGGACGACCAATTACATGCTTTTCAAAATAAATTGACCCCAACACCTTCGTGGTTTGGTCCACATGAAGCTGCAGAACTTGTTAACCAATGGGGCGGAGAACTTTTCGGCGTTGTTAATATAAATCGGTCAGCAAACGATGCGGCCCGATTTGTCGAATACCTTACAGCGGAGTATGGAACCAACCCAAGAGGGGGGGATGCTCTCGCTTATGACCGAAAATTGAATGGTAGCGAATTGGCATTTAACTTTAAGGTGTTTGAAGTCGGCAATGAAAGCGGCGGAAGGACAAAATTGAATTGGTTCTCATATGATCGAGATGAAAATCCAATTGGTGCATTGACAGTTTGTCCGTCTTCAGGCTCTTCGCCAGGCTTTGATGACTATAGCCGATGGACTGAAATGGCGGACCCATTTGATGCTTGTCCTCACGGTGAACCTGTCAATAAAATATATATGTTCGATGGTAGCAACAATAATTTTCAAAGCGAACGAGAATTTATCAATCAGCTACTCGTGAAGGACAACACTTGGAAACATACGTCTACTGAAATTCAGACGACATCCTTGGCGGGACAGGTATTTTACGCAAAGTTTCCGCCTGCAAAAAATATGACACTAACAATAGATGGCGAAATCTGGACACAAACGAATTCTCTTTCAGGTTCTGTAGACGAATTTTTGCTCGACCAAATAAGCGGGAAAGTAACTTTCGGAGATGGCACGAATGGCAACATACCGCCTGCCAGCGAGTTAATATATGCTAATTATACAACCTTTGATCACGATGATTTCAAAACCTTCGAAACGCTCATGAAGAATGCAAATCCGTCGATAAAAGTCGTTGGAACTAACTTCAACCTAGCAAAAGAGGCTAGAGATAATTCGAACTTTCTTTTGGATGGCTATCAGGTGCATGGAGGAGGATGGCTAAATGGCAAAGACTCAAATGGAAACATTATTTATCCACAGCCATCGATATCGCCTCATGATAATTGTATAGGCAGGGCTTTTGGAACATTTCCTCGTACCCTTGACGATGAGACAAGCATAATTAGTACAAAGCCCGACATTGGCGTGTATTTCTCTGAGTATTCGTTCTCTCGAAACCTAAATTATGGCATCGCACCAAATGAGGTGGAGCACGCTTTGACAATGTGCTCTGCACTTTTACACGCTGGCATTTTAATGAGCGCATCGCGAGACGAACAGGTGAAGTATATAGGTGCAAACTATCTCGCTAATCTCGCACCCAATGACGATGAAGATAGCATGATAAGCCAGTTTGACCCTTATACAGGCGCAGCCCATACACCTGTTGTGACTGCAATGGGCAGAGCTTATCAACTTTTCACAAGACACTTTGGTGATGTACATTTACCTGTGACACACTCAAACTATTCATCGAAGCAGATCACTTACTATAAGAAAGGTAATACTACGCTGCAAACGAACAATATCAAGCGCCTGCAAGCCATAGCATCACGCAATACAATATCAGGCAGTGAGTATCATTTCGTCATGGTAATGAACACGTCCTCAACGACTGACCGCACTGTGACGCTAAGTTATGATGTTGAGCAACGGTTTCTAAATGGTTCGTCTACAATTGTCAGACTTGGTGCTAAAAACGGGATTTTAAATACGGTCAATACGCCAAGCAACTTCGATAATATTCGCATTGAAAATGTCACGGCGCACCCTTCGTGGGACGGGACGAATAAGGAGTTTACGATCACGCTTCCACCGGCTACGGTGACGGTGTTCAAAACAAAGAATTTGTGAGTTTGACTCTCTGCATGGGCAGGCGTCAGCCTGCTTTCATGTCTATCGAAATAGGCTAAATTTATCTAAAACATGAGACTGTAAGAGGAATTAATTATCAAAATAATATGCTTGGTGTTTCTGACAATCCTACGCGTTTTTTTGTTGCTGATTCGCGCTGATTATGACGACCTTAAATTTTCCTCATACTGTTCTGGGTAAAAAGCCGCTAGTTTAAGTTAAACAGCTATTTCGAAAATAACTTCAAATGGCTCAGATTCAATCCAGGATGTGTGTTCAATTAGGACCAAGATGGTGAAAGTGCAGGCACAAAATGTGTACTGCTAAAATTCTGAATTGACTAATTCTGATAGGATGCAACTGCAATTGTTAACGTTGAATGGGTTTTGATAGTTATGTGTCAATACAGACATTTTTGTTGAAGTTGAATAGATAATATCTCGTATAGAATTTGGTTAAGAGTTGAAAATGAAAAGAACAAACACAAAAGATGGCGCTACATCTAATTCGTACAAATATTATCTATTTTTGGGCGTTCTACTTTTATTCAGTAACTTGGTTTCCACTAGCGAAACACTTTACACCAGTGAAAACTGTATATCCTGCCATCAGGAACAAGCAAAAAAATGGCAGTTATCTGACCACGCTAAGTCTATGGCATTGCCAGACGCTACCACGGTTTTAGGAAACTTCAATAGCCAAACTGTTACTCATTATGGCCAGCGAGCTAAGTTTCTTACCGAAAAAGGGGTCTATAAAGCCACCATTTTCGAAAGTGAAGATGATGTGGGTGAAACCTTCGATATTAAGTACACTTTTGGGCACTATCCCTTGCAGCAATATCTGCTTGAAACTTCAACTGGTCGCCTGCAAGTGTCGCCCTTTGCCTGGGATTCCCGGCCTAAAGATGTCGGCGGACAAAAGTGGTATCACATATACAGCAACGAGGAAGTAACGGAAAAAGACAGATTACATTGGCGTCAACCATTGCAGAATTGGAACGGCATGTGTGCCGACTGTCATTCTGACGAACTGAGGCGTAATTATGATAGTGAATCCAATACCTTCAATTCAGCTTACTCACATATCAATGTCAGCTGTGTGTCTTGTCATGGCGTCATGAATGACCAGCTTAAAGAACACCCAAAAAAAGTTAACGCCCGTCACTCTTCTAGACTATCAGTAGCTAATAATCCCATTCTTAACAAAACAGTCAACTCCCTAAGGCATATAGGGGCAGGCATTCAAGTCAACCATTGGTTAGTCACCGCAGAGCAAGATACTGCGGTCTGGAAAGGAGCAGCACGGGATAATAGTTTTATGGATACCTGCTTTGCTTGCCATTCTTTGCGCTCGCCCCTTGAGGATGGTTTTAATGCCAATAAACCGTTTCTAGAGCAATTCACTCCGAGCTTGGTGACTGCTCCAAATTACTTCGCTGATGGGCAAATCAAAGAAGAAGTCTATGTTTATGGCTCGTTTTTGCAGAGCAAAATGTATCAAAAGGGGGTTAATTGCCTGGATTGTCATGATCGTCATACCATGAAACTGAAGGTTGAAGGCAATGGCTTGTGTCTTCAATGCCATAAGGCAAGCGTGTTTGAAAGCAAAAAACACCATCAACATGAGCCCATGTCACAAGGGGCCCAATGTGTTAACTGCCATATGCCTGACAAAACGTATATGGGTGTCGATAACCGGCGCGACCATAGCTTTAAGATCCCCAGACCCGACCTATCAGTGAATTATGATACGCCCAATGCATGCACAAACTGTCACAGCGATAAAAGCAATCAATGGGCAAGCAAAGCCTTAGAAAGCTGGTTTGCTCAGCCAAAAGTGCTCTCGGCATCAAGGCTGGCACTTCTGAAACTGCGTCACGGGCAAAGAATTTCCAAAAAGGCTTTTTTCAGCATTTTGAAAGACGGGTCCATAGATGATCTGTCTCGCGCTTCAGCATTAGATTTAGTCAGGCAAGTTACCGGTGAACTATCAGCGTCAGAATTGCGTATATATGTGCAACATAAAGAGCCGCTTATTAGACTGAGTGCGGCTAGGGCTGGTGAGATGGTAGAGCCTCGTCAGCGAGGAATATTATTGGCCCCCCTATTAAGTGATCAATATAAAGCGGTTAGAACTGCTGCTGCACAGTCACTTTTAACCTTGCAAATAGCAAAAGAAGATAGCCACGCATATACCAAAGCTTTTTACGAATTATTGACGGCCAATGAAATCAGCGCTTGGCGAGGTGAGGGGCGGGTCAATCAGGGGAATCTAGCAATGAGAACTGGTGATCAGATTGGAACTGAAATCGCATACAAAGGTAGTATCGACGCTGACCCTTATTTCCCCGTTGGTTATTTGAATTTAGCGGATCTTTATCGGGCTAAAGGTAATGAAAAGTTGGTATCACAAGTGCTGTTAAGTGGCATGGATAAAGTTCCTCAATCGGCTGAGATTGCATATGCTTATGGCTTGCATTTAGTGCGTATTAAAAAACTCGAACCAGCTCTTGAACATTTTAAGAATGCCATGTTGTTGGATAATTTAAATGCGCAACTTGCTTATACTTACGTATTGGCCCTAGATGGCAACAGTAAATCTACAGAAGCTCTGTCTGAACTAAAGAGGTTAATACCCCAGTATCAGCAACAACGACAACTGATTGAATTAGGCATGTACTTATCACAAAAGCTTAATAAAACTGCTACTTTTCAATCGTTTTTGAAACAACTGAATCATCCTTGAAATAACCTAAATGAAGTGGGGATTTGTCAAAAAACATTGAGGGAAGTCCACTGTTCTATCACTGGATATCTATAAGACTGGGCGGATGAACACCACATGCATTCCTAATGTGACTTTTGATTGTGACAAGTCATGTTATAAAATCATCGAAAAATCAAACTATTGAAAAAAACGTTTGGACAATCTTCGGGCCACCAACTATCAAATTTTTAGCTTATGAGGTAATCCTGAACGGCTGCTTCATGCTAACTTAAGGCAATCGATGATTGGTTCGGTTACGACCTGTATTGGCACAATGATTTTACCAAAAAAAATAGCCGTAACCGTCCCCCTACCTCAGTCATCCCGATCTTAAAAGCTTAGTCCTCGATTTGTTTTTCGAACAATAAACACGTTGTGAAAAATTTTGACAGTCTGCTTTGGTATCAAAAATCGCGTAGTTGAAGATCCGCTTTTGGCACAAACTTCACCCTCAGGCTTATCGCTCGACTGTCCGCTTTTAGGCTCGAAGCTGCCAGTCAACTCTATCCTTATCAACTTCTGCAATCGGCACATTATAACCAGACATAACTAGCCCCTTAACCCAACAACAATACACTTTTTCACCTGCTTTTCCTCTGTGCTCTCTGCGTCCTCTGTGGTTCAAATTCTTTTGTTTTTAACTTCTCCCGTGAATCTGACTTTCCCATAGGGCGGATTAGCTTTGTTCAGTTTTACTCTCCTACACTTTGTTACAAACGCTGCATCTTGATACGTATTTTGTGTTTGGTTAAAAATATACTG
>Ga0209712_10000760_pt1 | contig 27806 bp, 23 predicted proteins | sample ArcOceMetagenome_FD_187443 | JGI IMG/M metagenome (GOLD analysis project Ga0209712, IMG submission 187443) | Marine eukaryotic phytoplankton communities from Arctic Ocean - Arctic Ocean - Greenland ARC118M Metagenome (SPAdes) (version 2) | ecosystem: Environmental > Aquatic > Marine > Oceanic...
AAATTAAGAGAATGGTGCATCAAATGATTAATGAATTTGGAAAAGATAGATATATTGTAAACCTTGGTCATGGTATTTTACCAAATATACCAGTAGAAAATGCGAAAGCATTTGTAGATGCAGTAAAAGAGTATAAAGTTTCATAAAAGGATGACATTTTAATCGCTAACAGATATTTTTACGAGCCCCAAAGAATGAAAAATAAATTCTACGCTTACATAGAAAATTTACAAGATCAAATAACTTCTAAGATAGAGGCAGTTGACGGTCTTGCAGTTTTTGAAGAAGATATTTGGAAAAGACATGAAGGTGGTGGAGGTAGAACCCGTGTAATCGAAAATGGAGATGTTTTTGAAAAAGGAGGTGTAAATATTTCTGCGGTGCATGGAGAATTACCAGAAGTATTAAGAAATCAATTTAAAGTAAAAGAAGGTAAATTTTTTGCTTGCGGATTGAGTTTAGTTTTACATCCTACAAATCCTTTTATACCAACCGTGCATGCAAATTGGCGTTATTTTGAAATGTATGATGACGCTGGGAATATTGTTACGCAATGGTTTGGTGGAGGTCAAGATTTAACTCCATATTATTTATTTGATGAAGATGCAATTCATTTTCATACAGTTTGTAAATCAGCTTGTGATAAGCATAATTCAGCATTTTATTCAAAGTTTAAAAAAACCTGTGATGAATATTTTTGGAATGCACACAGAAATGAAGCTCGTGGAATTGGAGGTTTGTTTTTTGATTATCAAAAAGAAACCGAAGAATTTTCTATAGAAGATAGATATAATTTTGTGACAGAAGTTGGTAATAGTTTTTTAGAAAGTTATGTCCCAATTGTAGAGAAGAGAAAGAAGATTGATTTTACAAAAGCTCATAAAGATTGGCAAGAGATAAGAAGAGGAAGATATGTTGAATTTAATTTAGTGCATGATAGAGGAACTTTATTTGGACTAAAAACAAACGGTAGAATTGAAAGTATTTTAATGTCTTTACCACCACACGTTCAATGGGTTTATAATCATCATCCGGAAAAAAATACAAAAGAAGCAAGACTTTTGCATATTTTAGCAAACCCAAAAGATTGGGTATAAAAAAAGCAGGAATTTAGTTCCTGCTTTTTCATTAATTCAAATAATTATACTTAATAGGATATTACCGCTTCAAGTACAATACCATTCATTTCTGCACCAGATAATGTTGCGGGTGTCCATGCGTTAGGAGACCATTCAGCAGCAGCAGAATTATAAGATTGCTTTACATACTCTAATTTCATTAAAATATTTTTTGTCATAAACCAACCTGCACCAATATTAGTTCTATCAATTTTTTGCTCGTTTGGTTTGGTGCTTCCAGATGCAAAGTCTGCATTTCCGTATACAGAGTTATATCTTCCTGCAACATAGAATTGGCCTTGTTCTCCAAATCGATATAATAATTCAGTCCCTAATTGTGTAAAAGATCCTTTTTCATTTCCTTCAACCTTACTTCCTTTACTATTTTCATAAATTCCAAAGAACTCTAAGCCTTTATATTGTATAAATGGATTGATTTGATATGAAGTATTATTTTTAAATCCAGGAGTAAATCTTCCTGCAAAATCACCTCCAGATTTTAATTCACCACCAATGTTTGTGTTAAATATGTTATAATATCTTCCACCAGCTCTATCGCCACTATATAAATGATCGCCATTATTATAACCACTTTCGCTGATAAAAGAACCCGTTAAACGCACTCTTAATGCTTCATTTACTCGTCGGTCGATTCCTAATTTACCATAGAAAGTAACTTTAAGATCTTTTTCGCCAATAATCGTAGAAGAGCCATATGGAGTTATTGTTTTGTCTACAGTTGGGTTTAATAAACCATTAGAAATACCAGCAACAATTAAGTAGTCTTTAGGTTGTACCGTAATTTCCACAAAAGGTTCAACAGTATATGCATCCATTATATAATTACCAACAAAAGGGTTATAAATAGCCATTGCATTATCAGATCTTCTAAAATGAGCATCACCATAATTCAATTGGTCGACCCCAATTCTTAGGGTTGTTACATCCATAATGTTTTTTAAGAAGTCTTCCTCTATAAAATTTAACTTATCCATTTGAATGTAACCACCTTTAACCCAGGTTTCTTCGTGGTGTTTAGAAGAAAGAAAAGTTCTTAAATGCATTCTAATACCATCAGCGAGTTGCACATCAAAATTCAAGTTCGCTGTAGGTAAGTTCACATTTCCTCCAATAGCGCTTAAATTATCCATATCATTAGAGTGATCTAATCCTTGAAATTGGATAGCGAAATCACCACCTACTTTAACAGCTAGTTTTTCAAATTCTATATCATTTGTTTTTTTTGTTTCAAAAACATTTAATCCATTATACCCCGCTGGCCTTAGATATTGAACTTTTTGTGCATTGGCGGCCAGCGTAAAAATAGCTAGTATCGCGATTAATAATATATTTCTATTTGTATTCATAATTGTTTAATTTAATAATTATTTTAAAATTTAAGATTGAATTCAATTGTTATTTCATCACCTGTTTTTATCGTTCCGAGTAACGCTTTTGGAGGATTTATACCAAAAGAAGTCATTTTTAGTTCGTGAGATCCTGTTAAAACAATATGGTCGCCATTTTTATTAATATTACTTAAAACATTTACACTTTTAGTGACTCCAGCAATTGTTAAATTTCCAAAGAGTTTTATGTTTATAAAGTCTTTGTTTTCAGAGATAATTTCTCCTTTTTTAAAAATGAAAGTAATTAATGGATATTCTTCAGCCTTTAGTGCTTTATAGGTAAGCTTATCCATTATTTTTTTACCACTTTTTATACTTGTTGCTTCTATTTCTACTTCTAAAGTTTCAATAGCCACATTATAAAAGTTGTCGATGGTAATAGTTGCATTCGTTTTCTCTACGATACTCTCCCAATCATGAAGCGTAGAAGTTCCTTTAACGGATACATTATTTGGTAGTTTGATGTTAAGTAGCTTAGAGGTTTCTTTAGCTGATAAGTTTGTTGTTAACTTGATGCCAGGAATTAAAGTCGCTGTAGCTTCTTGGCAGAATAATGGAGTCGTTATTATAAATAACATTATTAATAAACTGATACATTTTTTCATGACCTATTTGTTTTATGAGGCAAATTTATATCAGTTTAGATCTTCATAATATGATATAAATCATCAATATTTATTCTTTTTAAAAAAATGAATAAATATTTATCTTAAATAAATAATTGGATTTATGTTGCGAATAAATCAATTTTACATGCGTTAATTTGTTGATAATAATAAAATATTTCATATTTCATATTTAATATTATAAATAATGTAAAGTGTTTTTTCTGAGAAAATTTTATTTTTAATGTTTTTTACTAATAAGAACATTGTTTTTTAGTATTTTTGCAATCCAGAAATCGGATATAAATGGCAAGATTTGAATTAAAGTTACCAAAAATGGGTGAAAGTGTCGCTGAAGCGACTATTACCGCTTGGTTAAAAGAAGTAGGAGATACCATTGAATTAGATGAAGCTGTTGTGGAAATTGCTACAGACAAAGTAGATTCTGAGGTTCCGAGTGAAGTAGAAGGAACTTTAACTGAAATTTTATTTCAACAAGATTCCGTTGTGGCTGTAGGAGAAACTATTGCAATAATAGAAACTGAGGGTGATGAAAATTCTGTTGAAGCTGCAGAAACAAAAAATAAGATATCCAAGGAAATTATTGGGGTAGAAAAAACAATTGAAAAAGCTGTTGAACTAGTATCAGCTCCTATTGTTAAAACTCCAGAGTCAGGTAAATTTTACTCACCATTAGTAAGAAATATAGCTATAAAAGAAGGAGTTTCTATGGAAGAATTAGAAACTATTTCTGGTGTTGGGAAAGATGGAAGAGTTACGAAAAATGATATTTTATCTTATATAGAGAATAGAGGTGAATCTTCTAAAATAGCACCAATTATAGCTCCTGTAAAAGTTGAGGCTCCAAGAAAAGTTGAGAAAACAGTTGCTAAAGTTGCACCAGTTTCTGTAAATGGAGAAGATGAAATTATTGAGATGAGTAGAATGGGAAAACTGATCGCTAAACACATGGTGGATTCTGTTCAGACTTCTGCACATGTGCAATCGTTTATCGAAATTGATGTAACTAATATTGTAAAATGGAGGGATAAGGTAAAAGATGCTTTCTTAAGAAGAGAAGGAGAGAAGTTAACTTTTACTCCTATTTTTATGCAAGCAATTGCAACTACAATTAAAAAATATCCATTAATTAATATTGCTATTGATGGTGATCATATCATTAAAAAGAAAAATATTAATCTAGGGATGGCCGCGGCCTTACCAGATGGAAATTTAATTGTTCCTGTGATTAAAAATGCGGATCAATTAAATTTAATGGGTATGACGAAATCTGTAAATGATTTAGCCAATAGAGCAAGAAATAATGCTTTAAAACCTGATGATATTCAAGGAGGAACGTATACGGTTACGAATGTTGGTGGCTTTGGTTCCGTTATGGGAACACCAATTATTAATCAACCGCAGGTGGCTATTTTAGCATTAGGTGCTATTCGTAAAGTTCCTGCAGTAATTGAAACTTTAGAAGGTGATTTTATAGGAATAAGACAAAAGATGTTTGTTTCTCATTCTTATGATCATAGAGTTGTAAATGGAGCTTTGGGCGGTATGTTTATTAAAACGTTAAAAGAAAGCCTGGAGGCTTGGGATGTGAATCAAGATTTTTAATCTAAATAATTTTGTTAAAATTTTAAAGTTCGAGAAATTTCTCGGGCTTTTTATTTTTTACGAAATAACCACCAATTCATATCTCGGGTTAATTTATAGCCTAATTTTTCATAGAGAGGAATTGCAGTATTACCCTTGTTTGTATGCAGAATTGGTAACTTTTTTTCTTTTAAAATTTCTTTAGTTGTGAAAGTAACCAACTGTTTGGCATACCCTCTTTTTGTGTAATTTGGATGTGTAACAACTCCGCTAACTTCTATTAAATCATCTGTTTGCATTCTTTGTCCAGTAATTGAAACGAGTTTATTGTCTTTAAAAATCCCAAAGTATTTACCCATTTCAAAACCTCTTTTTTGATAAAATCCAGGCATCACCAGCCAAATTAAATCATAAATTTCATCAATATAATCTTTTGTTAATAAAACGATTGTTTCTGTAATTTTAAGGTCTACTAAGTTTTTTAAAACCATTTGACAACCATCAATTTTTTTTTCTAGAAGCACATAATTAGTATCAATAATTGGTATTTGATTTTCTGAAACTAAAAAGAATTTATCTGCTATTTTAGCATATTCATTTAATGCTTTTGCTGTTTTATTAGTATCAAAAAAAGCGCCAAAAATACAAACGTCTGGATGATAAAATTGTACTCCATCATAAGCTATAAGAAACTTATTATGAGATTCATTTAATGAGTACCAAACAGGGTTTTTTAGTGTTTCTTCTAAATTTTTCATCAAAAATAAATATAAAAAAAAAGCTCACAAATTGCGAGCTTTTTAATAAAATATTGTTTTAAAAATATTAAGCTAGCATCGTTACAGGGTTTTCAATAAACGTTTTTAATGTTTGTAAAAATTGAGCTCCAACAGCACCATCAACAGTTCTGTGATCGCAAGCTAAAGTTAATTTCATTGTATTTCCCACAACTATTTCTCCGTTTTTTACAACTGGTTTTTCAACAATTGCACCAACAGATAAGATAGCCGAATTTGGTTGATTGATAATTGAAGTAAAGCTTTCTATACCAAACATCCCAAGGTTAGAAACTGTAAAAGTACTTCCTTGCATTTCATCAACTTTAATTTTTTTATCTCTTGCTTTTCCTGCTAAATCTCTGACAGTAGCACCAATTTGAGTCAAACTTAATTGGTTTGTATGTTTTACAACCGGCACTAGTAGACCATCAGCGACAGCAACAGCAACACCAACATGAATATGACTGTGAATAATTGTATTTGTTTCTGTCCAGGATGTGTTTACTTGTGGATGTTTTTTCAATGCCATTGCACATGCTTTTACAACCATATCATTAAAAGATACTTTAACATCTGGAATTGCATTAATTATTTTTCTAGAAGCCATTGCATTGTCCATATTCACTTCAACATTTAAGTAGAAGTGGGGCGCGGTAAATTTAGAATTACCTAAAGATTTTGCAATTGCTTTACGCATTTGAGAATTCTTAATTTCTTCTGATTTTTCTTCACCAGCAGCAATAAAACTTGCAGCAGGAATAGAACTTGAAACAGAAGTTTCAACTTTTACAGAAGGCGTATAATTTTCTACATCTTTTTTAATGATTCTTCCGTTTTCACCTGAACCGTTTACGTCCGCCAAATTAATTCCTTTATCAGAAGCAATCTTCTTCGCTAGAGGTGACGCAAAAATTCGTCCACCAGAATTATTTGCAGTAGTAGTGGTAACGTTTGATGTGGTTTCAATAGCTTTTTCTTCTTTCTTCTCTTCTTTCTTTTCTGATGGTTCAGCTTCTTCAATAGAAGCACTAGCACCTCCGTTTTCGACTAAAGCAGAAACATCTGTTCCGGCAGGGCCAATAATAGTTAATAGGCTATCTACAGGAGCAGTTTCACCCTCTTGAACACCAATGTATAATATTGTTCCTTCATAGAAGCATTCAAATTCCATTGTGGCTTTGTCAGTTTCAATTTCAGCAAGCATATCACCTTCTTCAACAACGTCTCCAACTTTCTTTAACCATGTTGCCACAGTACCATCAGTCATGGTATCGCTTAGACGAGGCATTGTTATTACTTGCACACCTTTTGGAACTGCAACAGTGCCCGAGCTTGGAACTTCAGAAGTAGTTTCTTCTTCTTTTTCTTCTTCTTTAGTTTCTGTTTTTGCTGGGTCTGAATTTGCATTTAAAATTGCGGAAATATCTTCACCTTCTTCACCAATAATAGCTAATAAAACATCAACAGGAGAAGTTTCTCCTTCTTGAATACCTATGTGCAATAAAGTTCCTTCGTAGAAAGACTCAAATTCCATAGTTGCTTTGTCAGTTTCGATTTCAGCTAAAATATCACCTTCTTCAATTTTATCTCCAACACTTTTTAACCATTTTGCCACAACACCTTCTTCCATGGTGTCACTTAATCTGGGCATGTTTATAATTGTAGCCATATCTTAACTTATAAAAGGATAATCTTCTTGTTCATAAACCATATCATATAATTGCTGCACTTCTGGATATGGAGAGTCTTCTGCGAATTTTTCGCATTCGTTCACTCTATCTTTTACATCTTTAACAATGGCAGCTATTTCTTCTTCCGTTGCGTAGTTGTTTTCTTTAATGATATCTAAAACTTGGGTAATAGGATCAATTTTTTTGTACTCTTCAACTTCGTCTTTCGTTCTATAATGTTGTGCATCAGACATTGAATGACCTCTATATCTATATGTTTTCATTTCTAAGAAAGTAGGTCCATCTCCACGTCTGGCTCTTTGTATCGCTTCATCTACAGCTTCAGCCACTTTAATAGGATTCATAGCATCTACAGGTCCACAAGGCATTTCATAACCTAAACCTAGTTTCCAAATATCTGTATGATTTGCAGTTCTTTCAACAGAAGTACCCATGGCATACCCATTGTTTTCAACGATAAAAACCACTGGTAATTTCCATAGCATAGCCATATTAAAAGCTTCATGTAAAGAACCTTGTCTAGAAGCTCCATCACCAAAACAAGTTAAGGTAACAGCATCACTTCCTTTGTATTTGTCACCAAAGGCAATTCCTGCTCCTAAAGGTATTTGTCCACCAACAATACCATGACCTCCATAGAAGCCAAATTCTTTAGAGAAAATATGCATAGAACCTCCCATTCCTTTTGAAGTACCCGTTACTTTACCGTACAACTCTGCCATCACACGTTTAGGATCTTCTCCCATACCAATTGGTTGTACGTGATTTCTGTAAGCAGTTATCATTTTATCTTTTGATAAGTCCATAGCATGCAATGCTCCCGCTAAAATAGCTTCTTGACCATTGTAAAGGTGTAAGAATCCTCTTACTTTTTGTTGAATGTAAACAGAAGCTAATTTGTCTTCGAATTTACGCCAAAAGAGCATGTCTTTATACCAATCTAAATAGGTCTGTTTGGTGATTTTTTTCATTCTTAATGATTCTTGTTTATTTTATATACTGAAATACAAAAATAGTTGTTTTATGAACAATAAAAAAGTTTGATTTTTTAAAATTAGCGAAAAGGATTTCGTCAGCTTTCTTATTTAGTTTTTTGTGACATTGAAAATAGCTTTAGCGCCAGTTGCTAAAAACCAATATTGTGATGCTATTTTTAAACCAGAACTGTTAACTAATTTATATTGAGCAGTATTAGCGCCAAGTGAACCTTGGTTTAAAGCTAATATTTCAATTTTATTATTACCTTTTTCTAAATATATTGGAAAGGATTTGTAATGTTGATTGAGTGTTGTTTTTTTTACAATTAAAATATCATTATGATATATTCCAATAATATCGCCATCTATAGCACCAAAGTCTCTAAAAGAGAGTGTAACCGTTTTGGAAAGTGTTAAAAAATTTCCTTGATGGCTGTCAACTTTTTTTATTTCACGCTTTCCATACATTTCTTTGATTCTTAGGTTGTTAAGTTGACCTTTAGTTAAAACACCTTTATTGTTTAGCGCTTTTTCTTCTTTTTGTTGTTCTAGTTTTTTTTTTTCTTTGTCAAAAGCTTTTTTAAAACCGAGAGTCCCATCTAATTCTATGGGTTTTGGTGTTTTAACTTCTTTTGAATTGTTAAAAACAATTGCTTTTATTTTACCTTTTTCTTTACTACCGTTATTCCTGTCTAATTGTGCAAATAGAGCAGTGGATAAAAGAATACAAAAAAGGGTACATAAAGATTTAAAAATTGATTTCATTGATTTATGAATTTTTAGCAATAGATTACAAATATAATGCCGATTTTTAATGAACTTGTTTAGAAGTTGTTAAAACTTATATTCTGATAGGAAAATTAAAATATGTTTTAGGAAAAGGTTCATTTCTCAAAGTAAAATGCCACCATTCATTATCATAAGGATTAAAGTTATTGTGTAACATTATTTTACGTAAATACAATCTGTTTTTTTGTTGATGTTCATTTATCTTTTTATAATAAGGATGAGATTCAACGCCAAAAAAGTCATAAACACTTCCCATGTCTAATTCTTTGCCTGTTTTTACATCTACAATTGTTAAATCTACAGTGCTTCCTCTTGTATGACCAGATTTTTCAGCTATGAAACCTCTTTTAAATAACTCTGATTTTGAAATTTGTGGATAGTATTCGTGTTTCATTAAAGTGTCATTCAAAACTTTTGCCCATTTTACAAAATGATCTACTGCTTGCTGTGGCCGGTATGCATCAAAAACTTTAAGACTTAATCCTTTTTTTTTTAAAATAGTTTGCACTTTATGGAGAGCATCAGCCGTTTCTTTGGTCATAATTAAACAATTTTCATAATAACCATCAATTATCTTTCCAATAAAATTATGATTGCTTAAATATCTTAATTCAGTTTTTATAGTCGTATCAATATCAGAAACATACACAAAACCGTTTGGGATTTTTTGTGAACATAGTGTTAAACTAAAAAAGAAACTAAAAAAGAAAAATTGATTTTTCATTTATCAAAAGTACAGAAAATGATTTTATCTATTTTTAATTAGAAAATATTATTTAATTTTGACATCTTATGGAAGAGCTCACTTTAACAACACCAGCCTTATTGTTTTCTGCAATTTCACTAATAATGCTTGCATATACCAATCGTTTTTTAGCCTATGCAGCCGTTATCAGGAATTTACATGATAAGTTTTTAGAAAGACAAGAAGAGTCTTTGTTAAGACAAATTCAGAACTTGAAATTGCGTTTAAATTTGACAAGATGGATGCAAATATTTGGAATTACAAGTTTGCTTTGTTGTGTGCTGACCATGTTTTTGATCTACATTAATTACCACACGATTGCGGTATATGTTTTTGGCTTTGCACTCATTTTATTAATTATTTCTTTGTCGCTTTTAATCAAAGAAATACAGATTTCTGCAGAAGCTTTGCAACATCATATTGCGGATATTGAAGAACATTTAAAGAAGAAATGATACTTTTTTGAAAGAATAACAGGAAAGATGTTCAGCGGAAAAAAAGTAAGTGTCGTTTTTTGTAAAACGACGACTTACCAAGTAAACTAATAAAACCAAGTATTAGTAATTATATTAGAAGTTAGCTTTCTAATAAATTTTTATTTTAGGTTGATGGTTATAACGCAACCCTTTTTTAATCTTTAGTGGTGCTTTTCTAAAACCTAGAGATGGGTAAAATTAGCAATTCCAATAGTTTTTATTTTGTTCTGAATCTATTCTGCTTTCTAATTTAATCCATACAATTTGTTGTCATTTTTCATTTCAAAAACCGTTAAATAACTTTCTTAGATGTAATCCAGGAATGGAATAAATATTGTTTTCTATAAAATCTTCTTTCTTTTGAATTTAGACAATATCACAATAAAATTAAAATTTTTTTAGTAATGATTGGTTCAAGGCTTTATAGTTTACTTTAATTGAATTGCAATAGCTGTTTTACATAAATGACTATTTACATGGGTTTGGAAATAAATTTATATCTTTTTAATATATAATGGATTTATTTAGCAGAAATACTTCCTCCTGAAGATGTTTTTTTATTGACTTTCTTTGGGTTTCCTTTAAAATCGATACCACCACCACTTGTAGCCTTTGCATCAATGCTTTCAGAAGCATATACGTTAATATTGGCACCACTAGTAACTCTTACATTTACATGTTTACTTTGTAATGCATATGCATCTATAGAGGCGCCGCTTGTTGAACTTGACCTATGATTTTCTGTACGTCCAGAAACTTCAATGCCTGAACCACTAGTAGCACTCGTTTCAACCGTATTTGCATCTACAGAAATATTAATATCTGCACCACTGGTAGCACTAATCTTTAGATTACTTATCTTTAAAGTTTCTTTCGCATAAACTGCTGCACCACTATTTGCTGCTATAGCTTCTAAACTTTTAGTGGTAACATATATTTTTCTTGCTTTTGCTTTCCAAATATTTTTTTCAGAATAAATTTTTAACACACCATCATTTACTTTTGTAATAATAATGTCTTGTAAATTTTCATCAGCTTCAACTGTAATTTTGTTTTTAGACCCGAGAGAAATGTACAATTCTAAACCTGTGCTTACTTTAATTTTTGTGAAGTCTTCTTTCGTACTTCTGTCTTCTGTAACAACATTTCTGTTGCCATTAACTCTGTTGAACATATCTACAGCACAAGAACTAAAAAGTGCTGTAATTAATAGGAATGTTAAAATTTTCTGAGTTGCTATTTTCATAATGTTTTTTTTTAGTAAAATGTAATTGTTTTTTATTAGACGCTTAAAAAGAAAGTTAGGTTACCGAATTGTTAGTTTTTTAGTTTGAGTTGTTTTTTAAATAGTTTCTTCTTGGATTACTTTTTTTTCTTCTTCAATTTCTTCTAGGCAATCCGTACATTTCAATGTGCTTTCTGTCATTATGTAGTGAGAATTAGCCATGTCTTTGTCATAAATGTCAGCATCATTGCCAACATTTGATAAAAAGTTTTTAGTAGAATGATCAAAGTAGACAGTGATGTCTTTTGGAATGAAAAGTGTGATGTTAATTTCTTCATCTTTCCACATATTTTTAAAGTCTGATAAAAAGAACGCATCTAATACCAATGTATTGTCTAAAACTTCGTAATTGTACTTAATTTTCTTGCCATTATTATTAGCCCTATTTTTGTTTTTACCTCTAGATTTTTTCTGAAGAATGAAGTAACTTTCATCAGAGTTACTTTTTTTAACATCTACTCTAATATTATTACTATAGACCATTTTAGTACCATCAATTTCAACTTCCTCTTTGTGCGAGCTTCTTATTAAAGTATGACGATAATAGATATTATCATTATTTATCATTTTTAATTTTAGGGTATCATTTTCTACAATATTTAAACTGTTTTTTTCTAATGATTTACCTCGAGTTGAATGTGATGTTCCGAATTCCAATCCTATAAAAATCATCGTTAATAGCGCAACAATCCAAATACCTAAAAGTGTTAATGATGTTGGTTTACTTAGTTTTCTTACATTACTGGATAAGATTCTTAATCCTAAAATAAATAAGATTAAAAACGGAATTCCAATTAGTAAAAATGTACATAAAGTAAGCAACCAAATTGGTAAAACTGAATCATGGAAAAATGGTGGATAGTGTAAAAAGTCTCCATCTACATTTAACCATTCTAAACTTCCTAAAGAAAACCCTCCTATGACTAGAGATAAAATAACTGCAGCAGAAACAACGATGATAATTACACCGATAAATTTACCTACTACTTTAAAAAGAGTAAGAATAATTTCACCTAATGAATCAAAGAAATCCTGTAATCCGTTATTTTTTTTCGTCTTTCCCGAAAAAGTTTTATTCATTTTATCAGATAACTCACTAGCGCCTTCTTTTATTTTTTCTGAGGCTTTGTTTGCAAAAACAGCTACATTTTCTGAAACATTGTTAAATTCTTCACGAATTTTTTTTTCAATGTTATCAATGTTCACAGGTTCACCTTCCATTTGTAGTTTTTCTGCAGTGGTTTTTGCCTCAGGTAATAAAACCCATAGAATGATATATAGTAAAACCCCAAATCCTCCAAAAATGAATAATGCAAGCAGCCCTAAACGCACCCAAATTGTATCTATATCAAAATAATGTGCAATTCCAGAAGCAACTCCTCCTAAAAATTTATCATCACCATCTCGAAATAATTTTTTTCCAGATGCACTATTTCTTGTATGAGAATAATTAGCATCACTATACTCTTGTTCAGCTTCGGCATAATCTTCTGGTTGGCCCATAATTAAAATAATATCAGCGATATCACTTTCATTTACTACTTGCCTTGCATCCATTATTTTTTCTGATAATAGCTCACTAATTCTTGCTTCTATATCTGCAATAATCTCATTCTTTCCTTGAGGATCGTCACTTAAAGATCTAGAAATCGATTCTAGATATCTTCGCAATTTCTGATAGGCTACTTCATCTATATGGAAGAAAAACCCGCCTAAATTTATATTAATAGTCTTATTCATTTGTAGTCGATTTTTTACTAGTTACTTGGTGTACTGCGTTTAATAAATTATTCCATGTTTTGTCTAATTCTTTTAGAAACATGCCTCCGTTTTCTGTTAAAACGTAATATTTTCTTGGTGGACCTGAGGTTGATTCTTCCCATCTATATGTCAATAAACCTGTGTTTTTCAGACGAGTTAATAACGGATAAATGGTTCCTTCAACCACAATCATTTCTGCATTTTTTAGCGTTGAAATAATTTCAGAAGTATATGCATCACCATTGTTTAGAATGGATAGAATGCAAAACTCTAAAACACCTTTTCGCATTTGTGCTTTTGTGTTTTCAATCTTCATGTATTGTGGTTTAATTTTTTATTTTATAAATTTTATTGTAAAAGGATATTTGTAATTTTCTCCTTCCTTGGCTTTAATAGCAGCTATAATTACGAGTGCAATTCCTATTAAGTAAACAATTGCCGTAATAGAACCTAATCCTATAAAACCAAATATATTATCGAGGTCAAAATCAAAATTAAAATGATCGATACTCATGAAGTTATGGTGATTTCTAAAAATAGAACCAATTGCAAAAGGAATAAACGTGAGTGTTAAAAGAAAAATATACAAGGTGTAGCTGATGTTAAAGTTTACCGCTTCTTTTCCTTGTTCATCTAAAAAAGCACTTTTATTTTTTAACGTTTGCCATGCAATTAGTGGAGTAATGATATTGCCAAAAGGAAATATGAAACCTGCAAATGCAGAAATATGGATTAAAAATGCATTGGTGTTTTCGGTATTGTTTTTCATCTTTTTCATTTGTATAATACTAGCTTATACAAATATATGTCTTTAGGATGGTATTATGTAATGCATGGTACTGTATTTAACATTTATTTAACATTTTCACTTTTTATATCGTTTGTTAAAAAAGTGCTAAATTGCCAGTAAATAGAAGTGTTATGAAGATTACGCCAAGTAAAATAAATACCTTTATGCTTTTTAAATTGCCACTAGCATATTTTGGTGGTGTTCGTGTAAAAACGATAGCAAAAGATAAAGCTGTTGTTAAAATAAAGCACAAATGGATAAATCAAAATCCATATAAAAGTATGTTTTGGGCAGCTCAAGGAATGGCTGCAGAAATGAGTACTGGGGTTTTAGTCATGCAAGAGATAGAGAAATCTAATTGTAAAGTTTCTATGTTAGTTATACATCAAGAAAGTGATTTTTTTAAAAAGGCTACAGGTGAAATTTTATTTACTTGTAATGGTGGAAGTAAGATTAGAGAAGCAATTCAAGCATCTATAAAAACTGGTGAAGGAAAGGTTATTGTTCTAACATCTGAAGGTGTGAATGAAGATGGAGTAGTGGTTTCTAATTTTCAATTTAAATGGAGTTTAAAAGTTAAGGATTAACTATAGACGCATTAAATAATCTCTTAAGTCTGTATTTTCGTTTAAATTCATTTTCTTTTTAATTCTATACCGGGCGGTTTGCACAGATCTTGGGTCTATCAATAATATTCGAGCGATTTCTTTTGTTTGCATGTGCAATTTTATAAATAGACAATGTCTTAATTCTGTTTCTGAAATGCTAGGGTGTTTTACGAGTAATTTATTGTAAAAATTGTCATGAACAGCATTAAAGTGTTTTTTCAGGATATTCCAATCTTCATTTTTTTCTAAAAGATAATTAATTTGATTGGTAATACTTTTGATGGTAGCTTTATCTTCTGTATTAATACCCCTCAAATCTGCCCTAATTTCTTTAAAATATTGCTTATTATGTAATAAATTTGTGCTTAAGGTTATCATTTCTTTATCTTTTCCTAAGTTTTCAGATGTAAGAATTTTGACTTTATTATTTTCGTCATTACTTCTTTTTTTAAATCTTTCAATAATAAAATAATAACCAAATAAAGAAGATAAAAATAGTATACATATAAAGTAGAATACTATTTGTAAATTGAAGTTTCGCCCCTCCAATTCTGCTTTTCCAGCAATAAGAGTTTCAAATTTTAGTTCTGAAGCTAATTCTTTTATTCTGTATTCTAATTCTTTTTTACCCTTCGCCTGGTTTTCTGCAATAGATGGTATCGATTCTAGGCCTTTGTAGCCAATTAGTTCTAAGCTAAAAATACAATCACTAGAGTTTCTATATGCTTGATGGACTTCAATACTTAATATGTTTTTACCCTCTTTAAAATCTCTATTAGTAATAAAGTGTTGATGAAACTTATCTTCAGCACTGCTCGTGACCCGATTAGATGCTAATGTATTATAGGTAATCTTACCCTTAGGCATGTTCTCTCTAAATATTTCTTTACCATTCAGATAAAAAACAGCTCCATCATCTCTTTGAATTTTACATTCATAAATTGTGTATTTGTTGTTTAAAATTAGTTCCTTTTTAAAATACTTAGTGACTTGTTTTTCATCCTTGTCGTTTCCAAAACTAAGGATTGTCTTGATTTGTTTGTTTTCATAGCCTAATGGCGAAGTACCGATTTCCCAATGAGAAAACGCAGTCAGTTCTATCCAGCTTTCATCTAGATATCCTTTATCATAATAATACCAAGAATCATTTTTCGTAATTAAAGTTTCTTGAGAAAAAGAAATAGAAACATAAAGAAATAGCACTATAATAGAAAAGTTCTTTTTCAGAGGGGACTTTTTTTTCATTTTTGTTTATTTAATAAAACGGGCAATTTTTTTTTACGAATATAGTATTTTTTCTAATAATAAATAAATGAACATGATGTTTGGATGTTTTCGTTTTGAAAAACTTATTTTAGACAATGTACATATGTAGTCGTTTTTTTATTTTTTAAACACTAAAGTAGTAGTTTAGTCTATCGTTTTTAAACAATGAAAGGAAGAAAATAATTTAAATTTGAATAGTTAATTAGGGAATTAATGTACTAAAATGTTGGGGGATATTTTTTACATTAAAATTGAGAAAAAAAGTCGTGATTTTTATATCACGACTTTTTTGATTCTTAAAGAAAAAATATTCTTATATATTTTTCCTTAAAGTACCTTGATAATAATAAACAAGATTCTCGATGTAATAATGGTAATTAAGAAAACTTATTTATAACAAAAGTTGTTACACAAATAAAAAAAACCAGAATGGGTAAATTTAGTCCCTTAGTTTTTTTTGTCCATTTTTATTTTTGGACTATGTTTTGTTTGGCGTTCAATAAAAAAGTACGATAATGTCTATATCTTCGTTGCAGTTAATTTTAGAACTAACGTATTAAAATGCTGGGGGGCATTTTTACATTAGAATTCAAAAAAAAGTCGTGATTGTAAAAATCACGACTTTTTAATTTTTATAAGAAAATATTTTTTACATTTCCATAGAATGATATACATTTTGAACATCATCATCTTCTTCCAGTTTTTCTAAAAGCTTTTCTACATCTGATTGTTGTTCTTCATTTAATTTTGAAGTTGTTGTTGGAATTCTCTCAAATCCCGAGGATAAAATTTCTGCATTGTTTTCTTCAAAGAAAGTCTGAATCGCTCCAAATTGTTCAAAAGGCGCATAGATAATAATTCCTTCTTCATCATCAAATACTTCTTCAACATCAAAATCGATTAATTCTAACTCCAATTCTTCCAAATCAATGGTAATATCTTCCTTTTTAATAGTGAATGTACAAACATGATCAAACATAAAAACAACAGATCCAGAGGTTCCTAAATTTCCATCGCACTTATTAAAAGCAGATCGAACATTGGCAACTGTTCTATTGTTATTATCAGTTGCTGTTTCTAAGAGAAGCGCTATTCCATGAGGTGCATAGCCTTCAAATAAAACTTCCTTGTAGTCTGCAGTGTCTTTGTCGGTTGCTTTTTTTATGGCACGCTCTACGTTTTCTTTAGGCATGTTTGCAGCTTTTGCATTCTGCATAACTGCTCTTAATCTAGAATTAGAATCAGGATTTGGACCACCATCTTTAATAGCCATTACAATATCTTTACCAATTCTAGTAAAGGTTTTAGCCATTGCTGACCAACGTTTCATTTTGCGTCCTTTTCTAAGTTCGAATGCTCTACCCATTTCTAATGATTTTTTTTCTAAATTATATTACTACAAGCAAATGTAAAAAATAGTAACTTGTTTCACACATTTTTGTTGATTGTATTTATTTTGATATTTAACTCTTGCTGGTTTGCCGTAAATGTTTATATCAAATAGAGCTATCCTTCTTGTTGATAAATAAATCCTTTACCTTAATTTAGGTCTCTAATTTCAGAAAAAGAGAAGGTAAATAGAATATAAGTTATTTTAATAAATGATAAGACTGTTTTGCAATCTCAATTTCTTCATTAGTGGGAATTACCAAAATTTTGACTTTAGATTCTTTTGACTGAATCTCTCTTATTTCTTTAGAATAGATTTTGTTTTTCTGTATATCTAAATCAATTCCTAGGAAGTCTAAATTTTTACTAGCCATTTCTCTCATTAAATTTGAATTTTCTCCAATTCCGGCTGTAAAAATAATAGCATCTAACCCGTTGAGTATTGCCGCATAAGAACCGATATATTTCTTGATTCGATGTGCTGCCATGTTCAGTGCATTTTGACAGTTTTCATCTCCTTTATCAGCTTTTTTAGTAATGTCTCTTAAATCAGAAAAACCGGTTAAGCCTTTCATCCCAGATTCTTTCTGCAACAAATTGGTAACTTCTATAATAGACTTGTTAAGTTTTTTAATTAAAAACAAAATTACAGATTGATCTATGTCTCCGCATCGAGTTCCCATCACTAAACCGTTCATTGGACCGAAACCTAATGAATTGTCTATGCTTTTTCCATTTTTTATTGCCGACATACTGCACCCATTGCCCAAGTGAATGGTTATAATGTTTTTAGATTTTGCTCCTAAATATTCAATTGCTTTCTCTGAAACATATTTATGACTTGTACCATGAAAGCCATAAGCTCTAATTTTGTGTTCTTCTAGATATGAATTTGGAATTGCATATTGATAGGCTTCTTTTGGCATTGTTTGATGAAAGGCAGTATCAAAAATTGCAATCTGTTTTGCTGATTTAAAAATAGTTTCAGCAATTTCGATTCCTGTTAAATTTGCAGGATTATGAAGTGGTGCTAAGTCGAATAAATCTCGAATATTATCTTTAACTTCCTTATTAATGATTACTGGACTGCTGAACTTACTTCCTCCATGAACAACTCTATGGCCAACAGCGTCAATTTGATCAACTGAATTTATGACACCCATTTTTGGATTCATTAAAGTTTTAGCAATTTTTTTTAGACCCACTTCGTGATTTAAAATTGGTAAAATCTGAGAATATGTATTGGTATCTTTTTCGTGTGTAAAAATGGCATCATCCATACCAATTCTTTCAATAATTCCTACACATTTTACTACTTGCAAAGGCATTTCTATCAATTGATATTTTAAAGATGAAGAACCTGCATTTAAAACTAAAATATTCATATTATCCTTGGTGTGCTTGAATGGCAGTTAATAAAACAGTGTTAAAAATATCATCTACGGTGCATCCTCTACTTAAATCATTTACAGGTTTATTTAATCCTTGTAGCATTGGGCCAATGGCTAAGGCTCCTGTTTCTCTTTGAATAGCTTTGTATGTATTGTTTCCTGTATTTAAATCAGGGAAGATTAAAACAGATGCTTGACCAGCTAATTTAGAATCAGGCATTTTTGTTTTAGCAACATCAATATCTACTGCAGCATCGTATTGAATTGGACCTTCAATTTTTAATTCTGGGTGCAGCGATCGAACTATTTCTGTTGCTTTTCTTACTTTTTCAACTTCTTCACCTTTTCCAGAGCTTCCAGAAGAATAAGATAACATAGCAATTCTTGCTTCAATACCAAAAGCTTCCGCAGATTGAGCTGAAGAAATTGCAATTTCTGCTAATTGTTCCGCATTTGGATTTGGATTTACAGCGCAATCACCCATTACAGAAACTCTATCCGATAAACACATAAAAAAGACAGAGGAAACTACAGAAACTCCAGGTTTTGTTTTGATGAGCTGTAAGGCGGGTTTTATGGTGTGCATAGTTGTGTGAATGGCTCCAGAAACCATACCATCTGCTAATCCGTTTAAAATCATTAAAGTGCCATAATAAGAAACGTCGTGCACTAAATCTTTAGCGGTAGTTTCGGTCATTCCTTTATGTTTCCTTGCTTCAAATAATGTCTTTGCAAAATCAGTATTATGTATAGAATCTTCAGGGTTTAGAATATGTATTTTCTCTAAATCTATTTGTAAGCCAATTTGATCACATTTTAGTTGAATAGCATTTCTATTTCCCAATAATGTCAAGTCTACAATATCTAAGAGTTGTAAACGAGCTGCAGCTTTGATAATTCTCTCGTCTTCACCTTCTGGTAAAACAATATGTTTCTTATAAGTTCTTGCTTTTTGCAGTAAATTATACTGAAACATACTTGGTGTTAATTTATTAGATTTATAAGAAGTTAAGATATTTGTTAGTCCTTCTGCATTTACATATTTATCAAAAGTGTCTAATGATAATAATATCTTTTTACTGTGAGTTGAGTATATTTTAGACTTTACAGAACCAATTTTGTTAGATATCCCAAAGGTACCTCCATCAACAGAAATAATGGGTACTGTAGATTGCACACCTTCAATTAATTTGAGAATTGATTCTTCAGGAATTAAACTTCCTGTTAAAATAATTCCTGCAATTTTTGGGTAGTTGCTCGAAGCATTCGCTTGCAAAGCACCTAAAATAATATCTGCTCTATCTCCAGGAGTTATTATTAAAGCCTTGTCTTTAATTCTGGTTAAATAATTACGCAATTGCATAGCGCCGGTGCTATAACTACCTATGGCATTATCTAAAAATTGTTCTCCAAATAAAACACGACCATTTAAAGCTTGCACTACTTCTTTTACTGTTGGATATGATAAAAATTCAATTTTTGGAATAATATCAATTTGTAGGTTTTTAGGGAAGCTTTTTTGTAATTCTTTTTTGATATAATCTATTTCGTCAACTTCAATTTTGTTGGCGATAAGACCAATAACATCGACTTCTTTACTAATAAAAGAGTTATAAGTAAGTTGCATGGTGTTTATAAAATCTTTCTTTTTCTTACCATTTCCAGAACCAACTATTAATGATGGAATTCCTAGATTTTTGGCAATCATAAGATTTACATCTAATTCTGTAGAACCAACTTCACCCGAAAAATCTGTTCCTTCAACTAAAACATAATCATATTTGGCTTCTAAATTTTTATATTTTTTGATAATATTATGAATAACATCATCTGCTTTTCCTTCACTTAAAAGCTCTACAACTTCACTTTGTTTATAGGCGAAACAATCGTTGTAATCAATATCTAAATTGAAAAATTTAATTGCAGTATTTGTATGGTCATCAAAGTCACTGTATTTTTCTTGGTTTATTATAGGTCTAAAATAACCTACTTTAGAAGATTTGGTTAACATCATTCTTAAAAGACCTAACGATACCAATGATTTGCCACTGTCAGATTCTGTTGCCGCAATATAAATAGCTTTACTCATTGTTTATAAAAAAATTATTGTTCAAAATTATACTATAAAGAAGAGATTGATCATGATAATAGTCATTAAATAATCTATTTAAGTATCTAGATTTTTTATTCTTCTATAAAAGTACATTGATTGTTGTAGTATTCGATAATTTCTGGATTTTTTTTTATTTTCTAAACCTTACTTTTTATCTTCTGTTATAATATAGGGTGACACTTTCTTGACGATACATCTGAACAAGTATTTCGGAGATAATTAATAAAAAAAAATATTTCTCATCGTTAAGGTCTTAAACTTGTAAAATACCCATATTAAATTTCTTTTTAATAGGAGCGTGGTTAGCGGCTTCAATTCCCATAGAGATCCAAGTTCTTGTATCTAAAGGGTTAATTACTGCATCCGTCCAAATTCTTGCCGCTGCGTAATATGGAGAAATTTGCTTATCATACCTAGATTTTATTTTGTCAAATAATTCAGCTTCTTTTTCAGGTGTAATCTTTTCTCCTCGTTTTTTTAATGATGCCGTTTCTATTTGTAGTAAAACTTTAGCAGCAGAATTCCCACTCATAACAGCTAGTTCTGCACTTGGCCAGGCAACAATTAGTCTTGGGTCGTATGCTTTACCGCACATAGCGTAATTTCCTGCTCCATAAGAATTACCAATAATAATCGTGAATTTTGGAACTACAGAATTACTCACTGCATTTACCATTTTTGCACCATCTTTTATGATTCCTCCATGTTCAGATTTAGAGCCCACCATAAATCCGGTTACATCTTGTAAGAAAACTAAAGGTATTTTTTTCTGGTTACAATTCGCAATAAAACGAGTTGATTTATCTGCGGAATCGTTATAAATAACACCACCAAACTGCATTTCTCCTTTCTTAGTTTTTACCAACTTTCTTTGGTTAGCGACAATACCAACGGCCCAACCCTCGATTCTTGCATAACCGGTTAAAATAGTTTTTCCGTAACCTTCTTTGTATTGTTCAAACTCAGAATTATCAACCAAACGTTTTATGATTTCTAACATATCATACTGCGCGTTTCTTTCTTTTGGAAGAATTCCGAAAATATCATCTTCTTTTTCTTTTGGAGGGAATGCTTCTTTTTTACTAAAACCAGCTTTGTCATAATCGCCAATTTTATCAACTATAAATCTTATTTTATCTAAAGCATCTTTATCATCTTTTGCTTTGTAATCTGTAACCCCAGAAATTTCACAATGTGTAGTCGCTCCTCCCAAAGTTTCATTATCAATACTCTCGCCAATTGCAGCTTTTACGAGGTAGCTTCCCGCTAAAAAGATACTTGCAGTCTTATCAACAATCAATGCCTCGTCGCTCATAATTGGTAAATATGCACCACCGGCAACACAGCTACCCATAACGGCAGAAATTTGGGTAATTCCCATGCTGCTCATTACGGCATTATTTCTAAAAATACGTCCGAAATGTTCTTTGTCGGGAAAAATTTCATCCTGTAAAGGCAGGTAAACTCCTGCAGAATCCACTAAGTAAATAATGGGTAGTTTGTTTTCTATCGATATTTCTTGAGCGCGCAAGTTCTTTTTTCCAGTAATTGGAAACCATGCTCCGGCTTTTACAGTAGCATCATTCGCAACCACAACGCATTGTTTTTCATTAATGTAGCCAATTTTTACAATAACTCCTCCAGAGGGGCATCCTCCGTGTTCTGTATACATTTCTTCGCCAGCAAAAGCACCAATTTCTATAGATTTAGAATTGTTGTCTAACAAATAATCAACTCTTTCTCTTGCGGTCATTTTACCATTTGTATGGTGCTTATCAATTCTCTTTTGACCACCACCTAATTTTACTTTTGCAAAACGTTTGCGTAAATCTGAGACTAAAAGCTTATTATAATCTTCGTTTTTATTGAAGTTGATGTCCATAAAAAAATAATTGTTATTAGGTGCTAAAATAAGGAAATTTTAACTGTAAGAATTGATAATGTCATGAACTGTTTTAGCTATTTCTTTATGTTGATTGTGCTTTTCTAAACGAGTTGGTTCTGCAATTCTTTCCGTACAATTTTTTACAGCACACGTTTCGCAAGTTACGCCAACAATATTTTTCTGAAAAGTATTTTCTTTAAGAAAAGTAAGCTTCTTTTTTAAATGAGGAGAAAGTAGCATTCCAATGGTTACACTTCTGTTTATTTCTTTTTTAAAAGGATCTGGAGTTGCAGAAGAAAGTACTAAATATTCATTTTTTTGATTTTCATAAGAAGAAATTTGTATGCCAAAAGTAGCTCTTTCTTTTGATGATTTTTCTAGGTCTTCAATCGTTTTTATAGATATCCAGCGCCTGCAATAATGCTCGTTTTTTCTGTTTGCATGAGGTGTTTGTTGCTGTGTAATGTGTAGTTCTTTACTTAGTTTAAATTCTAGTGAATTTTCTTTATGCGTGAAGCGTAGGAAGAATAAATTTTTGATTTTAAAGAACTTAGGTAAAATATTTGTTAAACGCTGATAAAAAGTTTCTTGAGAGCAATTAAAATGTTTTATTATTTGGTGTAGTTTTAAAGGTTTCCAGTCTTCAAGTTCAAAGAAGTTAGTTAGTTTTTCTGTTAAATTTTTTCTAGGGATAATTAATGCACCAGCAAAATAAGATGCAATAAAATTATTTAAAACTTGATCAAAATTCTCAAATTTAATCCAAGGAAAAGTATAAAGTCTGTCTTGAATATCTAGATAATTATACGCTAATTCTTTTGCGTAAATAAATGTTTTTTGTGCTTCAGAAATGTTTTTATCTATTAAGAGTATTTTGTTTTTTGGGATATAAATATTTCTTAAAACATCTAAATTGTCATATTTAGAAAGCTCTTTGTCATCAATTCTGTATCCAAATTCTTCAGTTAAAATTTCCTCTAAATCCTTAGAGGTTATTCTTTTTGATAAGTTTATATGGTATAATTTAGCAAATTTCTCTACATTATTTTCAATGTCTTCGAAATAATTATTGTGTGCTTCTTGGTAAGAGCGTAAAGATGCTAAAAAAAAACTTTCTCTTGTTAGATTATAATTTTGTGAAATCTTTATAATTGTGCTTATAAACGCATTTACTTTTGCAGGGGCATTCGCAATTATGTCTATCAAGTTATTTTCTTTGATACCAAACAAGTCTAATGGTATTTCTTTTAAAATTTTAGATTGTAAAATTTCGCCAATTGGTGCAAGATTTTTGTCTAGTTTTAAAGATACAAAATGGTCATAAGGTACTTCTAAACTTTCCGAAAGTAATAATATTTTATCTGTTTTAGGATATTTTTTTCCTTTTTCAATTTCATTTAAATACGATTTTGAAAGTCCGGATAATTTTGCTAAACCAAAAAGAGAAAGGTTTTTCTCTGTTCTTATTTGCTTGAGTTTTAGTCCAAAAATTAATCGAATGTATTCGTCTTCTATCATCATAAGTTCAAAGGTAAGAATAAATAGCGAATGAATTCAAATAATATTTATTTATCAATTTAGCGAACGTTCGCTTGTGGAGTTCAAATATATTTCATATCATTGTAAAGTAGAAATTAAAAAAAACCTAATTATGGAAGGAAATATTATTAAAGAAATTCGATTTAAAGGATTTAAGATGGATGATTATCAGGGTGTTTTAACAAATGAGGCGCAACTATTTTTGTTAGAATTACATGAAAGATTTAATCAAAAAAGATTAAAATTATTAGAAGAGAGAGAGCTTGAGCAGGGGTATTTTGATGTAGGAAATTATCCTTCTTTCCCTGAAGAAACAAAAGAAATTAGAGAATCTGATTGGGTTTGTGCTCCTCTACCAAAAGATTTATTAGACAGAAGAGTCGAAATCACAGGTCCTGTAGATCGTAAAATGGTAATCAATGCTTTAAATTCTGGGGCCAAAACTTTTATGGCAGATTTTGAAGATAGCAATTCTCCAAACATTCATAATAATTTGCAAGGCCAAATTAATTTAAGAGATGCCGTTAATAAAACAATTTCATTCTTCGATGAGAAAAAAGATAAAACTTATCAATTAAATAAAGAAACGGCAACTTTATTAGTAAGGCCAAGAGGTTTGCATTTAAACGAAAAACATTTTATTGTTGATGGAGAGGAAATGTCTGGTTCTTTGGTAGATTTTGGATTGTATTTCTTTCATAACATTAAAGCATTACAATCACAAAACTCGGCTACCTATTTTTATTTACCAAAATTAGAGCACTATTTAGAGGCAAGATTATGGAATGATATTTTTGTGTTTGCACAAGATTATCTAAATATTCCTCAAAAGACAATTAAAGCTACTGTTTTAATAGAAACAATTACAGCCAGTTTTCAGTTAGATGAAATTATTTATGAGTTAAGAAACCATATGGCTGGTTTAAATTGTGGACGCTGGGATTATATATTTTCGTATATCAAAAAGTTTAGAAATCATCAAAATTTTATGGTACCAAATAGAGATCAAGTAACGATGAAAACACCCTTTATGAAAGCTTATTCTTTGAGAGTTATTCAAAAATGTCATAAAAGAAATGTGCATGCGATGGGAGGAATGGCAGCTCAAATTCCGATTAAAAATGATGAAATAGCTAATAATAATGCATTCGCAAAAGTGTACGCAGATAAAGAGCAAGAGGTGAAAAATGGTCATGACGGAACTTGGGTTGCACATCCAGGATTGGTTTCTTTAGCAATGAATGTATTTAATGAAAACATGACGACAAAAAATCAAATTCATGTAAAAAGAAATGATATAAATATCGGTGTTAAAGATTTAGTTGAGATGCCAAAAGGCACAATTACTGAAGATGGAGTTAGAAAAAACATCAATGTAGGTATTTTATATATAGAAAGTTGGTTACGTGGAAACGGAGCAGCGGCAATATATAATTTAATGGAAGATGCTGCTACAGCAGAAATTTCTAGAACTCAGGTATGGCACTGGTTGCATAATCATATTCAATTAGAAGATGGCCGTTTTTTTGGAGAAGAAATGTATCAACAATTAAAAAAAGAAGAGTTAAAAAAAATTAAAGAATTAGTTGGGGAAAATAATTTTTCTAACGGAAAATTTGAATTAGCAATTACTTTGTTTGATGAGTTAGTTTTATCCAAAGAATACACTGAGTTTTTAACATTATCAGCATATAATTATATTTAAAAAAAAATGTCTCGCAACTACGGCAATAGTGTGCGAGACCAAATTATCAAAATCTAGAAAACCCTAATAATTAAAAGACCAAATTATGAAAAATTTATCACAAACGAATTATAGTTCAGCATTAGAAACTGTAAGAAATCTTAAAAAAAAATATGGTAATTCTTGGAATGCAATAAACGCTGAAAGTGCAGCAAGAATGGTAACACAAAATCAATTTAAAACAGGTTTAGATATTGCCAAATATACTGCAGCCATCATGAGAAAGGATATGGCGGCATATGACACAGATCCATCTAATTATACACAATCCTTGGGTTGCTGGCACGGTTTTGTTGCACAACAAAAAATGATTGCTGTAAAAAAACATCATAAAACAACAAGTAAAAGATATCTGTATTTATCTGGTTGGATGGTTGCTGCATTGCGTTCAGAATTTGGGCCTTTACCAGATCAATCTATGCACGAAAAAACAGCTGTTCCATCATTAATAAGTGAAATTTATGATTTTCTTCGTCAAGCGGATGCTATTGAATTGAATGATTTATTTAAAAGATTAGAAAATGGAGAAGACGTACAAGATCAAATAGATAATTTCGAAACTCATATTGTTCCAATTATTGCAGATATTGATGCAGGTTTTGGAAATGAAGAGGCTACCTATTTATTAACTAAAAAGATGATTGAAGCAGGGGCTTGTGCAATTCAAATAGAAAATCAAGTTTCAGACGCAAAACAATGTGGTCATCAAGATGGAAAGGTAACCGTGCCGCATGAAGATTTTATTGCTAAATTAAATGCAATTAGATATGCGTTTTTAGAGTTAGGTGTTGATGATGGAATTATTGTAGCAAGAACAGATTCTGAAGGGGCCGGTTTAACTCAGAAGTTACCTGTAAGCCTTGAACCTGGTGATTTGGCTTCGCAGTATTTAGCTTTTATAGAGGCAGAAGAAATAGAAATTAATGATGCTAAAGAAGATGATGTTCTATTGAAAAGGGACGGTAAATTAGTTCGTCCAATTAGATTAGCCAACGGTTTATATAAATTTAAAGACGGTTCTAATATTGATAGAGTTGTATTGGATTGTATTACGAGTCTACAAAATGGAGCAGACTTATTGTGGATTGAAACTCCAACTCCAAATGTTCAGCAAATTGCGAGCATGGTAAACAGAGTTAAAGAAGTAGTGCCAAATGCTAAATTGGTATATAATAACTCACCTTCTTTTAACTGGACATTAAATTTTAGAAATCAAGTATATGAAGAAATGCTTTCTGAGGAAGAAAATATGACAGCCTATGATAGAAATAATTTAATGGATTTAAAATATGATGCTACTGAATTAAGCTATCGTGCAGATCAAAAAATTAAAACGTTTCAAATTGATGGCGCAAAAGAAGCAGGTATTTTTCATCACTTAATTACTTTACCAACGTATCATACAACCGCTTTGCATATGAATGATCTTACGGAAGGTTATTTTGGTGAAGAAGGAATGTTAGCGTATGTAAAAGGAGTTCAAAGACAAGAGATTAGAAAAGGAGTTTCTTGTGTAAAACATCAAAGAATGGCAGGTTCTGATTTAGGTGATGATCATAAAACATTTTTTGCCGGAGATAAAGCTTTAAAAGCAGGAGGAACAAATAATACTTCAAAACAATTCGAGGTTTCTGAAGAGCCTAGTAAATTGAAAAGTAAAAGATCAAAAGTAGCTTAATAAATTATAAATTAATAATTGTAAAACCTCTTTGAGATTCTCAAAGAGGTTTTATTTATTTTCTTAGTAGCGAAAAATTTCCAATTTTATTGATCGTTGGTTTTGTTTTATCTGCAGGAATTAAGGTGACGTTAAACCAATAATCATCAGAAGAAAGTATTTT